>ERZ773194.2076-NODE-2076-length-19753-cov-3.600264_pt1 | contig 19753 bp, 12 predicted proteins | sample MGYA00511240_ERZ773194 | MGnify/ENA primary metagenome ERZ773194 (study PRJEB29015, sample SAMEA2737774) | human gut metagenome | biome: human gut; feature: human-associated habitat; material: faeces | place: China | collected 2012 ... | reverse complement strand
GGTTGGTCGGTTCGTCCAGAATCAACAGCGTTGGTTCTTCCAACAGCAATTTTGCAATTGCCAGTCGAGTCTTTTCCCCACCGCTGAAACTGGAAATTTTCCGCTCATAGGTTTCTGCACCGAAGCCCATGCCGTTCAGCACCATTTTGATTTTCACATCAATCTGATAGCCGTCATTGCTTTCAAAATAAGTCTGCAAACGGTGATATTCTTCTGCCGCTGCTTCGGAATTGTTCGCCAATTCCTGTTCCAGCTCTCGCATGCGTGCCTGTGCATCCAGCAACGGCTGAAAGACATTGTGCATCTCATGCCAAACTGTCTGTTCTTTCTCCAGACCGCCCATCTGCTCCAGATAGCCGATACTGGTATGACTGCTCTTGATGATTTCGCCGTCCCCTTCCTGAATGTGGTCGGGCAGAATCCGTTCGGTAATCAACTTTAACAAGGTCGATTTTCCGCAGCCATTCACACCAATTAAACCAATCCGGTCACGGTCTTCAATCGTGAGAGAAATATGTTTGAGCAGCGGTGCTCCATTGTAAATTTTATTGACATCTGTTAATTGCAACAGCATAATAACACTCCTATTTCATGAGATTTCGTGTTATCATGATACCATGAAATTACAGGAACTGTCAAGAAAAAAACCGCTGTTTCCGACAGATGAGGATTTTATTTCCCCAAACTGCCAGCAAAAACAGCGGCGATTTTCTCAGCGTATCACGTTATTTTCCGATTTATCGGCGGAACAGTCCCCGTTTTTTCGGCTTTTCGGTTGCCCGATTGGCAACGATGTCTGCCATTTCTCCCACATTCTTCATACCAGAAACTTCCTTCATCTGGAACTGCATGTGAAATTCCTGCTCTACAGCATCAATCAAGTTGATGTGTTCGAGGCTATCCCATTCCTCAATATCATTTGCGGTAGTCTGGTCTGTAATCACAATGCTGTCATCGTCAAATACATCCCGAAATACTCCTGTCAACCGTTCCATTACTTCTGCATGTGTCATTGTTCTGCACACTCCTTCTGATTTACTGTAATTACATGATTTTTATTTGTATAATCTGCAACATTCAATTCCCAGACGCTGTCGCCATTTTCCATGTCTTTCGTCTTGGTGAAACCAAATGTGCCGTACAAATCCTTTACCATTGCATTCTTGGCAGTCTTATAATAATAGCCAACAATTTTCTGAATGCCCTGCTCCCGACACTGCCGTACCAGTTCATCCAGCATTGCAAATTCCATATCCCGTTTCAAAACGCGGCAGCTCATCAGCCACAAGTCCATATGTAATGCATCGTCTACTTTTTCTCCGATAACAACGGAAACAATTCCGTTATCGCCAAACTTATCTTCCAGCCGTCCATACAGCCGAATATAGCGGTCAGACGCTGCAACGGTTTCCATTTCGCTTTGTGTATAGCGTTTCGTCGTCAGATTGAACTGATTGCTCTTATTGGTCAGCTGTACAATTCGCTGCAAGTAAATGGGTTCAAAGTCCCGAATCGTGCCTTGCATCTCCAAACTGTTCAGATAGTCGGTATAGTCTGCAAAAGTTTTCTGCATCTGTGCCCGCTGTGCATTTGCCTGATACATCGCATTCCGCTTTGCATCGTCACTCGACAGGCTGGTAACTTCAAAGTATCCGGCACGGTCTAACTGCCGCAGACAATCTTCCACGCAGTCAAATTCCGGAACAGCAACACCCGGAATCTGTCCGGAAACAATCGCCCGTTCTGCCGGATTGTCGTCTACAAATACAATGCTCTCCGGCAGCAAATTCAGTTCCGCAGCAGTTTCTACTAAATTGCGATCTTTTGGCTCCCAGTTTGCCTTGATGGTAACAAAGTCGTCTGGCTTCAGAACACCACTCGGATGATTCAAGCCCAGCAGAGCATTTTCCGGCTCATTCTTTGAGCAGACTGTCAGCAGAACGCCTATTTTCTTCTGCTGTTTCAAGTAGCCCTGTAACTCTTCATATGCCTGTCCCATGGAGGTTTCGTGTCCGATTTCGATGCCTTCTTGTCCATCATCACCAATGACACCGCCCCAGAGGGTATTATCCAAATCCAATGCCAGAACTTTCTTGTTCTTGCCGTAAATAGAACGAATAATTCGAGTCAGGTTGTATGCAAAATCCGGAATGGCTGGCACGCTCAGAGCATATTTATACAGATACCAATAAGACGGCTCTGCCCATGCATCCAAACCATAGCAAGCGGACAAATACTGAATATCGTGAATATAGAACGAGGTGTGCGTATTTGCATAATCATAGAATTTGCAGTTCAATCGAGTGATGAAGTTGATTCTGCCGTGAATATCTGAAGCATCCCGATTGCCCAACAGCCGATAAGCGGGCAATTCAAAGTTGTTCTGAATAATTGGGCAATGATATCCTTCCGCCAGACGATCCCACATCTGGGTAAAGTGCGTGTACTGCCGCTCCAAGGCTGCCTCTACGGTTTCTGCCGGACAATACACATCCTCCGGAAATTCTGTGATGTTGCGGCTGGTGGTGTGAATGAAAATCAAGTCCGGCTGAAAAGCTTCCAGCTCTGGATTTTCAAACATAGCATCCTGCCAATAACGGGCATATTCCGACTGATAGAAAGACGGCTGAATCCCATTGTCCAGCAGGAACAGTTCCAACATGGAAACAATATCATTTGTGGTAGAACCGCCCAGAACCGCAATCTTTTTTTCTATGCGAGGTGTGCCGTCTGCCAGCAGAGCCTTTTTAATCTTTCTGCGGTTTTTCAGAATCCACGCACTATCAAATGGTACTTGTAATTCTTTCATGATTTGCAAATCTCCTTTTTGTTTCTTGCATTTAAAATTCTGTATCTGCATCTTCCCAACTGCTTGTGTCATATGCAGCATTTTGTGTGCGGACAACTTCCAGATCCTGTCCGTTTGGCCCATTCGCACTGAACAGATTCATACAAAACAGGACATCGGTTGCTTTTGCCTCTTCTTGAATAAAGTCAATGGCATTCAGATTGAAATACCGCATATCACACACATAAATCTCAGAAAATGAACTGGTCAGACATGGCACTAATGCATTGCCGTAGCTGTCCTTGAAAATCACCAATCGGCGGTCGTTGTCGCAATCCGTCTGAATGTGGACAATCTTATCATCGCCACACATAAAGACCATATAATAACTGGAATTGTCCCATGCGGACGGGTCAAGAATCAAATCTGATTCATAGCCATTCGCATAATCCCGGTCATAATAAGTGGTCTGAATGTCGTTGGTCGGCACATAATATACAAACTCTTCCGGCGAATTCACCAAATCTGGATAGTCATTCGTATAATATGCCATTGAGCCAACAAAATCATCTTCTACATATTTCTTGTAGGTTGTCAGGTCGGCAAACGGAACATCTGCCTGCTCTGCAAACGCTCTTGCTACATAGTAAGCCCCCAGCTGAAACCAATGGTGGTCGGTTCTCGCATAAATCGGCTCGGCAGTGTGTTCTTTTAGAACACCATAGGCATCAATCGGAATGACACCTTGAAAAACCTTTTCTGCTGCATCCATGCAATCCTTTTCACTGGAAAGTGTGGAATCCTGAAAGGCTGCTGGCGTATAGAAAGAAGCATTGGTTGGGGCTAAAATCGAATAGCACTGCACATCGTCCCCCAAATCCTTTTGATACTGGTTTAAAATTTCTGCATACGCTTCGGTTTGTTCAGCGTACCCATTAAACAGGTTGATGGCACGCTTATGATCCCACAAAATGCCGGATACAACTTCAATTGGTTCTGCACCATCATCCATCGTTGTGACAATCGTCACATAGGTGGTGACTGTGGTCGTAGTGGTTTCCATGGTGGTAACCGCTGTGGTGCTGGGCATTGTTTCAACGACGGCTGTTTCTGCTTTCTGGTCGTTTCCGTCTGCTGGTTTCATCAGCATGAAAATCAGCCACGCAATAGCTGCTAGCGTTACCAGCACAGTCGCTCCCAGAATCAATCGGTCTTGCCACTGCATCTGTACTTCATCCGATTGCGGCTGGTTCTGCTGAGATGCAGTATCGGACTTTTTTCTCTTCTTAGGAACTGCCTGCTGCTGCAAAGCTCCGCAGTTGGGACAGGTGGTTTGTTCCGGTGTCAGCTTCGTACCGCATTCTTTGCAAATCATATCCGCATTCTCCTTTTCTATGACAAAAAAATAGAACAGCGGCAAGGCAGGAAATCTCACCCCGCCGCTGTTCGGTTTCTTTTTCCAACGTATTCCGAACGATTACTGTACACGATTGCTCTCTAAGTAGCTTTCATTTCCACCAGTTGCACTAAACGTATTCATCGCAAACAGCAAATCTGTACAGCCGACCTGCTTGCAGAAATCAATGGCATTCAATTCAAAATATCGCATATCGCAGACGTAAATATTTTCAAAAGACGAGGTTAAGCACGGTACTAACGCATTGCCATAGCTGTCCTTGAAAATGACCAGCGTTCTGCCATTCTTGCAGTCGGTTTCCACGTGTGTGATCTTGTCGTCACCGCCCATGAAAACCAAGTAATACATACTGTTATCATAACCATCTAAATTCATCAGCAAATCGCCTTCGGTTGGGTCGGTGAAGCTGGTGCTGTAATAGGTAGTCTTGTATTTGTTTTTCGGGATGTAATATGTAAACTCTTCCGGATTGTCCAGCAAAACAGCACTTTCTGTGTAAGTATACATCGACCCGACATAATCCTTTTTCGTTGCCGTATCATAATCTGACAGCGATGCAAACGGTACATCTGCAACTTTTGCAAACGCTTCAGCGGCATAATATGCCCCCAATGGTAACCAGTGGTGGTCAGTACGGGCATAAATTGCCTCTGCGGTATGCGGCTTCAAAGCGTTGTATACATCGACTGGCTTTACGCCATTCAGATAACTGTTGATGTTGTCAATATTTTCCGTTTCGCTTGCTGTATAGTTTGCATATTCTTCCGGCAGGTAATAGGAAACGGCAGTTGGTGCAACCAAAGAATAAACCTGTACACCTGAGCCAAGGTCTTGCTGATATGCATTTAATGTTTCGGCATAGTCCTGTCCTACAGAGAAACTACCGCCATAAACGCAGACTGCACGCTTGTGATCAAGAATAATGCCCTCGCCGATTTCCGCAGCTGGTTCATCATTCGGATCTTCCGTTGTCGTTACAACTGTTGTGGTAACTGCTGGCTCTGTGTTGGTTTCATCACTACCAGCAGCAACTGCAACCGTGGTTTCTACGGATTCTGTTGTTGTAACAGGTGTTGTGGTTTTCTTCTTTACTTGCGAAACATTGCCGAAAAATACGGTATCTTCTTCGCTCTGAACACCCGTCCACTGCATCATAGCAGAAATGGTCTTTTTCAGCTTGCTGCGGAACGGGACAGTATCGTTATAATATTCTGACCAGCCGGAAGTATAAGAGCCATCTAACAGCGATGTCAGCGAGAACTTTGGCTTTTCTGCTAAAACTCGATTTTCTTCATAGGAAATTGTGGAACGTGGTGCTAATAATAAAACAACTGCCAGCACGACAACAACACCGCTCAGCAGGCTTACACCGATGGTTTTGGAAAACCGCTGTGCCTTTCGCTGCATATATTCCCGTTTTGTCAAACGCTTTTTATGCGGTGGATTGCCCGGCTGTTCTGCCTCTGAAACTGCACCCTTTACCGATTCAATCACGTCTTTTTTGTGCTGCTGCTGTACCATTTCTTCTTCCGTTGGCGGAACTGGCTGTTCCGAAGATTCCGGAAAATCGTTGAATAAGCGGTTATAAAAAGCAGCCGATTCCAGCTGTGGTTCTGGCTCAGGTTCTTCTTCCCGTGCATGGGAAATAACCGGACGCTTTGTTGGTCTTGACGATGCAGATGCTTCTTTTACAGAGGTTATCACAGGCTGTTCCGGTGCAGGTGCAGCTGTTTCCGGCATGGGTGGTGCAACGGGTTCTGCTGTTGACTGCTGCAGTGGGGCTGCAACCGGCTCTGGCGGAACAACTGCCTCCGGCTGTGGCGGTGCGGTGTTTCTCGTCAGTGGCAGAACAGGCTTTTGCTGTTCTGGGTCAACTGGTGCATCTTCCAGAAACAGTTCTCGGAAGAAACGGGCTGCCTTGCTGGGCTGCTTTCCGTTTGAAATTGCCCGAGGCTTTTTTTCTGCTGCTCCGGTCAGTTCTGCAACGGATTCCCGTGGCTGCCGATTCTTCAAATATTTGGTTCGCTGCTCTGCAACCTGCGGTGGTTCTTCTTCTGAGAACCATTCTGGAATAGGCTCTGGTGCAGCGGTATCAATCGAAATATCCTGCGGTTTTACCGGACGGAATGACGGTCTTACTGGTTCTGGCTGCGGTGCAGCAGTTGTTTCCGCTGCTGGCTTTCCCTGATACCGCCGAACCGGCGTTGACTTTTCCGTTTTTGTGTCTGCTGGCTGTAAATCGTCCAGCGTTTTTCCCTCCGCTTTCATCTGCCGGAGCATTGCCGTTGTAATAAACGGTGATGCAATCGTTGGCTCTGGTTCTGGCTGCGGTTCTGGTTCAGAAATCGGCTGCTGTACTGGCTCTGGAACAGCTGCCTGCACTGGCATTTGCGGTGCTCTCCGCTGCGGACGAGCCGGACGAGATTTTTTCTGTGGTGCTGCTGGCGGTTCTGCAACGGGTTCTGGTGTTGGAACTGCCTGCGGCTCTGCCGGAGATTCCGATACAGCGGAAACCACTGGATTTGCAGTGGTCTGCTGCTGTGCCATTGCTACAATTTTCTGGAGCAATTCCGGCGTTAAGGTTGCCTTTCCAGAAGCATCCTGCTGCACCATCGCTGCAACCTGCTGCAACAATTTCGGTGAAACGGTAGCAGATTCTGCCGTTGCCTGCGGTTCTACTGGCTTCGGCGGTTCTGGTGTTGGCTGTACTGGCTCTGCCTGTTGTGGTTCTGCTGCTGGTTTTGCTGATGCAGGCATCTGCGGCATTGCTCTTGCATCCCGTACGGGTGGCATTTTTGGAGCTGGTTTTTCCGGTTCTGCCGAATTGGTCGGCGGAACGGCTGCTGCTGCCTTTTGCGGAGCAGATTTTTTCGGAGTCTGCGGTTCTTCTACGGAAATATCCTCAAAAAACCGATTATAAACAGCGGATTCCTCCGGCTGTTGGGTTGCCTGCTGCTGTAATTCCTGCAACGCCTCCTGTGAGAGTGCTTTTTCTGGTTTCTGAACGGGCGGTGGCGGTACTTGCTGCATCGGCTGCCGTCCAAAATGTGCTGGCTGCTGCGGTGGAACTCGCATCGGTTCTTGTGGAACAGTTCTTACACGCTGCTGCTCCATTTTTTGACGGCGTTCCTGCTGGCTGCGTTGTGCAAGGGAATGCATACCACTTGGAACGGAAGAATTCGAATTCTTTTTTCTCATGACAATGCCTCCTTAAAAACGCAGATACAAGAATGGACGATTGGTTGCATTGACCAGCAGAATGCTGGATACAATCAGAATAACAGCTGCTAAGATTGTTCCGCAAACGGAAAGGGTAAGATATGCCCCCGGACTTTTCTGCATGGCACGTTTCGGCAGTTCCAAAATCGGGAAGCAGCCAATCAGTGCAATCACTAACAAAAAGACATTTGTCATAATGGAGGTTTGCAAAACGGCATCTGTCAAGCCATGTCCGCCAAATCCAAACATGCACTTCAGGCAAGCTCCCAGCTGACCGAAGTCCTCAAAATAGAAAATGCCGAAGCCCACCACGATGACAATTTTATTATAGATATGCCGGATGACCAGCGGAATTTTTTTTATCCGCTTCTTACCAATCAGCAATTCAATCAGAATAAACAAGCCATAATACAAGCCCCAGAGAATGAAGTTCCAGCTTGCACCGTGCCAAAGTCCGGTACAAAACCAGACTAAGAACAGTCCGCCGTATTTTCTCCGCTTACCGAAAATCGGAATGTACAGCACATAATCCCGGAAAAATGTTCCCAGGGAAATATGCCAACGCTGCCAGAATTCTGTAATGTCCTTACACAAGAACGGATGCCGGAAGTTTTCTTCCAGCTGAAAGCCCATCATACGGGCAATTCCGATTGCCATATCGGAATAACCGGAGAAGTCAAAGTAAATCTGCATTGCATAGACGATAACACCATACCAAGCCCCTAGCGTGGTCTGCTGTTCGATGTTGCCATTTGCAAGGAACTGGTCAACGATATTTCCCAGATTATCGGCAATAATCACCTTTTTGCCCAGACCGATAATCACCCGCATCATGCCTTCATACAGGTCAGACGGATTGCAGCGACGAACTGCCAGCTGATTTTGCATCGTTTCATAGCGGGCAATCGGACCTTGCATAATGACAGGGAAAAATGTCATATACAGCAGGAAACGAGAGAACTTCTGCTCTGCTTCGACTTTTCCCCAATAGCAATCCACGATGTACGAAACTGCACGGAATGTATAGAAACTGATGCCAATCGGCAACGGGAAATTCGGAACAGGAATCGAAAGTGAAAACCAGTTGTTCAGATTCTCTATGAAAAATCCGGTATATTTAAACAGAATCAACATGCCAAGGTGGAATACCAAGGACAGGACAAGCGAAACTTTTGCCGTGCGACTCTCAGGGTCAGCAGAAATCAGTCTGCCGAACAGATAATTGAGCAGCGTACTCATCAGCAGCAGCCAGATGAAAACGGGTTCGCCCCATGCATAAAAAACAAGCGAACACACAATCAATACAGCGTTGCGGTAACGGGGTTTTGCCACATAGTACGCAATCAACGACAGGGGCAAAAAGAGATAGAGAAAAAATAAACTTGAAAATACCATTTTTTACATTGCCTCGTTTGTTCTGAAATTTCATTCCACAGATTGGTTTTTCTTTCTTTGTGGTTTGATGATTTTTGTGAAATCTATGGATAATCCGCACTGTGCCGCTGCATTTTTCTACGAAAACAACAAATGAAAAGAAATAAAAAAGATTTGGAAAAATGAGGCAGTGCATCCCTCAAAAAAATTGAAATGATTACTTTTTTATTATACAACAAATAAAATTTGTTTGCAAGTATCCATTTACAACTTTTCTTTCTTTTGGAAATTTCACTTTTTTCAACAAAAAAAGGCGGCTTAAAGCCGCCTCTTCTTGTCGAAAAAGTACAATCCTTTAGAAATCTTAGAAAAGCTTCCTAGGGAATTTAATTTCTTTCAACTAGTCTTTATGGAGCATCCTGTGAAATTGTCGTCCCATTTTTTGCAACCTGCGACACAGTTTCACTGGATTCTGTCGGCTGGTCAGATTCTACAATTCCCTTTAAGCCAGCTGCCAAACCAGCCAAGCCCTGAATTTCGCTCGGAATAATAATCTTGGTTGCCTTGCCATCTGCTGCCTTCTGGAATGCTTCCAGTGCTTTCAGCTGTAAAACAGCGGCATTCGGATTTGCCTTGTTCAACTGCACCAAGCTGTCTGCCAATGCCTGTTGAACCACTTCAATCGAACGTGCTTCACCGTCTGCAATCCGGATTTTCTGTTCCTTGATGGCTTCGCCTCGCAGGATGGTTGCTTCTTTTTCTGCTTCTGCATGCAGGATGGCTGCTTTTTTGTCCGCTTCTGCACGAAGTACCTTTGCTTCCTGTTCACCCTGTGCAACCTTGATTTGATATTCCTTTTCGCCTTCTGCACGGAGAATTTTTTCTCGCTTTTCCCGTTCTGCCTTCATCTGTTTTTCCATGGCATTCTTGATGTCCACCGGCGGGTCAATGTTCTTCAGTTCCACACGAATGACTTTGATACCCCAACGGTCAGTTGCATGGTCGATGGTTTCCGTAATCTTTGTGTTAATCAGGTCACGGGAGTTCAGCGTTGCATCAAATTCCAGTTCGCCGATGATGTTACGAAGCGTGGTTGCGGTCAGGTTTTCAATTGCTGCCAACGGACGTTCTACACCATAGGCAAACTGTACCGGATTGGTAATCTGAAAGAAAACAACGGTATCAATCTGCATGGTAACATTATCTTTCGTAATAACTGGCTGCGGCTTAAAGTCTACAACCTGTTCCTTGATGGAAACTCGCTTTGCAACCCGATCCAAAAACGGACACAAGAAGTGTACACCGGTTTCCCATGCGGCATAAAATTTTCCCAGCCGTTCTACAACATAGATGTTCGACTGCGGAACAATCTTGATTCGAGTAAAGAGGACAATCAAAATAAAGACAACTAATAAAAAGAGGACAATTAACGGCATAATGAAATTCCTTTCTGTCATGTGTTAAGATGTGTGTTCGGAACTGCTTGCTGCATTTGTAGATTCTACTACAGGTTCTGTCGTTTGTGGCACAGGTGTTACAAATAACTTTGTTCCATCAATTGCCTGCACCTGTACGGTTGTACCCTTTGGAATCATCAAATCCGGCTGAGAAACGGCGATCCAGTCAATGTCATCGACCCGCACTCTGCCCGTTCCTTTTTCTGCATCGATGGTTTGCACAACCGTGCCGAATTTTCCCAAATCCAATCGCAAATTGGTATCTCGGGAAGCGAAATTGGTGAATTTCCGCACCAGCGGACGTGTCAGAATCAGCAGCAAGGCAGATGCTGCAACAAACAGCAATGCTTGCAGCCAAATAGGTGCACCGCAAAGTGCTGCAAGTAAGGCAACCAGCGAACCAGCTGCAAACCAGATGGAGATCAACTGCTGGGAGGCAATTTCTGCAATCACAGTCAGAACAAACAAACTTCCCCAAATCCAAAATACCATTATGCTCCCTCCTTTCCGTCTGTTTCAGGCTTCGCCATTCGCTCTATGCATAGTATAACATAATTTCATACAATTGTAAAGAACGTGTTGCGTGCAATTTCTGCTATTTTTACGTTACATCAAAGAAAAGAGCAGTTGAAACGACAATTCAACCGCTCTTTTTCATTGTTATGTATGGAAATCCGTAGAAATTCCACTTAATTTTTCTTTTCCGCATCTTCATCCTTGAGATATTCCTCAACGATGAACTTTGGTCTTTGTTTGGTTTCCAGATAGACCTTACCAATATATTCCCCAATGATACCGATTGCTAACAGCTGCAAACCGCCGATTGCCCAGATAGATACCACAGTAGATGTCCAGCCAACCATCGTTGCACCCATCGCATGCCGTACCACTGAATAAATCAACATGGCAATGCTAACTAGAAAAATTACACTGCCCAATGTCATAATCATCCGAATCGGCTTCACAGAAAGCGAGGTCAACCCTTCCCATGCAAACGCCAGCATCTTCTTCAAAGGATACTTGGATTCTCCGGCAAAGCGTTCCTTTCTTGCATAATAAACCTTGTCGCTTTTATAGCCAATCATCGGCACAACGCCACGCAAGAACAGATTGACTTCTTTGAATTGTTCCAAGCCATTCAACGCCCGTTTGCTCATGAGTCGATAGTCTGCATGGTTGTATACAATATCTGCCCCCAATAGCCGCATTACTTTATAATATCCCTCTGCGGTTTTGCGTTTGAATGCAGTATCTGTATCTCTGGCGTTTCTAACTCCATAGACAATGTCGCAGCCTTCGGCGTATTTTTCCAGCATGCCATCAATCGCATCAATGTCATCCTGTAAGTCTGCATCCATAGAAATCGCCATGTCGCAATGTTCTTTCACCGTCATCAGCCCTGCAAGCAGTGCGTTTTGATGTCCCTTGTTTCGGGAAAGCTTAATTCCTTGAAACAGCGGATTTTCCTTGTGCAGGGATTCGATAATTTCCCACGTCCGGTCTTTTGAACCATCGTTGACAAAGACAATCCGGCTCTCTTTGCTGATTTTTCCCGCTGCCATGAGTGTTTCCATTTTCGCACGGAGCTGCTTCGATGTTTCCGGCAATACTTCCTCTTCATTATAGCAGGGGATTACTAAATATAATTTCTGCATCACAATACACCTCAATCCCAGAATGCAATGACATCCTGCATGGCTCTGCAAACTTCAGGATAATCATTTTCAGAAAAAGCAAATGGTATAATTTGTACAATATTGATTACCAGTGCCAGCATAACCGAGCACGCCAAAAAGCCACGAAACCATGTCTTTTTTGTCTCGTTGGTACTCATTCTATAAAGCCAGAAGAGCACTGCCAATGCACCAATGATAATCTCCCAAGAAAAGTCTGCTGTGTAACGAATTGCATAGCCGCTTTCCCAGATTGAGCAGATGATAATCAGTGGCATAATTACACACGGCAATCCAACCAGTGTTCCATATCGCAATCTAGATTTCCGGTCAGGCAGGCGGCGAAGTGCTCGTCCGCTCAGCAGATAACCGAAAACGGGCAGTGCTAAGAAAAAGATACCCGAAGTGTTTCCAGCATCGGCAAAATAATAGCCGTTTGCATGGAAGGAACTGAATGGTGTCTTGATGTACGGGAAATCTGTGGAGAAGCCCGGCACTGCAAACAGGAAATTAAACAATACAATCAGTACAAAAACAAGATGGAACTGAGAATGTACGAAGTCGTTTATCGTGAGAGAATACTTGATACCAAAATCAAACGGCGAACCAAACCGTGCAGCATTATACCACATCTGGAATCCACCCAGTACACAAATCGGAACAGCTGCACAGAGAATGAACAAAATCCGTCCCTTGATAGTGGAAGAAGAAGACTTTATCGACATCAACAAGAACACTGCTGCACAAATTGCATACACAGCAAGTGTCGGACGAGATAATACTGCAAATCCTAAGAACAGCGAACAAAGTGCCGTGCGAACAAAAGATGTTTTTCCATCTGTAAGCATATTGGAAGAAATCAAGAAATATGCCCCTGCATTCAGATACATAAAGCCGCACGACATGGCAATTTCATAGAAAATCGTTCTGCCAACGCTATACCATATGCCGCAGGCAGTCAGCAGGATTACAAATCCACCGATGACACAACCAGCTGGCACATCTCGAAACCAGCGTTTTGCGATTGCCAAGTACGTCAGCCCCAAAAAGACTAGACCGATACAAGAGAAAATCCATACCGCCATATCGCAGGCAAAATAATGCCCTGTCAACTTGTGATATGGGAGGAAGAATGTCAGAACCGGAGCAATTCCATAATAGGAATAATACTTCCCATCATAATAAACATGATCCCATTCTGCACTAACACCCTCCTGATTGCGGGCACTCCAGTCATACGGGTTTTCCATATTGATGAGTTGTTCTGTCGGTTCTTTTAACAAGTTTACCTGCTTGTTTTCAAATGCATCGACCAATTCCTGTGTAATCTGATTCCCTGCTTCCAACTTCCAGCGAGAAGCAAAGCCATCCTCTGGCAGCTTTATCATAATAATTGAAGTTGCCAGCAACACTGCTGCCCCAGTCAATGCAAGTACACTGGCAGTGGTGCTCTTTCGAGTTTCCCGAAACGGCTTTTTCAAGAAGCTGGAAACCACGATTCCATAACAAAATGTGGTTACCAACGTCAAAAATCCAAACCGTATAGCGGAAATATCAAACGGAATCGTCTTGTTGAAATGAATTGCCTGAATCGTAACAGAATCATTGTCATTGAAACAAGAAACCTTCAACCGCAATTGCGAAACATCTCCGGAAAACCGACACGCTGTATAGTTCGAGTTGTCATTGTCCTTTACAACAACACCGGATGCAATGTCATATCGGTAATCCACATGTGTTTCATCTGCCATATCAATTTTCAACTGTGCACGCTTTGTTTTTTCGCCATAGTCAACATCTACCTGAATCGTGCCCACTGGCATATCCAGTTGCTGAAATTCCATGATGACTTGGTCTTTGCCGGTGACAGTCACCGCTCCGCTGGTTTCATCAATGGTACTTTCCCCACCGGAAATAGAGGCACTGGTCGGGAGAAATGTTTTCTGTTCATATCCACCGGACAGCAAACTATATGATGGAAGCTGAAACAGCGTCAATTCCAAAATGGTGGAAATAATCACCATTCTTCCAAAGAATCGCAAGGTTCTACTTTCTTTTCTCCAGCGAATGACTTTCGTCGCAAGAAATAACAATCCTGCAACACCAATGAGTGCAAGGCTGCCCTGATACGCACCCATCGACAAAATTCTAAATGCATCCAGTAAAACAAAAATCAGCAGCACCAAAGCAACTACAAACAGTCCACCCCTCCGGAGCTTTGGCAGTTCCTTTTCATTCATCTCTTTCATAAAAATTCCTCTTTTAAAAATGATTTCTAAATTTTAAATAACGTTAATTCGTAAATTATTCCCACTCAATCGTTGCCGGCGGCTTTGTGGTGACATCATACACAACCCGATTGATGCACTTGCATTCATTGACAATTCTTGCAGAAACCGTTTCCAGTACTTCATATGGAATCCGTGCAAAATCAGCTGTCATGAAATCTGTAGTCGTAACGCCACGCAGTGCCAATGTATAATCATAGGTTCTGCCGTCCCCCATAACGCCAACAGAACGCATATTGGTCAGAACCGCAAAATACTGGTGGATGCTCCGGTCTAAGCCAGCCTTTGCAATTTCTTCCCGGAAAATATAGTCTGCATCCTGCAAAATTTCCAGCGGACGGCTGCCTTGTTCTCATCGCCGCTCTGCACCAAACTCTTCTGCACGGTATTTCTCGCATTGTCGTGCATGGGAAACCGTGGCGTGAAGGACGAGAAAATATCGTGGAAGCATATCGCCGTGGCAGGCGGCATCGGCATACTGCTATTCTACGGAAACGGCTGGCTGCTCGGGATGAATGTCGCTACGACCCTGCGGGCGGCGCTTTATACGGCAACGCTGCTGGCGGGATTCCTCGGAATGCTGGCGGCCGGGCTATGGAGCAGCCGTTTGCTAAAAAACCGTATGACGGATGATCCGTTCAATGCCGAAAACGAGAGTTTCATGCAGGAGACACGCCTGCTGAAAAACGACGATTCGTTCAACTTCCCGACCGAGTTCGTCTTCCGGAGACGCAGGCACAGCGGATGGATCAACGTCGTGAATCCCTTCCGGGCGAGTATCGTTTTAGGAACGCCCGGCTCGGGAAAATCCTATGCCCTCATCAACAACTACATCAAGCAGGCCATCGAAAAGGGATATGCGCTCTACGTCTACGACTTCAAGTTCGACGACCTGTCGGTTATCGCCTATAACCATTTGCGCAAGAACCTCAAGGCTTACGGAGCGACGACGCCGAAATTCTATGTCATAAATTTCGACGACCCGCGCCGTTCGCACCGATGCAATCCGCTCGCGCCGAATCTCATGTCCGACATCACCGACGCATACGAGGCCAGCTATGTCATCATGCTCAATCTCAACCGCTCGTGGATACAGAAGCAGGGAGATTTTTTCGTCGAATCGCCGATCGTGCTACTCGCGGCAATCATCTGGTTCCTGAAGATTTACGACGGAGGAAAATACTGTACCTTTCCCCATGCCATCGAATTGCTGAACAAACCCTACGAGGAGTTGTTCACCGTATTGATGGCTCACGAGGAGTTGGAGAACTATCTTTCGCCCTTCGTGGATGCATGGAAAGGTGGAGCCGCAGAGCAGTTGATGGGACAGATCGCCTCTGCGAAGATTCCCCTCTCGCGCATGATCTCCCCGCAGCTCTACTGGGTCATGTCGGGAGACGATTTTACACTCGACATCAACAACCCCGAGGAACCGAAGATTCTTTGCGTGGGAAACAATCCCGACAGGCAGAACATATACGGTGCGGCGCTCGGATTGTATAATTCGCGCATCGTCAAGCTGATAAACCGCAAGAAGCAGCTCAAAAGCTGCGTGGTGATCGACGAGCTGCCGACGATCTATTTTCGGGGGCTGGATAACCTGATCGCAACGGCGCGTTCCAACAAGGTCGCCGTATGTCTGGGCTTTCAGGATTTCAGCCAGCTAAAGCGCGACTACGGAGACAAGGAAGCCGCCGTGATTCAGAATACCGTAGGCAATATCTTCAGCGGACAGGTCGTAGGAGAAACGGCCCGGACACTCTCCGAACGATTCGGAAAGATCGTGCAGAAGCGACAATCCGTAAGCATCAACCGCAGCGATACCTCGACGTCGATAAATACCCAGCTCGACAGTCTTATTCCTGCGTCGAAAATCTCGACGCTCTCGCAGGGCGTGTTTGTCGGAGCCGTGAGCGACAACTTCGGAGAGGAGATCGAGCAGAAGATTTTCCATGCCCGGATCGTCGTGGACAACGACGCCGTGAAACAAGAAATGGCGGAGTACAAACCCATACCCACAATATCGTCGTTCCTCGACGCCAGCGGGCGAAACATCATGCAGGAAAAGATCAAGGAGAATTACCGCCGCATCAAGCAGGATGCACTCGACATTATCGAAGCCGAGATGAAACGCATAGAGAAGGATGAAAAATTGGCGGAGAAATTATTGTAAAATAAGGGGAGACTGAAAAATTCAGTCTCCCTTCTCGATTAATTTTCATTTATAAGAAGTTCTTCTAATTGTTTTCTTGTTTCTTCGACCATGTCTTTTTTTGAAGCTCCCGGCAATGCAAGATATTTCTCTACGGCATCTAACATTTCGTGACAAGCTATAAAAAAATCATAGCGTTCATGGAATGAAAAATCTTTGTGATATATAGAATAAAAAGTAGAATAATGTCTTGCTACACGGAAACTATAATGTTTGTATTGATTTCCCTTTTGCGATGCCATGAGCATTCTATGAGCGCGTTTAAAAACTTCAATTGGCTCAATTACATTTTTCTTTTCGTTTGCATCTTCCAAAAGATAGCGGGCAAAATGATTATCTATTTGGAAGGTATCAAAATTTGTATTTTTTGCATATGAGTATGCATTGTCAAAACATCTTGCTGCATCAGAATACTCACCATCAGCTAAACGAGCAATAGCAAACTGTAACCAAAATAAAGGATTCTCTCTATTATATTCTAAATATGCGACTTTTTCATAAATATTAAAAATAGCTCTATTAAGTCCTCTCTGATCAGAATCCTTTTTTAATATTCTATTTAGATTCTGATATAACATAATTTCTTTCAGATATTTACGAATTCGTTTATGAGAACGTTTTTCATGTAATCGTTCATAAATTTGAATTAAAGGAGTATCAATATCTGAATAATTCAAAAGATTTTTCAATATATAATTTGAGAGTACAGAAGATTTGAAAACTATTTCTTCTGTATCAAAATCAATAAATTCTCTTAAAAATTTATTTATCCTAAAAGATATGTTATTTAATGAATCTAATCCTAAATCATCTACAATATCTACCAATCTTAATCTGAAATCTAAAACAGCTCCAATTAGTAAGTATAATAATGCTTGATAATAATCACTTCTGTGTTTGATCGCTGTTACGATCTCATTATAGCGATTTCCTAAATCATCTGATTTAACTAACTGAATTATAAATTGACTTAGATGACGTTTGCATCGTGTTTTAATAAATTGTATCTTCTCATCGACTGTAAAGTGGGAGCGTTTTTGCCATAATCCATTCTTTTCGACCACTTGAATTAATGACTCAACTTCCTTGTCAGTCAACTCATTAAGATCTATTTCAAAAGGATCATCAAGCATTATGTCACGCAAAAATAGATGTGCTGTTTCATGGGCAGGAGTCCTTTCTGACAATACTAATGAAATGTGATTATGCTTATAACGTCCAATTTTTTTCAGCAGATTGACTGTATCTGCATAATTTTCAATAATTATAACAGTTGGATCATCTGTTTGATTACAAATGTAATCTAATTCATCAATTGCAGATAGTGCGTCTCTTTCAAGATAAAATACTTTTTTACCTTTCTCTAATAAACATATAGATAATGCTTTCAAAAATAGCGTTTTACCATTTCCTAAATCAGAGAGGACAACTATAAAAGGACATCCTGATTGTATTTTTTGTAGAACTACCTCTAATTTATCTCGGAAAACAAAATAAGGAAATGAATCTGCATTTTTTATTGAATATGCAAGCAAATTTTCATCGACATTTCCTTTGACTAACAAATCAATAAAGCTAATGCGTTTACGTTCAGGCTTTTGATTAGTTATTCGAGGAGTAACAAAATGATGAAATGTATATGGTATATCCACATTTATAATAGGTACATTCTGCAATTCTCTCACGAATCCTTCTGTCCCCAATTTAAGAGGTGTACCTAAATCTTCTAATTGCATCAAATCAATATCATTTTCATCGGGGCCAACGATAAAAAATGTCTTTTCTTTGATATTTTTTGTTCGATCCAATAAATGAATAAGGTCAGTATCAGATTGAAGAGAACAACCTACAAAAAATATTGCATCACATAACAATAAATCATCTTCAAATATCTCCCACCAACCTGTATTTTTGATGTAATCTTTATTATAACTCTTATATGTCAATTTGAAAGAATTATCAATTGTTGCTCTTGATAATTGACTAATTACTCCATTTAAATGAACACAAACTGATGAAGTGCGGTATTGTTCACTCTCGTCGGAAAGAGTGACTGATGACAATAGTTTATTGTTTTCGAGGTAAGCTCGTTCTAAAATTTCATCATAGTTTAGCGTATAACATCGTCGCCAAGGAAAATTTCCGAGTTCTTTTTGAGTCGGAGAAATTTCCTTGATTATAAATTCCCGTTGGAGAAAGGCTATGATTTTATCTTCTCCATACTGTCGAATATACCATTGTGACGCTCGACGTAAATCGTCATCTTGATTTTCTTTAGGAACATCACATTCGTTGTATAGTTCATGTGCAATATATTTTGCAATACGAAATGCAGATTTATCTTGCTTGTAATTTTTTGCACCAAGAGAAAATCCTGCACCTGTAAGTAATAAACATTTACCATATTGAATTTTTTGTATGGCTTCTTCAAATTTCATGGCAATATTAAATTTATGCATAAAAATACATTAATTCAATGTAATATCAAAATTATACTTGCCATTTCCCGCCATCTCGCGCCTCTTCCCGCCAGAAGGGGCGCATTTGGTGTTATGAACTGGAAAAAGGTCTTATCTTTCCGCCGGATTTTCACCATTCAATTTACTCATTTAATTATCTGCATTATGGCAAGAGAACAGGAAAAGCTATCGAAGGACGTGCTGGCCGTCCTCGACAAAAAGACGAACGATCTGCGTCTAGTCAGCGAAATGAACGAGCAAACGGGAGAGTTCAACACCGTGAGCACGGCTCCGGGCGATCGGCGCAGAGCCCTTTCGTTCGACAGCCGAACGGTTTTGGAACCTTTTTCGAGAACCTTCGCAACCAATACGGACGCCCGTCCGACCTGGGCTGAAGTTTCTTTCGGATCGGTACCGAAAAACTCGACCGTATCCTCGACTCCATCATCCAAGTCCGTGAAGGCAAAGATCAGGACGGCTCCCTGGCCAAAGAGGTTTCCGACTACGAACTCAACAACGAGGGGCGTATCGCCAAGTTCGCCGACCGCTATAAGTTCGAGGAACGGGAACTTCCGTGGGATCAGATTCAAGCGTTGGGCCTGAACAAAGAAATCCTGCTGGAGAATCAAAGCATGGGTGACATCCTCAAGGGACGTATCCCCAACAAACTGGTACCGCTAAAACACAAGGTGGACGGCCGCTGGGTCGATTTGGGCCTCGGCACGATTTCGCCGATCCGCGACGATGCGGGCAATGTCCAACTCCGTATCTTCACACGTCTGGACGAGCCGCAGTACAAAATATCGCCGTATAAGGAGCTTTTCACGGACAAGGAGATCGAGCGTCTTGAAACCGACGGGCATCTG
>ERZ773194.2073-NODE-2073-length-19783-cov-16.175588_pt1 | contig 19783 bp, 19 predicted proteins | sample MGYA00511240_ERZ773194 | MGnify/ENA primary metagenome ERZ773194 (study PRJEB29015, sample SAMEA2737774) | human gut metagenome | biome: human gut; feature: human-associated habitat; material: faeces | place: China | collected 2012 ... | reverse complement strand
GAGGTCAATCTCGATAAAATGCCCTACTGATATGCGACCCGTGCCGAACGATATAGTTTCAACGCTGATCCGCTACCTGCCGCAGATACTCGAAAACGTGCAGATAGACAGCGGAAATACGCGGCTCATCAATGCCGTAAGACTGACAAAAAGGATTATTCCACGATTAAAGAAAATTGAGAATGAAAAAAATACCAAACCCTAACGGAAACAAATTCGTCTTGCCAAAGGGATATACTGACCTCGGATGGCAACTCGATTTTAATGCTTCCGAACTAAAAAAATGTAGGGAAGCCGGGCATATCCGGCGGAAGTTCGATAATTCCAAATACCTGTATCGGTGTAACGATGTGGTATATATCTGCGATCAATGCAAGAATGTACACCATGTCGATATGAGTGATTAAAAAATCGAATGCAATGCTGATAGTAAAGCAGGACAAGACCCGCAAGGAGGAAGAGGGACAGATATTCGTCGAACTCACGATTTACCGTGATGTCAGGAATATCGCAGACTGCAACCGCCTCGGATATTGGTGCGACAAAGCGCATCTGTCGCACTTCATCATGGAATGCGCGAAATGTTTTACGCAAGACGAATTAAAAAACATACTGAAAATGAACGGAAACAATATTTACATCGAGAAAAACAACCTGCTCGATGCCTACAAGAAAGGCAATGCCGATAACAAGAAGATGCTCGAAAATCTCTTCGGCAAGGAGATGTTCCGCCCGAAAAACATCATGGAGCGCATCAAGACCTTTGATGACGCATTCAAGGAACTCGGCGAGCACCATCCGCTCGTAAAAGAATACCACAAACGGCATCTGTTCCTCGAAGACGATTCGGATATTAGCTCCGATCTCGTAGCCTACCTCAAACTCCGCATCATTACCGCCGCTCTCAACGAGGGTTGGACACCGCAGTTCACCGAGGACGAATACCGCTACTTCCCGTGGTTTTGGCTCTACACCAAGGAGGAGATCGCCAAGATGGACAAGGAGGAGCGCAAGAAAGTTGTCCTGTTCGGCGGTTCTGCGCATTACGGCTCGAATGCCGGTTTTGCGTCTGCGTATTCGCGTCACGCGCCCTCGCTTACGTATGCGAGTATCGGGTCTCGCCTTTGCTTCAAATCGTCCGCGCTGGCGAAATACGCAGGTGAACAATTCGCTGAAATCTACTTTGCTTTCGTGGGGAAATAGATGATGGGAGGATGGATAAAAATATATCAAACCATTCGGGAGCATTGGATATGGAATGATCCGCGAAAATTGAAGTGGTGGATCGACCTGCTGATGCTCGCCGAATGGAGAGATAGCAAACGCCTTGTTGGATCAGACCTCGTAACCATCAAACGGGGGCAATTGATCGCATCCGTCCACTATCTCCGCGAGCGGTGGGCATACAAAGATGACAACGGGGTGCAGCGCAAGCCGTCCGAGCATACCATCCTCAAATTTCTATCTCTCCTCGAAGCAGATCAGATGATAAGCCGCGCGAAACACCCTGCCACCCGTGCAACGATGATTACGATAGTTAATTACGATGATTACCAGCAGAATAGCACAGCAGGATGCAACGAGGGCAGCAACGACCCCTGCAACGACGGGTGCAACGATCCCTGCACAGAAGATAAGAATAATAAGAATATAAAAGACAATAGAGAGGGGAAAAGTGGAAAAAGCGAAAAACGCTTTTCCCCGCCCTCTATCGAGGAGGTTGATTCTTATATCAGGGAAAAGGGGTACACGGTGGATGCCGAGCGATTCGTGAACTTCTACGAGAGCAAGGGATGGTATGTCGGCAAAAACAAGATGAAAAACTGGCGTGCGGCGGTGGCAACATGGCAAAAAGAAGACAACAAACGAAATGGGATCAATCAACAAAGATCATGTGATAAACGTCGAGGGACTGAGGCGACAGCTACTCGCCCGGAAGACTACGAGGGGAAATTTTAAGTGGTCGGTGAGCTTGAAGCAGGCAGCGGACATTCTGCTGGCAGCATATCAGGCGGAAGTCGAATACCGCCACCGCAGGTTCATCGAGGACAAGGCGACCAAAACCAACATCGAACGGCTGGCCGCATTCCTGATCCGCGACGATGCCAAGTTCGGGGTAATGCTCTGCGGCGTACCCGGCAATGGTAAAACAACTCTCCTGTATGCCTTTCAGTCGGCGGTGAATTGGCTCAACGACATAGGGCATTTCGAGGGCAAACGGGCCGGTATTCGGATCGTCGATGCAAAGGAGGTAGTTATGCTCGCAAAGGATTTCGAGGCATTCCGTAACCTACGCAATATGCCGATGATCGCCATTGAGGACATGGGGCGCGAACCGATAGAGGTTCTCGACTATGGGAACATCCTCAATCCGGTTGTCGATATGCTCGAATATCGCTACAACATGCAGCTCTTCACGTTCATCACGACCAATCTCACGAAATCGCAAATCCGCGAGAAGTACGGCAACCGCATCGTGGAGCAGCAGAAGAAGATGGGCGCATCCTGCGACTGGAGCCGTGACCGCTTCACCATGGACGAGGGCTGCTCCCGCGCCGTGCGCGAGACCTTCTGCGAGCTGTACGAAAAGGGCCTGATCTACAAGGGCAGCCGCATCATCAACTGGTGCCCCCACTGCCTGACGGCCCTGTCTGACGCTGAGGTGGAGTACACCGATAAGCCCGGCAATCTGTGGTATATCCGCTACCCCCTGGCGGACGGCAGCGGTGACATCGTGATCGCCACCACCCGCCCGGAGACCATGTTCGGCGATACCGGCGTGGCGGTGAACCCGGAGGACGAGAAGTTCAAGCACCTGATCGGCAAGACCTGCATCCTGCCCATTATGAACCGCGAGATCCCCATCGTGGGCGACGATTACTGCGAGATCGGCTTCGGTACCGGTGCCGTGAAGATGACCCCCGCCCATGACCCCAACGACTTCGAGGTGGGCCTGCGGCACAATTTGGAGGTCATCCGCTGCATCAGCGACGACGGCACCATGAACGAGAACGCCGGAAAATACGAGGGTATGGACCGCTACGCCTGCCGCAAGGCGGTGGTGGCCGATCTGGAGGCGCAGGGCTACCTGGTCAAGACCGAACCGTACAGCCACAACGTGGGCACCTGCTACCGCTGCCACAACGATGTGGAGCCCCTGATCTCCGCCCAGTGGTTCGTGAAGATGGCGCCCCTGGCCAAGGAGGCCATCCGTGTGGTGGAGGACGGCACCATCAAGTTCGTGCCTGAGCGCTTCACCAAGACCTATATCAACTGGATGGAGAACGTCCATGACTGGTGTATCTCCCGCCAGCTGTGGTGGGGCCACCAGATCCCCGCATGGTACTGCGACGAGTGCGGCCACATCAATGTCAGCCGTGAGGATCCCACCAAGTGCGAAAAGTGCGGCTGCACGCACCTGACCCGCGAGGAGGACGTGCTGGACACATGGTTCAGCTCCGCTCTGTGGCCCTTCTCCACCCTGGGCTGGCCTGACACGGATGCCGCCGACCTGAAGTACTGGTATCCCACCTCCGTCATGGTCACCGGCTACGATATTATCTTCTTCTGGGTGGCCCGCATGATCTTCTCCGGCATGGAGCAGATGAAGAAGGAGCCCTTCAAGACCGTGTTCATCCACGGCCTTGTCCGCGATGACAAGGGCCGCAAGATGTCCAAGTCCCTGGGCAACGGAATTGACCCCCTTGAGATGGCCGAGAAGTACGGCGCGGATGCTCTGCGCTTCAACCTGATCACCGGCAACAGCCCCGGCAATGATATGCGTTTCTTCGTGGAGAAGTGCGAAGCCATGCGTAACTTTGCCAATAAAATCTGGAATGCCAGCCGCTTCGTCATGATGAACTTGTCCATCGGCAAGGTCGAGCTGCCCGAGAAGCTGGAGCTGGAGGACAAATGGATCCTCAGCAAGCTGAATACCCTGATCCGCGAGGTCACCGACAATCTGGAGGCCTACGAGCTGGGCGTGGCATCCGCCAAGATCTACGACTTCATCTGGGACACCTACTGCGACTGGTATATCGAGCTGACCAAGACCCGCCTGAACGGCGAGGATGCGCAGGCAAAGCAGGCCGCCGAGAATGTGCTGTGCTATGTGCTGCTGCGTATCTTGGAGCTGCTGCACCCGTTCATGCCCTTCATCACCGAGGAGATCTGGCAGGCGCTGCCCCACGAGGGCCGGTACCTCATCTCCGCCGAGTGGCCGGAGTATCAGGACGCGCTGCACTTCCCGGAGGCCGAGGCCGCTATGGAGGCCGTCAAGGACGCCATCTCCGCCATCCGCGCCCGCCGCGCCGAGATGAACGTGCCGCCCAGCCGCAAGGCTCAGGTCATCCTTGTGACGGCGCAGCCGGAGAACTATCAGCTGGGCGCACACTTCATCACCCGCATGGCCTATGCCAGCGAGCTGACGGTGCTGACCGCCGCGCCTGCCGACCTGACCGGCATGGTGACCGTCGCCACTCACGACGCCACGGTGTATATGCCCATGGCGGAGCTGGTGGACATCGCCAAGGAGCTGGAGCGCATCGCCACCGAGCGCAAAAAGGCGGAGGAGAACCTCCAGCGCATCGAGGCCAAGCTGGCCAACGAGTCCTTCACCTCTCGTGCCCCGGAGAACGTGGTCAACGCAGAGCGCGAAAAGGCTGAAAAGGCCCGGGCGCTTATTGCTAAGCTGGACGCTTCCGCTGCAGCAATGAAGCTGTAAAGCCATAGTGCTTCACAGCTATTCTGATGTAAAACGAAAGCAAAGCCCAACCCGCCGTGTGCAGGACCGGACAAACAAAAAAGACGCCTTTCGGCGTCTTTTTTGTTTGTCCGCAAACGGGAATATGCGCTATATATACGGCTCGCTCGCTGTGCTGGATCGACCGCCGTTCCGGCGCCGAAAAACATGGTGCTTTCCAAAATTTTTCGCCCTTCTGACGGGTTTCGACAAATTTCGTGCGTCGGATAGTCTATAATCAACGCAGAACATCGAACCGCGGAGTTTTTTCTGGCAGGCACGGCCTGCGGCACACACCAAAGAAAAAGGAGTGTTCAAATGGAAGTATCGGCAAAACACGAAGGCCAAACGCTGACATTCTTTCTGGTCGGTGAGTTGGACCACCATGGGGCAAAAGGACTGCTGGAAAATCTGGAGCGCGAGATCGAGCGGACGCTGCCACTGTCGCTGGTGCTGGATTTTTCCGGCGTCACATTTATGGACAGCTCCGGCATCGCCGTGGCGCTGCGGGGTTGGCAGCGGATGCGGGAGCTGGGCGGCGCCGTAACGCTGTATCATGTGGCGCAGCAGCCAAGAAAGGTGTTCGAAGCGTCAGGCGTCGGACGCATGGTGACGATCGTTTGAGGAGGGAGTACATAATATGACGCGAGCTGAAAACTACGTGACACTGGAGTTCCTGAGCCGCAGCAGCAACGAGGGGTTTGCGCGGGTGGCGGCGGCAGGCTTTGCCGCCCAACTGGACCCCACACTGGATGAGCTGGGGGACATCAAGACCGCCGTCAGCGAGGCGGTGACCAACGCCATCGTCCACGCCTATCCGGAGCAGTTGGGTAAGGTGGTGATGAAGCTGAAGATATTGAAAGGGGGGATGCTGGAGATCACGATCCGCGACTGGGGGCGTGGTATCGAAAATGTGGAGCAGGCCCGCCGTCCCATGTATACCACCGGCGGCAGCGAGCGCAGCGGCATGGGCTTTACGATTATGGAGAGCTTCACGGATCGGTTGGTAGTGCGGTCTGTTCCGGGAAAGGGGACCACGGTGCAGATGCGTAAACGGATCGCGCCGCGGCTGGCGGTACGATGAGCGACCGGCTGGCCCTGCTGGAACGGGCCCAGCAGGGCGATGACCGGGCGGAGGCGCAGCTGCTGACGGAGAACGCGGGATTGATCTGGTCCATCGTACGTCGTTACAATGGCTGCGGTGTGGAGACGGATGACCTGTATCAGTTGGGGTGCATCGGCTTTGTAAAGGCTGTAAAGGGGTTTGACCTCACATACGGGACGCAGTTCTCCACCTATGCCGTGCCGAAAATCGCCGGCGAGATACGTCGGTTCCTCCGGGATGACGGTCCGGTAAAAGTGGGCCGCACCATGCGGGAAAAGGGGCAGACACTTTGGGCGGCACGGGAACGGCTGCAAGGGCGTCTGGGCTGTGAGCCAAAGCTGTCACAGCTGGCAGCGGAGACCGGCATGACACCGGAGGAGATTGCCGCCGTGGATCTGGCGCTGATCGCACCGGACTCTCTGCAGCAGGAGACCGCGGAGGGCCTGACGCTGGAGTCCACACTATGTGCCGAGGAGCCCAGCGTCTCTCTGGTGGAGCGTATCGCCCTGCGGGACGCCATCGATGCACTGCCGGAGAAAGAACGGAAGACCATTCTCCTGCGTTTTTTCAAGGGGTTGACGCAGGAGCAGACCGCCCGCATCTTACAGGTATCGCAGGTCCAGGTCTCGCGGCTGGAGCGCCGCAGCCTGCAAAAGCTGCGGGACCTGCTGGCAGAGGAGTGACTTCGGGCAGAGACGGCGTAAAAAGGGAGGCGTCTCGACAGCAGCGCGATTTCGAATGTAAAATGGATCAGGACAGAGGGGGCTCTATTGCGGAACGCTCATCCCGTTATCGGCGGGATGGGCGTTCCCTCGTAACGGAAAGGTGAAACGCGTTTCCGGCAGATGTCTCTTAGCCGTCCGTTCCGGAGGCACCCGGCAGCTTCGGCGAGGCGCCATGCTCTTTTTCGTATTCCAAAGGCAAAAACTCCGTCATGGTCCCCCGATACCGTTTCGGCATAAACGTGTTCTGGCACCGGGGATTTTCACGCTCCCGAATGGCGACGCTTTGGAAAAACTGCTTCCACAGCGAGCGAAAGTACAACTCGTCCTCTCCGGGCAGCGCGGGCTGAAAGTGCTCCATCCGCATAATACGGGAACGGCCTCCGGCATACAGCAGCAGCTCTCGATGGGTGCGGTCGTAGATAAAAAACTGCTCGTTGGCGTAACGCTGGCAAAAATGGCCGCGCAGCAGCGGCAGCACACGGTTTTTGGGCTTGATCTCTGCGCCCAGTGTACCGCCGTAGTCCGAAAACCGCACAAAACCGCGCAGCTTTTCCAACTCACCATTCATGTGGCGAATAGCGCGGTACAGCGGATAGCAGGCCGGGTCGGATAGATCGCGCATAAAGCCGGGCCCCCCCGCCAGCAGCTTCCTGATGAAGGCATACAGATGCAGCTCCTTGTCCGGCAGACACGTTAAAAAGCCGCGGCGCACCACGGCCAGCGCTTTGCCGGACCGGGCGGCGATACCGCGGCTGACCCGCTGACTGTACGCCGGCTGGGTGATCACGGTGCGAACTTCATAGAGGGAGAGGGGGTCTTCGTCGCAGCAGAAGGCGGCGGGGGTCTCCTTGTACACATAGCTCTCATATACGCAGCACAGAAAACCATCCAGGCTGCCATCATATTGATAAATCACGTCATTCATACGGCTTCTCCTACCGGATCAAAGAGAGACAACTGTGCAGCCTGGTCCGAAGGCAGCGTACCGCGCTCCAGTCGTTCCAGCTGCAAGGGCAGCGTAGCAGGGGAGAAGTGCAGTCCCTCCGGTATCCGCCCGCCGCAGGTAATAAAGTACTGCGCCCGTTTCAGCACCACGCCCAGCTTTTTCAGGTCCTCAAAGCGTAGGGTACCGCCGCAGCGCCGTGCCGATACGATGCGCCGCGCGCTGGTGGAGCCGATTCCGGGAACGCGCAGCAGCGTCTCCAGATCCGCCCGCATGACCTCGACAGGGAACCGGTCCAGATGCCGCAGCGCCCAGTTGCACTTGGGATCCAGCCGTGGGTCAAAGTCCGGGTGGGCGTCATCCAGCAGCTCGGTAGCCCGAAAGCCGTAAAACCGCAGGAGCCAGTCCGCCTGGTACAGGCGATGCTCCCGCAGCAGAGGCGGTTTGGTGTCCAGGGATGGCAGCAGGCTATTTTCCACCACCGGTACATACGCGGAGTAGAACACGCGCTTCAGCCTGTACTTGCGATATAGTGACTCCGTCAGGTGCAGAATGTGCCGGTCACTGTCATCAGTGGCGCCCACGATCAGCTGTGTGCTCTGTCCCGCCGGGGCAAACACCGGTGCGTGCCGGTACTTCGCCAGCTCTGCCTTACTCTGTGCCGCGCCGTCGCGGATCAGTCCCATCGGGCGCAGGATCGCCTCCCGGGTCTTATCCGGGGCCAGCGCCTGCAAACCCTGCTGACTGGGCAGCTCGATGTTCACACTGAGCCGGTCGGCCAGCAGTCCCAGCTGATGCACCAGCTCCGGCGCCGCACCGGGGATAGCTTTGGCGTGGATGTAACCGTTGAAACGATACTCCTCCCGCAGGATACGCAGGGCCCGGATCATCTGTTCCATGGTGTAGTCCGGATCGCGCAGTACGCCGCTGGAGAGGAACAGACCTTCTATGTAATTCCGCCGAAAGAAGCCGATGGTCAGTTCCGCCAGTTCACGGGGCGTGAAGGCGGCGCGGCGCGTATCATTGCTGCGCCGGTTGACGCAGTACTTGCAGTCGTACACGCAGGCGTTGCTCATCAGGACCTTCAGCAGCGTGATGCACCGCCCATCGGCCGAAAAGCTGTGACAGCAGCCGGCGATGGAAGAGGAGGTGTTGCCGATCATACCCGGCCGGAATCCGCGGCGCACGCCGCTGGACGTACACGCTGCGTCGTATTTGGCCGCATCCGACAATATCGCCAGCTTGTCCAGCAGCTCCATGCTTTTATGCCATGCGGCGGCGCCGGGGCGCCGGCCTGTCAATACAGTCGATGAGCCGCAGTATATTGGCGGCGATGGAACCCGCGCCCAGCAGCGTGATAATGAGACCAAAAGTTGTCATAGTTGTGTCCTCCTTGCTCGAACTGTTGTTCTGGTAATAGTATAAATCGAACAAGCGTTCTTGTCAAGCGAAATCGAACAAAAATTCTATAAATTTCATTTGCGGTTGACCGGGCGCGGAAGTTGTATTAAAATGAGAGCAACGAACGAGAAAGACGAGGCCCCTCTATGACGGATCTGGAAAAACGCTTTATCAAGGCCCGGCGCGATGCGATCGCGGTGGATTATCAGAATTTGAACGACTGCCAGCGCCAGGGCGTGCTGGCCACGGAGGGGCCGCTGCTTCTGTTGGCGGGCGCAGGCTCCGGTAAGACGACCGTGCTGATTCACCGGGTGGCCAATCTGCTGCGGTATGGTCGTGGCAGTGATACCGAGGAGATACCGATTCCCATCAGCGAGGACGAGGTATCGTTTCTGGAGCAGTATGCCAAGGTGCCGGACTCGGCGCAGCACGCTCTCGTGGAGTATCTCTGCGCGGTGGAACCGGCCCGTCCCTGGGAGGTGCTGGCTATCACCTTCACCAACAAGGCTGCTAACGAGCTGAAGGATCGCTTGGGGCGGATGCTGGGGGAGGAGGCTGCCGCCGATGTCTGGGCGTCCACGTTCCACTCTGCCTGTGTGCGTATCCTGCGGCGTGATATCGACCGCATCGGTTTCGACCGCAGCTTTACCATCTATGACACGGATGACAGCAAGCGTGTGGTCAAGGACATTCTCAAGGAGCTGGGGCTGGAGGAGAAGTCGTTTCCGCCCCGCGAGGTGCAGTCGGTCATCTCCCGCGCCAAGAACGATATGCAGTCGCCGGAGGAATTTCTGGAGCAGTGGCAATTGATCAACGATTGGCGGAAAATAAGGATGGGTAAAGTATATACGCTTTACAACAAAAAACTCTGTGAGGCCAATGCGCTGGACTTTGATGATCTGCTGTGGCACACCGTGCGCCTGCTGCAGACGGCACCGGACGTGCGGGAGTACTACCAGCGGAAGTTCCGCTATGTCCTCATAGACGAGTATCAGGACACCAACGCGCTGCAATACGAGCTGGCCAAGCTGCTGACAGGACCTGCCCGGAACATCTGCGTGGTGGGTGACGATGACCAGAGCATTTACCGCTTCCGGGGTGCGGATATCACCAATATCCTCAGCTTTGAGCGGCAGTTCAATGGCGCGCGGGTCATCCGTCTGGAGCAGAACTACCGCTCCACGCAGAATATCCTGGACGCGGCAAACGCGGTCATTCGCAACAATCAGGGCCGCAAGGGCAAGACCCTGTGGACGGAGAACGGCTGCGGCGAGCTGGTGACGGTAAAGACCACCTTCAACGAGAGCGACGAGGCCAACTTTGTCCTGGGGCAGATCATGATGTACTACCGCCGGGGCGGCAGCTGGGGTGACTGTGCGGTGCTGTACCGTACCAACGCCCAGTCCAACGCGCTGGAATACGCCTGCAAGCGCAGCGGCATCCCCTATAAGATCTACGGTGGTCTGAAGTTTTTTGACCGGGCCGAGGTCAAGGATATGCTTGCCTATCTGTGCGTCATCAACAACCCCACGGACGATCTGCGCCTGCGGCGCATCGTCAACGTTCCCGCCCGCAAGATCGGCCAGGCCACCGTGGACAAGGCCCAGATTATTGCCACGCAGCACGGCCTGACGCTCTACGACGTATTCCGCCGTGCGGAGGAATTCCCCGAGCTGAAAAATGCGGCTGGCAAGCTGAAAGCCTTTACAGATATGATCGAGGAAATGCGCCGCCGCCTGCCGGAGAGTGAGCTGCCGGAGTTCTACGATTACGTCTGCGAGCGAAGCGGCTACGCGCCCGCCCTGCGGGAGAAGGACGATATGGAGAGCCGCGGCCGGCTGGAGAACGTGCAGGAGCTGCGCTCCAGCATCCTGGCCTACCTGGAAAACGCCGAGGGCGCGGAGACGAGTCTCTCCGGCTTCCTGGATGAGATCGCGCTGTACACCGACCTGGACAGCCGGGTGGACGGCGACAACTGCGTGACCATGATGACCATGCACGCTGCCAAGGGCCTGGAATTCCCTCAGGTATTCGTGGTGGGTATGGAGGAGGGGCTTTTCCCCGGAAATCGCGCCATGGGCGATGGCGACGAGATGGAGGAGGAGCGCCGGCTGTGCTATGTGGCCATGACCCGCGCCAAAGAGAAGCTGACGCTGACCAACGCCCGTCAGCGCACGCTGTACGGTAAAACAACACCCTGTATGCCCTCCCGGTTCCTCAATGAGATCCCGGAGGACAACATGGAGTGGCTGTCCAAGCCGGTACCCCGCAGCGATGCCTGGGAGGACTCTCGGGACGATGATGGCTGCGCTTACGGTTACGGCGGCTATACACGTCAGGGTACCACAGTACCGACGCGCCGCGAGGTGCCTGCCGCGTCTCGTCCCGGCTCGCTGTATACGGCCAGAACGGCGGCAAAAGCGCCGTCTACCGCCTCTTACATACAGCTGCAGGCAGGGGAGACGGTGGAGCACGACGCCTTCGGCAGAGGCCTGGTGCTCTCCGTGCGGCCTATGGGCGGCGATGCACTGCTGGAGGTAGCCTTCGACACGGTGGGTACCAAGAAGCTTATGCTGAAGGCCGCCTCCCATCATTTGAAGAAGGTGTAAAGCAAAGTAATTTTATAAATACGGAAGGAGAACATCTATGGGATTTGGTTTCGGTTTTGACACGGGGTTCGACATCATGCAGGTGTTTGTTTTCGCGATATTTGCCATCGTCATCGTCTGCTTCATCGCCTTAGCGGTAAAGGGCATTGGCACCTGGCACAAGAACAACAATTCTCCGCGCCTGACGGTGCAGGCGGCTGTTGTCGCCAAGCGGCAGAATACCGATGTGCACCACCACAGCAATAACACCGGCGGTATGCACACCAGCACCTCCACTCACTATTACGTAACGTTCCAGTTTGACAGCGGCGACCGGCTTGAGCTGCACGTTCCCGGAAGGGAATACGGCATGATGGCGGAGGGCGACGTGGGCGATCTGACGTTCCAGGGTACCCGTTACCTGGGCTTTGACCGGCACACCGCAGGGGCCGTTTCCGAGGCCGGACCCGTCACAGCAGAGGATGTCCCGCCGCGGTACACGGAGAAGAAAAGCTGGAACCCGGAGCTGTGAAGATCATTAAAAAAGCACAGACACCCTGCTTAAAAGGCAGGGTGTCTGTGTTCTCCGGAAACGCAAAAAGCTCTGCGATACATCGCAGAGCTTTTAACTGTGCAGTTCAGACGCGATCAGATCGCGCGGGTAACCTTGCCGGAACGCAGGCATCGGGTACAAACATACACATGGCGAGGCGTACCGTTGATCACAGCCTTCACGCGCTTGACATTGGGCTTCCAGGGGCGGTTGGAACGCCGATGAGAGTGAGACACCTTGATACCAAAGGTCACGCCCTTGTCGCAAAATTCGCACTTTGCCATCCGTTGCACCTCCTTGCTGTCATAACATACCTCTTGCATCGCAAGCAGTTGATATAATAACAGATGTGCGCCGAAATTGCAAGTATTATTTGACAAAAAAACGAATTTTTTTTGCATGGGGAAAGTGTTGCGAAAAAGCGCGCCGCAAGATATAATTAAAAGAAGTATATTCGCCCGTTTCCGGGCAGGAGGAGCGCCCATGGAAAAAGTGAAACGCACACCCGCCAGCCTGAAAAAAATGGTGGAGACCTTCGGTATGGAAATACTGCACCGCGGCAGCGACTATGACAGCGCGGTGATTACCATTTCCGACGTGAATCGGCCCGCCCTGCAGCTGGTAGGCTTTTACGATTATTTTGACGACAAGCGCCTGCAAATATTGGGACGGGGCGAGATACGCTATCTGGAGCGCATGACCGAGGCAGAGCGTCTGCGGGTGTTCAACCAGCTGATGAGCTATCCGTTCCCGGCAATGATCGTGGCGCGGAATATGGAGGCGCCGCCTGAGCTGGTGCAGATGGCGGACAAGCACGACCGCACGCTGCTGCGGGCGGTGGACTCCACGGTGGATATCACCAGCCGGCTCATTGACTACCTGAACCGGGTAACGGCCCCGCAGATCACGCGGCACGGCGTCTTGATGAATATCTACGGACAGGGCGTACTGATCCTGGGCGACAGCGGTATCGGCAAGAGCGAGACGGCCATCGAGCTGCTCAAGCGCGGCCACCGGCTGGTGGCGGATGACGCGGTGGAGATCCGCCGGGTGTCCAACTCTCTCTACGGCACGGCGCCGGAGATCATCCGGCACTATATCGAGATACGCGGCGTGGGCGTCATCGACGTGCAGCAGCTGTTCGGCATGGGCGCGGTGCAGTTCGACACGGAGATCGACCTGGTGATCCAGCTGGAACAGTGGGAAGACGGGAAGTTCTATGACCGGCTGGGCCTGGGCGAGGAGAAATACACCATGCTGGATGTGAGCTTGCCCATCGTGACCATCCCGGTGCGGCCGGGGCGTAACCTGGCAGGCATCGTGGAGATCGCCACCATGAAGAACCGGCAGATGAAGTACGGCTACAACGCGGCGCGGGACTTCGTGACGCAGTTTGACAGCAAGGTGGACGCCATGCTGAAGAAAAAGAGCACAACGGGCGAGGCGGAGAACAGATGAAATACGTTGGCGTAGACATTGGCGGCACCAACCTCAAGGCGGGGCTGGTGGACGAAAGCGGAACGCTGCTGGCGACACAGAAGATGAAGGTCGCGTCCATCGTAGACCGTGAGGGGCTGGCGTGGACAGTGGCATCACTGGTGCAGGAGCTGGCAAAGGCGGCCAATATTCCGGTCAGTGATGTGGCGTCGGTAGGCGTCGGCGTTCCCGGAACGGTGGATATACGGGCGGGGTCTATTGCATATACCTGCAACCTTCCCCTGCGGGATGTGCCGCTGCGGAAGCTGTTTCACAAATATCTGAACATCCCGCTTTACATCGAAAATGACGCTAACTGCGCGGCGCTGGCGGAGTTCCATGTGGGCGCGGGACGCGAGAGCAAGCGCTTTGTGACCATCACGCTGGGTACCGGCGTGGGCGCGGGTATCATCCACAACGGGAAAATATACCACGGCGCCAACGGTATGGCCGGTGAGGTGGGTCACATGGTCATCGAGCAGAACGGCCTGCCGTGCCCCTGCGGGCGGCACGGCTGCTGGGAGCAATACGCCAGCGCCACGGCGCTGAAGCGCATGACGGCAGAGGCACTGGCGGCCTACCCGGACAGTATTCTGGCGCGGGTCATCGCGGAAAACGACGGGCACGTGTCCGGTCAGTCGGCGTTTATCGCGGCCCGCGAGGGTGACCCGGTGGGACAAATGGTGTGCGACCGATACGTGGACTACCTGGCCTGCGGCGTGGTGAACGTGGTGAATATCTTTCAGCCGGATACACTGGCCATTGGCGGCGGCGTCAGCAATGAAGCGGACGAGCAGCTGCTGCTACCTGTGCAGCAGCGGGTGGCCAGAGAGAGCATTCCCTGCGGCAAGGACCGGCGGACGCGCATCGTCAAGGCGCAGCTGGGCAACCGGGCGGGTCTGATCGGCGCGGCCCTGCTGGGAAAGAATAAGCGTATCTGACAGGGGCATATACTACCGCTGGCAGTGTAGGGAACCCCTTATTTTCAAAGCTTGGAGGCATTATGAGCTGGTACGAGGAGCTGGACAAATGGGCGGCGGACTATCTGCCGGATATGGGATATGAGAAGGACGCGCCGCTGGATCGGTATACCTCCTTCCGCATCGGCGGGCCGGCGCGGCGCATGGCCTTTCCCCGCAGCGGGGAGGAGGCGGTGCTGCTGGTGAGCCATGCACTGGAGCTGGGCGCACGGCCCTTTGTGCTGGGAAACGGCACCAACGTGCTCTTCCCGGATGAGGGCGTGGAGCGTCTGGTGATCTGCACCCGGGACATGGCGGGTGTGGCGGCTGGTGCGGTCGCAGGTGAGATCACGGCAGGGTGCGGCGCATCACTGGCAAAGATCGCTGTTTTCGCGCAGAAGGCAGGGCTTTCCGGGCTGGAGTTCGCCCACGGGATACCGGGAAGCCTGGGCGGCGCAGTGTGCATGAATGCCGGTGCCTATGGTGGGGAAATGGCACAGGTGGTAAAGGAAGTGACCGTTCTGTTCCCCGAGGATGGTGTCAAGACCCTCAGTGGGGAAGAAATGGCGTTTTCCTATCGGCACAGCCTGCTGACAGAGCACCCAGACACGGTGGTGCTGCGGGCGACGCTCCGCTTGCAGGCCGGTATCCCCGGGGAGATACGGGAGAAAATGGATGAGCTGATGGCCCGGCGTAAGGCGTCACAGCCGCTGGAGTATCCCAGCGCGGGCAGTACCTTTAAGCGCCCGGCGGGCTACTATGCTGCGGCGCTGATTGATCAGTGCGGCCTAAAGGGACTGACCGTGGGCGGCGCACAGGTGTCGGAGAAGCACGCGGGGTTCGTCATCAACCGGGGCGGGGCGTCCTGCGCTGATGTGACAGCTCTCATGGCAGAGATACAAAAGCGCGTGCGGGAGCAAACCGGCGTTGTGCTGGAGCCTGAGGTCCGGGTCATTACTTGAATTACGACCGCATCGATCACAGGTGTTTCAATGACCTTGATAGAAGGTATATAAAATGTGCCAGTAAATATACAAAAAGGTTACAGTAAAGGTAATAAAAAAGAACGCAAAAGTGCAGCAAAAATAACGCCGCACTGGGCTTGTTTTTGACGGGATCCCGCATCACGCTTGACGGCGGGGGAGGATACTGAATTGGAAATACTCATTATTTCGGGAATGTCCGGCGCAGGAAAGAGCCGCGCCGCCATCTGTCTGGAGGACAGCGGCTACTACATCGTGGACAACCTGCCGGCGGAGATGATGGTCAAATTCGCCGAGTTCTGCGCGGCCGCCGGCGGCCGGTATGACCGCTTGGCTTTCGTGTACGACGTGCGGGCCGGGGAGCCCTTTGACCGGCTGACCGGCGCGGTGGAAGAGCTGCGGCGGCAGGGCCTGCGGTGTCGACTGCTGTTTCTGGAGGCGGACACCAAGACCATTATCAACCGCTATAAGGAGACACGGCGGAGCCATCCTCTGTGCGGTGACGGAGCCTCCATCGAAGAAGCGGTAGCGCGGGAACGGGCGATGCTGGCACCGGTGCGGGCGCAGGCGGACCTGGTGCTGGACACGTCGGCATTTTCTGCGGCCAAGCTGCGGAGCACACTGCTGACGCTGCTGGGCGGCGGCAGCGGTGGAGGACTGCATGTGACGGTGCTGTCCTTCGGGTTTAAGAACGGCCTGCCACCGGAGGCAGACCTGGTGCTGGACGTGCGGTTTTTGCCAAACCCCTACTATGTGCCGGAGTTAAAAAGGCTGACCGGGCTGGATTCGGCGGTGCGCGACTATGTGATGAACGCGGCGGCCACGGAGGAATTCTGGCGGCGTCTGACGCCGATGGTAGATTATTTGCTGCCCCAGTACCGACAGGAGGGGCGGACAGAGCTGGTACTGGCTGTAGGCTGCACCGGCGGTCGGCACCGATCTGTGGCTGTGGCGCACCGGCTGGCGGCATACATTGACGCGCTGGGCTTTTCCGTGGCGGAAAGCCACAGGGATATGGGGCGGTAAGCGTGTTCCGCACCTACGGTCGGGGCAAATACAGGAGACGATGTATGAGCAAATACGATAAACTCTGGGAATATGTGTTTAAGAATGGACGGGATCAATTTACGCTGTCGTTCGAGGAAATAGGACGTATTGCCGGTGTGCCCATCGACCACGCTTTCCTAACGTATAAAAAGGAGCTTGCGGCATACGGCTACCGAGTGGAAAAAATATCCATGAAGGCAAAAACGGTGGCTTTCCGCCGTGCGGAACAGTGAGGTGAAGGGTCATGATCTCATTTGCGGGAAAGGTAAAAAATGAGCTGTGCCGCGTGGGAATTAGCCGCCAGTGCTGCGCCCGGGCTGAGGGCTACGGTGTGCTGCTGTACGGCAACACGTTCACGCCCGGAGAGATACGGATCATCACGGAGAACGGAGACTTCGCCGCACGGCTGCCAAAGTTGTTTCAGAAAGCTTTTGGGGTAAAATTCGACCGGGTACCGGAGGAAACGAACGGCAAAGGAAAGCTGATCTTCGGCATCACAGCGCCGGAAAAGCTGGAAAAGATCATCAACACACTGGGCTATGATGCGCGGCAGCTGACAGCGCTGCACGTGAACTTCGGAATACTGGAGGAGGACTGCTGCCGGACGGCGTTCCTGCGGGGGGCATTTTTGGCGGGAGGCAGCGTCACCGATCCGGAGAAGCGGTACCATCTGGAGCTGGCCACCAGTCATGTGCCGGCCAGCCGGGAGGTACAGGCGCTGATGGAGGAGATGGGGTTCCTGCCACGTTCCATACGGCGCGGCGCGGATGCACTTCTGTACTTCAAGCAGTCAGAGCACATCGAGGACTTTCTGACTAAGATCGGCGCACCGGCGGCGGCCATGGACATCATGACGGCCAAAGTGGACAAGGAGATACGCAACGGCGCCAACCGGGCCATGAACTGCGATATGGCCAACGTAAACAAGACGCTGGACGCGGCGCAGGAGCAGGTAGGCGCCATCGAGAAGTTGCGCCGCAGCGCCCGGTGGGATACGCTTCCGGAAAAGCTGCGGCAAACCGCGGCGCTGCGGCTGGAATATCCGGAGTTGTCGCTGGTACAGCTGGCAGAGAAGTGCGACCCGCCGGTAACAAAGTCGTGCATGAACCATCGAATGAGAAAGTTGATGGAGGAGGCTAAGGAGCTATGAACATGAGAGAACGGTGCGAACGCGCGGAGGCGTACAGAAAAAACGGGGCCAACTGCGCCCAGGCGCTGCTGGCGGCATTCGCAGATGTAATGGGTATTACGGAGACCCAGGCGCTGGCTGTCGGTGCGGGGTTAGGCGGCGGCGTGCGAAGCGGGAACATCTGTGGGGCGGTAAACGCGCCGGTGATGATCCTGGGCTGCGCGTTTCCGGAAATGGCCGCCAGCAAGGCGAAATCCGCGGAGATCACCAAGGAATACCAGCGGCGGTTTATGGAGAGATTTAAGCATCTCAACTGCCGGGAACTGCTGGTGGAGAAGGAATTGCAGCCCACTGACACGGCCATGGCACTGGCGGCGGGGGATCACTGCGGGCTGCTTATTCTCAGCGCGGCGGAGATACTGTGCGGGATGATAGGGGAGAAGTAAAGGAGAACAGGTATGGGATTTGTGCATCTGCATGTACATACGGAATACAGTCTGCTGGACGGTGCGTGCCGGATACGGGATCTGCCGAAGCTGGTAAAGGAGCTGGGGCAGACGGCCTGCGCTATTACCGACCACGGCGTCATGTACGGCGCAGTGGACTTTTACCGCGCCTGCAAGGCGGAGGGCATCCATCCCATCATCGGGTGCGAGGTATATGTGGCGCGTCGGACACGGTTCGACAAGCAGCATGAGTTCGATGCAGAGTCGCGGCATCTGGTGCTGCTGTGCAAGAACGAGACGGGGTACCGAAACCTATCATACATGGTGTCGCAGGCGTATATCGAGGGGTTCTATATCAAGCCGCGTATCGATATGGAGCTGCTGCGCGCCCATTCCGACGGGCTGATCGCCCTGTCGGCCTGTTTGGCAGGAGAAATTCCCAAGCGGCTGATGAATGGTGACTACAACGGGGCCAAGGCATATGCACTGGAGATGCGGGGAATTTTCGGTGAGGACTTTTACCTGGAATTACAGGACCACGGCATCGCCGAGCAGACCGAGGTGAACCGGGGTCTTTTGCGGTTGCACAACGAAACGGGGATACCCCTGGTGTGTACCAATGATACCCACTATCTGCGGAAGGAGGATGCAGAAAACCACGACGTGCTGCTGTGCATCCAGACCGGCAAGACGGTGGATGACGAGAACCGAATGCGGTATGAGCCGCGGAATTTCTATATCCGTTCCACAGAGGAGATGGAGACGCTGTTCGCCGGATATCCGGACGCGGTGGCCAACACGGAAAAGATCGCGGAAAAATGTCAGCTGGAATTCACCTTCGGCAAGTACCACTTGCCGGAATTCAAGCTGCCGGAGGGGTATGACTCGCCTACATATCTGCGGAAGCTATGCGATGAGGGGTTTGCTCGGCGGTACGGTCAGGCAAAGCCGGAATATCGGAAGCAGCTGGATTATGAGCTGGATATGATCGAGAAAATGGGCTTTACGGACTATTTCCTCATTGTGTCGGACTTTGTGCGGTACGCCAAGAGCCGGGGAATACCGGTGGGACCAGGGCGCGGCAGCGCGGCCGGATCTATGGTGTCTTACTGCCTGGAGATCACGGACATCGACCCCATGAAGTACGATCTGTACTTCGAGCGGTTCCTGAACCCGGAGCGTGTGTCTATGCCGGATATCGACATGGACTTCGGCGACACGCGGCGGGGTGAGGTGGTGGAATATGTCCGCAAAAAATATGGCGACGACCATGTAGCCCAGATCGTGACCTTCGGTACCATGGCCGCCCGAGCAGCCATACGGGATGTGGGCCGGGCGCTGAACATGACCTACGCCGAGGTGGATGTTGTGGCGAAGCTGGTACCGGCAGGGCCGGGGGCGCTGCATATTACCCTGCAGGAGGCGCTGAAGCTATCGAAGCAGTTGGCGGATATGTACCGGGAGGAGCCAAAGGTCAAAAAGCTCATCGACACAGCCATGGCACTGGAGGGGATGCCGCGGCACGCCTCTACCCACGCGGCGGGCGTGGTCATCACAAAGCTGCCGGTGTATGAATATGTGCCGCTGGCACGGAACGACGATGCGGTAGTATGCCAGTATGTGATGACGACTCTGGAGGAGCTGGGCCTGCTGAAAATGGACTTTCTGGGGCTGCGGAACCTGACGG
>ERZ773194.2069-NODE-2069-length-19812-cov-3.786304_pt1 | contig 19812 bp, 20 predicted proteins | sample MGYA00511240_ERZ773194 | MGnify/ENA primary metagenome ERZ773194 (study PRJEB29015, sample SAMEA2737774) | human gut metagenome | biome: human gut; feature: human-associated habitat; material: faeces | place: China | collected 2012 ... | reverse complement strand
GGCTGGCTCTGTTAGTACCTATCATAACAACTATAATTTCTATGGCAGCGGGCAGACGGTCTCCCAGCAGCTCCGGGAGGCGCGCGCCAGTGCAGACCTGCAAAAGCTGCGGAGCCTGTAAATTACCCGCAATTACGCCTTTTGGGCGTTTTTTTATTGCTATTTTATCAGGCGGTTTCACGTCCGGCAAAACAAAAATTTGCCGGGCTGTTTGCCGCCGGGAAAGGAGAAATTTCATGCACGTTACATTTGAAAATGAGCTTGGCAAAATTGAAATGGGCGGCGGGAACCACCAAAAGGTCAATATCCGGGAAATCACCGGTCTCAGCCTGCCCGAAAAGAACTACAATGTCGTCACCTACGCCGGTCAGAGCGGCCAGGAAACCATTTCTGAGGCTGCCGCCGCGCGCACCATCACCATCGGCGGCGACATCCGCGGGCACCTGCAAAAGGAAACCACCCGTATGGCCCGGATTTTAAACCGCCCGGGCACGCTGTTTATCCATTCGGGCAACAAACACAGGAGGATCCCTTGCCGCTGCACCGCGTTTGATATCAGCGAACGGCAGGGCCGCATCATCCAATGCTTTGCCATGCAGTTCACAGCCGACGATCCCGCCTTTTTAGATCAGGAAAACAAACAAATTGCCGTTTTTCAGCGTACCGACCAGATAAAGGGTACCTTTACCTTTCCTCTTGTCTTTACTGTCCGCAAAACCGAAGCAGATATTGTCAATATGGGCGACTGCGAAACAGAGCCTGTGTTTATCATTACCAGCTCCGGCGCAACCGTCACCGGCGATGATTACGGCGTTGAAATCACCAACGAAACCACCGGCAGTACTATTTTCCTCAAATACCGCATGTCAGCGGACGAGACGGTCACCATTGACATCCCAAACCGCACCATCACCAGCGACCAGCCCTCCGACGAGAATCAAAACGGCAATCTCATCAATTATATCTCTGACGATACCTTCCTGTCCGCTTTCCAGCTTTCCCTCGGAACCAACCATATCAAGGCAGTCGACCACAACCAGTCGGCCAATTTCGATGTGGTCTGCGAATATTCCAATAAATACATTGAGGCGGTGGTCTGATGGAAGATATCCGCATTTACCAATTCTACAGCGACGCGTCCGTCCCGCCAAAGCTGCTGCATATCGAACACGATATCATCTCCAGCAACTGGACGGTCCAATATAACACGGTGGGAACCTTTGAAGCGCATTTTTCGCTCAATTCCGATATCGTGCCGGTTATCATGCAAAACGAGTACCTTATTGCGGTGCAGGGAGATAAACAGGCGATCCTCACCGGAAAACAGGTATCTTCTGATTTTGCCGTATTCGGCAAAACCCTGAACTGGCTTCTCACCCGGCGGACGACCGCAAAATTTTTACAGCGGACCGGCTCTCCCGAAGAGCTGGCAAAACAGATCGCGCAGGAGGCTTTTTACCCCGCCGATAACGAGCGCGCCTTTGAACGTGTGACTAATTTTGAGTATCTTATTTCAGCCAGTTCAGGCATGACGATCGACTTTTGGCGCAACACCCAGAACGAAACTGAGAAAGTAGTATCCGAATGTCTGGACCGCGCAAACCTGGGACACCGCATCACGCTTGATATCAAGCGTAACAAATGGGTTTTTGAAATTATCCAGGGCAGCGCCCTTCCGCTGATTATTTCGGACAGCAACCGCAACGCGTACGATTCGGAATTTACGGAGGATTTGCAGGATTATTATACCTGCGGCTGGTTTGAAGCCGACGCGCCCAAATCCGAAACACAATCCGATTCTTCCGGTGCAACCGAGGAGACCCCCAGTACAACCGAGGATACCTCCAGCACGATCTGGACGTTTCTGCCCGGGGACGACCCCAAATCCGGCATTTACTGCTGGGAGGGGGTTTTATCCGGCCGGTCTGAAAGTGAAGCGGTCAGTGACCTTGCCAAAAAATCAGCCATTGACCAAAAGATACAGGCCAACACGCGCGGGCTGGTTCTGGGCAAGGATTACCAGCTTGGCGACCTGGTCAAATTCCAGTTTTCCGCCGGTTCGTATTTAGTAACAGCTGAAAAGCGGATTACCGGCGTAAACATCTGGTATGAAAACAACAATATCGGTGAACAGCCTGTCCTGGCCTGACGTTCGCCTCCAAAAAACAACAAAAGGAGTGTTACTATGAGTTATACCTATGGATTTTCTGACAATGTTTCTTATGGAACCGATGCTGTTAACAGCATCCTGAAAAATTTAGTTTCAGACGGAGTAAGTCTCTTTCAGGAGGGAGTTTCCTATACGCCCGCTTCCCTGAACCAGATTACAAATGAAGTCACCGAAGCCGGAGTCAGCAGCGCATATACCAGCAGCTGCCGGGTGGAAAACGCCGCCGAATCCGGATACCTTAAAATCCTTCCGGGAACCGCCTTTTTCAACGACGGAAGTACGATAACCGTGGACAGCGACGGCGTAAAGCTGGCAGTTATCCCGGGAACAAAGAATTATATCTACTTTGAAAAAAGTACGATCGACGGCAGCGCGGCGCCCAAAATCAGTACAACCAGCCCCGGAAGCGGCGCTGTTAAGCTTGCTGAATATAACAACGGCACGATTACCGACTGCCGTACCTATGCAAAATCAAAAATCAGCGGGTTTGGCATAAGCCCTTACGACGTTATTTCACTGGGAAAATACGAAAACCTCAACACCACTACTGATTCTTGGAATTTAGCAGCAACCTTTGGTGTAAAATCGCCCGACTATGTATTTGCAGGTCTGCGCTTTTATTATAATACAGCAGGGTTCGGGACATTGTCCGGCTTTGAAAGTACAACCAAAAACAGCTTTTCCGGTTATTATATCAGTTCTGACGGCGGCCTTGCTAATTACCACAACGAGGCTGAACTGATTATCGGTGAATATGCGGGGGTCCAGACGCGGCTTAACGTTGTAAAAAGCGCGACACAGATCCAAGTGTGGCTGAAATCCAAAAAAAGCACAGTTGACCTGACCGGCGCCCTGCTTTATGTCGTATGACTGCACTTTTGCAGCAGTAACGATTCCGGCAAATTTTACAGATAGGAGGATATCATGAACAGATATCAGGCAACCATTGATGTATCAAAAAACATCGAACACTATTTTGATGTTCCGCTGTTCACCGGAGATTCCGGAAATACAGTGGAGCTTTCTTTTTTCTGCGGCGGCGAGCCGTACCCGATGGACAACGTTATGATAACAGCCCGCCGGGCGGACGGCGCCGTTGTATTTGACGCCGGTTCCATGGAGGACAATACCGCTGTCTTTACCATGAAAAACAATATCCATTCCCAGCCCGGGCAGCTGGAGGTACAGGTCGCCCTGACAGACAACAGCGGCGCTGTACTGACCTCGGGCGTGCTGCATTTTGACGTCCTGGACGGATACAAGGAAAACAGCGGAGTTGAGGCGGACGACCGCCTTCCCGTCCTGACGCAAGCCGTTGAAAACGCCATGGCGCAGGCGGATTATGCAAGAGAAATGGGCGATTATGCGCGGGACTGGGCGACTGAAATCTCAGACGATTTAGGCTATTACGCAAACCTTGCCTACTACCGGGTGGAAATCGACCCGGATAACCCCAATCCTGAAACGGCAGTATCCTATGCCGACGTTCCGCATGGAACGGTGCCCGGCATTGCTTATTGGAAAGACCAGTTCCCCTTTTCGGATATCGAGGTCTGGACGGTCAAGGACGGTGTAGAAAACGACCAGCTTGACCCTGACGACTATACCAAAAAGCTAAAAGGCTTGCGTATGTTAGAAGACCTTGATCCCGACAGCCCTACCGTACAGAATGCATTTGAACCGGCTGAAAAGGTGGTCTATTCCTTTTATGACGCATGGAAAGCCGACCCGCAGGCTGTTACATCGAACGTAGATATCATTGACCCCGGCTGGGAAAGGGGCAAGGTCAGTACCTCGGTAGCCACTACCGAGGGAGTGGAAATCATCGGCGCTAAGTATTTCGTTTTGACTCCCACCTCCGCTGCCCCCTCCATTTCCCTGACTGCCGGCAGCATTCCCCTGCCCAAGACGGGGCTGTATCAAATTGCAATCAACAACCCCATGATGGACGGGTATGGAACGGATGGGAATTATATCCGGCATACAACAAACGGCGTCATCCAAATCAGCGACAAAAACGGCCTCGTTATGAGCTGTACCTTTGATTTCAGCCAAAACTGCGGCTGGTGTGATTTGGGTACCTTTGAGCTTGACGCGTCAGAACCAATTACCGTTACCTTTACAAACAACGAGTACAATAACATGCGGGTGGACGCCATCTCCTTTACCGACGCGGTCAACGCCGATATCACCTCCGGCGAGGAGGGCGACGTCATGGTCAAAATCCCAAAAATGTACTATAAATTCGAAACTCTGGCAAACGGCAGGCAGAGCTTTACGGTGTGCAACAAAAAGGGGGACAGCTCCTTTATCAGCACAGCCTTTGATACCTCTGACAACGGTACACAGGACTATTTCTGGGCCGGCGCATATGAGGGGACAGTGATAGACGGAAAATTACGGTCCCTGTCCGGAAAAACGCCGTCTAATACTTATTCTCTCTCGTCCAACCGGACTTATGCCAATGCACTCGGGCAGGGATACGGAATCGGTAACGTCCATCAGGCGGCGGTCCTCAACATGCTGTTTATCCTGATGTTCAAAAGTCTGGATAAAAATGCGCTCGGAAAAAGTTATGTATCAAAAAGCTCTCCGGCTCAGACCGGACTGTGCAATCAAAGCGGCCTGTATTATGGTTCCACTGTATCTACACCGGTAAAATTCTGTGGAATTGAAAATTGGTACGGCTCCCTTGCGGAATATCAGGACGGCTGGTATATCAACAGCAGCGGCCGGCTGCTTTGCGCGGCCTATGACTATAACGATACCGGTTCAGGGTATATTGACGCCGGCCCTAAACCAGGTTCCGGCTTTATCAGTAAAATGTCCTTTCAGAACCTGACCCCTTTCCTGCCTACCGGCTATACCGGCAGTGAAAGTACGTATTACTGTGCAGGAATCAATACCCTGCAGAACAATGCCGTTGCTGCAACCGGCGGAGGCTATTGGGAAAGCGCCAACAGCGGGCCGTTCCGAACCTATTTTTATGAAACGGCGACTTCTGCTGCTTACCATTTTGGCGCCCGTCTGACATTAACAGGAGGTGCAGTATGAAAATCAGAGGAACACAGCTAACAAAACCGCAGCCGGTTGAAATCTATGCCGATACCGTTTATCTGAGAAGCAATATCGAGCGGATCGAAACCGGCGAATTTACCGGGTGGGAATATGAAGAAACGCAGCTATCCCTGCCCGCCTATATGACCCTGCTGCAGCAGGAAACCGCATTGGTGCAGGACGCCCTTGCGGAACTCATTTATGGAGGTGGTACCGAATGAAGGCTTCCACAAAAATCATGATAAGCGTGATCTGGCGCAGGCTGGCCCAGGGGGAGCTGCTGGATGCTGTTTTAGCGGATTATCCAAAGCTTCAGGGCGAAGAGCTTGCCGCCGTACTGGACGCGATAGGAGGCAATAATGAATAAGTATAAAGCAAAAATCGACATATCCAAAAACATTGAAGTGTATTTCGACGTCCCCCTGTTTACGGGGGATTTTGGAAACACAATCGAATTGATTTTCCATAACGGCGGCGAGCCGTATAACATGACCGGCGTAACAGTATCGGCCAAACGGGCGGACGGGCAGACGGTGTTCGATATGGGAAGCATATCGGGCAATACCGCCCAGTATACCATTGCTAACAACATGCATAACATCCCCGGGAATCTGGACGTACAAATCAGCCTGACGGACTCCGCCGGCGCATTTTTGACCAGCGGATTTTTACACTTTTCGGTGGAAAAGGGCTTTTCGGAAGATTCCGGCATTGAAGCGGACGACAGGTACCCTATTTTCAATACCTTTTCGGAAGAACTGAACAAAAAAGCCAACCTTTCAGGCGGGAATGCATTTTCAGGAGACCAGACGATGTACGGTGATGTATCTATGTACAGTCATGTACATATGGGCGGCGACCTATATGTTACACAGGGAGCGGTCATCGATAATGTGGATGCGTGGAACAGCCCGGGCCTGGAAGTGAACCATTACCCCATGACCGGAGAAGAACAGCCATGCGTCAGGTTTAAGAGCAGAAATGTTGAAATAGCGAATCTCGACCATACAGGCCAGTTGTGGAAAGGCGATAAGAAGTATGTAACCGAAACAGAGCTGGGAACAAAGGCGGATCTGGCAGGCGGGAATATTTTCAACGGGGATAATGTGCTGGTGGGACACCAGATTGTGGACGGGGATTTGAACGTAAACAATCAGGATTTTTCCGAAAAAACGCCTCTCGTTGTAAAGAAGTATTGGGCTTCCGAAGAAAACGGAAAAGAGATAGCGGAATTTTACGACGGTGATTCACTGGTTTCACACATGGATACAGACGGCCAGCTATGGAAAGGAAACGAAAAGTATATCACCGGGACAGAACTGTCACAAGCACAGGAAGAAACGAATGAAACCATCTCACAGACCCGCGCCAACGCCCTTGTAAGCGATACAGCGGAATCAGAAACACTGCTGCTGAGCGACCAACAGCCGGATACGCACATGAACACCTTTACGGTATACGGCGTATCACAGCAGGACGGCACGCCAACGCCGGATACCCCTGTGGAAGTAGTGTCAGCGGAGGATTTCGACGTGGTGTGCTCCGGCAAAAATTTAATCAACGAATCCAATCAATGGTACAGCCAATACGGAAACGTCTCAAGCACCTTTGCAGACGGCACGTGGACGATAACCAATGCTTCGGGCAATGGTAAATCAGCTGTTTTTGAGATAGGCTCACTACCGGCGGGAACATATACAATTAACCAGTCAACATCAAAGTCATTACACTTACAGGCAGACGGAAAAACAATATGGCAAACAGATTCCTTCCCAAAAACATTTACATTCACCGCAAAAAAAGAAAATGTCACAATTGCCGCATATCCCAGTGCAAATACAAGTATAACCATATCAAATTTACAGCTTGAGCTTGGCTCTGCCGCGACACAATACACACCATACATCCCGCCGTACACCGGCCACATCACCGGTGCAATGCGCGGTATACCTAAAACCGGCGGCTGGGCTGCGAGGGACTATATCGAATCGGACGGTACATCGGTGTGGAAGGTACAGCAGTGCGGCTATGCCACGTTGAATGGCAGCGAGACGATCGGTATCGGCAGCGCTGTTATTGAGGGAGGATATGCGTTTTACACCACCCTGCCGGGGCAGATTATTTCCACCGCAAAAAAGCGCATATATTCCAGCCACTTTGTGTATGGAGTGTCGACTGATATCGGAATTATTACTCAGCAGAATAATACGGCTTTCACGATCGGCAATGATACCACAGGCGTTACTGCGGACGATACGAAAACAGAAAAATTGCAGAAGACAAGGGCATGGCTGGCGGAGAACAATGTCACCGTTCTATATCAGCTCGCATCCCCGGTCCGCACCGATATCACCGAAACGGAAGCCGGGCAGGCTATCCTGTCGGCAGTACGGACAAAAAATATCGTATCAGTCAGGACGGAAAACCTGGAAACAAATACGGTCAACCCGCTCTATCAGGCAAACTATAACCAGGATATCAATAAAGTTATCAATGAATTAAAACAAATTATCGTATCTTTAGGAGGAGTAATATCATGAATGAATTTTTAAGGACGTTCGTAAAAAAAACCATTTTAGGGATGATTGGAGAAGTAGCGGAATATGAAGTAAGGCGGTATGCGTTAGGCTGGTTTGACAAAGGCGTACTCATTGATACAGACCTCGCGGATATCGAAACGCTGTTGACCCCGGCGGAAGAAACAGGCGGGACAGAAACGTCCGAACCGGGATCACAGGAAGCTATGGAGGGCTGATATGGAAACAGTCGTCAGAGAATATGAACACAGGATATCGGCAGTGGAGCAAAGTATAAAATCCGCCCATCACCGCATCAATGACATTGAAAAGTTGGTAGAGAGCGTGCATACCATAGCCAATGAGATCAAGCACATGCGGGAAGACCTCAACGATGTGAAGGAACGCGTGGATATCATTGAAGAAAAACCGGCGAAACGCTGGGACTTGGTTGTGACAACCGTTGTAACAGCTCTGGTCAGCGGACTGTTCGGTATGCTGCTATCCAATTTAATCGGAGGTTGAAAATGAAAGAAAAATTTGCTAAACTGATTGATGTCAAGAGTATTATGACACTGCTGATTACTATTATATTCTGCATCCTGGCAATTTTGGGCAGGGTGAACGCAGAGCAGTTTATTGTAATATTTACGACCATCGTGGCGTTTTACTTTGGAACCCAAACCGAAAAAAAGAATGGTGGTGTATAAATGCAGATCGCATACAACCGAAGCAGAAGAACAGAACCGATCCGGTATATCGTGATACACGATACCGGAAACCGGTCAGCAGGTGCCGATGCTATGTCCCATTTTCAGTATTTTAATACCGGAAACCGGGATTCCTCGGCAGATTACTTTGTGGACGGCAAGACGATCCTTCAGGTGAACGACTACCATACGTATTATACCTGGCACTGCGGGGATGGTAAGGGGAAATACGGCATCACAAACCAAAACAGCGTCGGCATTGAGATGTGTATCAATTCCGACGGGGATCATAATAAGGCGTTTGATAACCTCGTGGCCGTCACAAAGCACCTGATGCAGGAGCTGAACATACCGGCGGAGAGAGTGGTAAGGCACTATGACGCAAGCCGCAAAAACTGTCCGGCGTCCATGAACAACGGCACCTGGTCAAAGTGGAATGAGTTCAAAAGTATGATAGAGGAGGATATCGACATGGCAAAATTAGAAGAGCTGGAAAACAGGATCGCAAAGCTGGAAAACAAGATGGTGTACAATTATATTGACACAAACATGCCGGACTGGGCAAGACCTACCATTCAAAAGTTAGTAGACAAAGGCTATCTCAAGGGCGACGGAAACGGGCTTGGCCTGACCGACGAAATGCTCAAAATTTTTGTTATTTTGGATAGAGCGGGAAATTTTGAGTAAGAAAGTTGCTTTTTAGTAAACTTTCGGCAATGCCTTTCATAAAATGAAAATGCAGACCAATGTTCTTTAGAAAGTCTGCGGCATTTTTACGAAAGGAGGAGATGTAATGAGCTGTTGCAGATCAGACGTTCAAACACATGTCCATGAGGTTTTAGGAAGCGTTCGTCTTGCTGAATTAGGAGAAGACCCTCATAATCATCGTTTTGCAGGTGTTACCGAGGAAGTTATTATGGTCCCGGGCGGCCATATCCACAGATTCATTGCTAAAACAGATTTTTATGAAGATCATTTTCACCCTATTTGCATTACAACCGGTTTACAGGTTCCCGTTGGCAGCGGCGACAACAGGCGGCATGTTCACCCAATCGATGCAAGAACAGAATTGGAAGACGGGCATTTTCATAGGTTTATTGCCGCCACATTAATCGATAATCCAATCGGTGATTGAGAAGATGGATAGAGAATAAAACACTATTGTGAACTCAATATGAATATATTTAGCCGGGGTAAATGCCCCGGCTTTTTTATTTTATTGACAAATAAGAAAAGCTTGGATATAATAAAAGCAGTTGTCGGCCTGTAATCGTGTCAAAACACAGGAGGATCGACAGTTTAATAAAATGCTGCTATCATGGAGATACACAGCAGTTTGAGTCCATAAGATCTGTATCTGAAAGACCGGCACGATTCATAAAAACATTGATTATCAGGCAGTTTCAACGGCTTTTAATTCTAACTATGAGGATTTAAAATGTTTTTCTTCAAGCAATGCGTCGGTTTCAGTTTTTGCTTTTAATTCTAACTATGAGGATTTAAAATATAGAAGCACGAGATGAGGCGTTTACGGCGGCTACAACTTTTAATTCTAACTATGAGGATTTAAAATATGATTTCTTTTCGATTTCCAGCTTCCATTTTTGCACTTTTAATTCTAACTATGAGGATTTAAAATCTGTTACAAAAAAAGAAAAGAGGATGTCGGTCAGACTTTTAATTCTAACTATGAGGATTTAAAATATAATCTGGCTGACACGTTTTTGCAGCTCTTTGACCTTTTTATCATACCTATGAGGACTAAAATCATAATGTATCCCCGTGAGGGACATCATTTTAGCCGGAGCATCCGCTCCGGCTTTTTTGTTTTGCGCCTAATGGCACAACTACCGATACCGGCCTGACCGGCCCGGCATACTGTATGTTCCTTCCAATTCCTTATAGGTAGGATAAAAAGATATGCGCGTTTGGGCGAACCGACGTACGAAGAGCGTTTCAATTCCTTATAGGTATGATAAAAGAGTATCCTTCAAAACATGGCGCAGCGCAAAGCCCTTTTGTTCCAATTCTTCATAAGATATGATAAACCCTGAACAATCAACTTCATTATACCTGTCCCCCATTTGCTTGTCAATGGAATAAGCAATCATTTTGAAATCAGACCTTTTTTATGTTAACAAAAAATATAGATTCTTAATGCCATCTTAACACAAAATTTATAACCATAATACCATCTTAACATCTTGGCGCGTATAATCATGGGAGATGAAAGGTAGGTGGCAAGGAATGGGAATCATAGCCGGAGCAATCGGAATCATTGCCATAGCGTTGCTCGTATATCTGGGATATGTACTGTTCAAATCTGATTAGAGAAAAAATTCCAGTGAAAAAGTGAAGGGAGGAACAAAAAATTCATGGGTAATACAATCTTACAATATGTATTATATCTGGCTATCCTGGTGGCGCTGGCCATCCCCCTGGGCAAATATATGGGCAAGGTAATGAACGGCGAAAAGGTGTTCTTAACCAAACTCTTGGGACCGGTGGAAAACTTTATTTACCGGATTTGCAGGATCGACCGGAACGAACAAATGGGGTTTAAGAAATACAGTATATCGGTGCTGCTGTTCAGCGGGGTTGGTTTTTTGGTGCTGTTCCTGCTGCATTTTATACAGGCGATACCGTTCCTGAATCCGGAAGGGCTGCCGGCAACGTCCTGGCATTTGGCGTTTAATACAACAGCAAGCTTTGTGACAAATACTAACTGGCAGGCGTATTCAGGCGAGAGTACATTGTCTTATCTGACGCAGATGCTGGGCCTGACGGTGCAGAACTTTGTGTCAGCGGCAACCGGTATCGCGGTGCTGTTCGCACTGATACGCGGATTTATCAAAGTCAAACAAAAGGGATTGGGAAGCTTCTGGACCGACCTGACCAAAATCACATTATATATTCTGATTCCGCTGTCTTTGGTGGTGTCAGTCGGCATTGCGTCACAGGGTGTTGTCCAGAACTTTAAATCATACGAAACAGTATCTCTGCTGGAGCCGATCACATTGGAGGACGGCACAGTGGTAACCGAACAGGTCGTCCCGATGGGTCCGGCAGCCAGCCAGGTATCCATTAAACAACTGGGGACCAACGGCGGCGGATTCTTCGGAGTCAATTCAGCGCATCCGCTGGAAAACCCAACGCCGTTTTCCAATGGACTTGAAATGATATCGCTGCTGCTGATACCGGTGGCATGCTGCTTTACCTTTGGACGGAACGTCAAGGACAAACGGCAGGGAACCGCGCTGTTTTTGGCAATGTTCATCATGCTGATTGCAGCGCTTGGCGTAATAGCCGGCTTTGAGCAGGCCGGAACACCGCAGCTGGCGCAGGACGGGGCGGTCGCCATGCAGGGAAATATGGAAGGTAAGGAAACGCGGTTCGGGATCGCGACCTCTTCTACCTGGGCGGCATATACAACAGCCGCGTCAAACGGTTCGGTCAACTCGATGCACGACAGCTATACGCCAATCGGCGGTATGATAACCATGCTGCAAATGATGCTGGGCGAGGTCATCTTCGGCGGCGTCGGATGCGGATTGTACGGCATGATCGGCTTTGCTATTTTGGCGGTGTTTATCGCCGGGCTGATGGTTGGGCGTACGCCGGAATACCTGGGCAAGAAAATCGAACCGTATGAAATGAAAATGGCGGTTCTGATCTGCCTGGCGACTCCGGTTGCAATTCTGGTGGGCAGCGGTCTTGCGACCATGCTGCCGTCAACAGTCGACAGCCTGAACAACCCGGGCGCACACGGATTCTCCGAAGTGATGTATTCTTATGCATCGGGCGGCGGCAATAATGGTTCTGCCTTTGCGGGCTTTAACGCAAATACGCCGTTTTTGAATGTATCCATCGGCCTTGTCATGCTGTTTGTGCGCTTTGTGCCGATGATAGCAACCCTTGCAATCGCCGATTCCCTCTCGGGCAAAAAGCTGGTTGCCCAGAGCGCGGGCACATTGCCGACGCATAACGCCCTGTTTATCGGACTGCTGATCGTAGTAGTACTGCTGGTCGGTGCGCTGAGCTTTTTCCCGGCATTGTCGTTAGGGCCGATAGCAGAATTCTTTCAGATGATTGGAGGCAGGTAAGAATGAGTGCGAAAAAAGAAACCGGGGTCAAAATTCCGCGCGCCATAAAGGACGCGTTTATCAAGCTGAACCCCAAAACACAGATACAGAATCCTGTCATGTTTATCGTTTATATCGCGTCCATCCTGACTACCATATTATATATCATATCGCTGTTTGGTCTCAGAGACGCAGACCCGGGCTTCATCCTGGGCGTGACGATAACCCTGTGGTTCACAGTGCTGTTTGCGAATTTCGCAGAAGCAATCGCCGAAGGGCGCGGAAAAGCGCAGGCAGACGCCCTGCGCGCATCGCGGCGTGACGTCATGGCAAACAAGATACCCTCTTTGGAGCAAAGAGGTTCGGTAACAAAAGTACCGTCCTATGACCTGCGCAAAGGAGATATCGTGGTGGTATCGGCCGGCGAGCAGATACCGGCGGACGGCGACGTAATCGACGGCGCGGCCTCGGTGGACGAAAGCGCCATTACCGGCGAATCCGCACCGGTCATCCGCGAAAGCGGAGGCGACCGCAGCGCGGTAACCGGCGGAACCATGGTCATCTCCGACCAGATCGTGGTGGAGGTCACCAGCGAACCGGGCGAAAGCTTCATGGACAAAATGATTGCCATGGTAGAAGGGGCCTCGCGCAAAAAGACCCCAAATGAAATAGCATTACAGATATTGCTGGTCGCACTGACCATCATCTTCTTATTAGTAACCATGGCGCTGTACCCCTACTCTGACTTTTCAGCAAAACAGATGGGAAGCGCCAACCCAACGTCGATAACCGCGCTTGTTGCACTGCTGATATGCCTGGCGCCGACTACCATCGGCGCGCTGTTATCAGCCATCGGGATTGCGGGTATGAGCCGCCTGAACCAGGCAAACGTGCTTGCTATGAGCGGACGTGCCATTGAAGCGGCGGGCGACGTAGACATCCTGATGCTGGATAAAACAGGTACCATCACCTTAGGCAACCGCCAGGCGGACGCATTTTTACCGCTGGACGGGGTTGACCCGGCTGAATTGGCGGATGCTGCACAGCTTTCCTCCCTCGCGGATGAAACGCCGGAAGGCAGGAGCATCGTGGTGCTGGCAAAAGACAAATTCGGCCTGCGCGGACGGAACGTGAGCGAAATGGAATTCGTCCCCTTTACTGCAAAGACCCGCATGAGCGGAGTCAATTATGAAGGCAGCGAAATCCGCAAAGGGGCTGCCGACGCCATGAAAGCGTACATCGCCGAAAAGGGCGGCACAGTTCCAAAACAGCTGGACGATATTGTGACAAATATCTCAAAGCAGGGCGGAACCCCTCTGATAGTAGCAAAGAACGGCAAGGCTTTAGGCGTGATACACTTAAAAGATATCATCAAAAAAGGGGTCAAAGAAAAATTCGCCGACCTGCGCAAAATGGGAATCAAGACAATCATGATAACCGGCGACAACCCGCTGACAGCGGCGGCAATAGCAGCCGAGGCAGGAGTGGACGACTTTCTGGCGGAGGCAACGCCGGAGGGCAAGCTCACGATGATACGGGACTTTCAGGCAAAGGGGCACCTGGTAGCCATGACGGGTGATGGAACCAACGACGCACCGGCGCTGGCACAGGCGGACGTAGCAGTAGCCATGAATACCGGTACCCAGGCAGCAAAGGAAGCGGGCAACATGGTAGATTTAGACTCGTCGCCGACCAAGCTGATCGATATCGTCCGCATCGGTAAACAGCTTTTAATGACAAGAGGGTCTCTGACTACCTTCTCGATCGCAAATGACGTTGCAAAATATTTTGCAATCATCCCGGCTCTGTTCATGTCCCTGTACCCTGGTCTTGCAGCGCTGAACATCATGGGGCTGCATTCGGCGCAGAGCGCGGTCTTTTCCGCCATCATCTATAACGCGCTGATCATCATTGCCCTGATACCGCTGGCGCTCAAAGGGGTCAAATACCGCGAGGTAACGGCGGGAAGCCTGCTAAAACGCAACCTGCTGATTTACGGGGTTGGCGGTATCATCCTTCCCTTTATCGCAATCAAGCTGATTGATATCATACTGGTCGCAGTCGGGCTGGTCTAAGGAGGAACAGAAAATGAAAGATGTAAAAGCACTTTTGCCGCGTTCCATCATGATTTTCCTGGTCCTGATGATCATCTGCGGGATCGTATTCCCGCTGGTGATCACCGGGATAGCACAGCTGTGCTTTCATGACAAGGCAAACGGCAGTATCATAGAGATAGACGGCAAGAAATACGGCTCCGCCCTTTTGGCACAGGAGTTTACCGGAGAAGAGTACCTGTGGGGGCGTATCATGAACGTGGACACCGAAACGTACGTCGATGATAACGGCAAAGCGCTGATGTATTCGGCGCCGTCCAACCTGTCCCCGGCCGGCGGGGAATTCCAGCAGCTGGTGGCGGAAAGAACCGAAAAAATCAAAGCGGCTCATCCGGAAAAAGCCGGAGAACCTGTCCCGGCAGACCTTGTGACCTGTTCGGGCAGCGGGCTGGACCCGGATATTTCCCCGGCCGCAGCGGAATATCAGATCGACCGGATCGCAAGAGCGCGGGATATCGACCCTTCCCAAGTGCGTGAAACTGTGTTAAAATATACAAAAGGCCGGTTTTTAGGAATATTCGGCGAACCAACTGTCAATGTTTTAAAGGTGAACTTAGCATTGGACGGAATCCTGAACGAATAAGGTGAACGTATGAGTGATGTAAGGCCCAACCCCGACCATATCCTGCGTAAAATCAGGCAGGAAAGCGACAGCCGGGGGCGTCTGAAAATCTTTTTCGGGTATGCGGCAGGCGTAGGCAAGACCTACGCCATGCTGGACGCCGCGCATGCGGCAAAGGAGAGCGGCGTCGACGTAGTCATCGGATATGTGGAACCGCACCAGCGGCCGGAGACCAGCGCCCTGCTTGACGGGCTGCCTGCCATAGAACCTCTGTTTGTAGAATATAAGGGCATCACCCTGCGGGAGTTTGATTTGGACGCGGCGCTCAAGCGCAAACCGCAGCTCATTATCGTAGACGAGCTGGCGCATACCAACGCGCAGGGCTGCCGCCATTTAAAACGCTATAATGACATTGAGGAACTGCTCTCAGCAGGCATTGACGTATATACCACCGTCAATGTCCAGCATCTTGAGAGCCTGAACGATATCATCGCCTCCATCACCGGCGTGGTGGTGCAGGAGCGGATACCGGACAGTGTTTTTGACCGGGCGGACCAGGTAGAGCTGGTGGATATCGAGCCGGACGACCTGATAGAGCGGCTGAACCAGGGCAAAATCTACCGGGCAGACCAGGCCAAATCAGCTGTCAGCAACTTTTTCACCAAGGAAAACCTAATCGCTCTGCGGGAAATCGCCCTGCGGCGGACAGCCGACCGGGTGGTGAAGCATGTCGGGGAAAACTCCTATGTCGGGGAACATATTTTGATTTGCCTGAGCAGCTCGCCGTCCAATAACAAGGTCATTCGGACAGCGGCGCGCATGGCAAGCGCCTTTCACGCGCAGTTTACCGCGCTTTTTGTGGAAACGCCGCACACGCGGGAGCTAAACGGCGCCAACCGCAAAGTGCTGCGCGAAAACCTCAAGCTGGCCGAATCGCTGGGAGCAAAAATCGCAACTGTTTACGGGGAAAACATCCCCTTTCAGATAGCCGAATACGCCAAGGTAAGCGGCGTCACCAAAATCGTCATCGGGCGTTCCAATACCCGCGGCAGGTTTTTTACCCGCCGTCCGGTATTTGTGGAACAGCTGACCCAGCTGGCGCCCAATATGGACGTGCACATCATCCCCGATTCCGTCCCGAAATACCGTCCCAAACGGCATATACAGCCGCCGGTCCGGTTTCTCAACGCAGCCGATATTCTAAAAACGGCTGCAATCCTGATTCTCTGTACGCTGGCAGGACTGCTGTTTTACCATTGGGGCATATCGGAAGCCAATATTATCACCATTTATATTTTAGGCGTACTGCTGATTTCCAACCAGACCTCTTCCCGCTTTTACGGGATCATCTCATCGGTGGTCGGCGTACTGGCCTTTAACTTTCTATTCACCCATCCCCGGTTTACCTTAAACGCCTACGGCGCGGAATATCCCCTGACCTTCCTTGTAATGCTGGCGTCAGCGCTGATAACCAGCACGTTGACCATACGGGTCAAAAAAGAGGCCAAGATGTCAGCTATGAAAGCGTACCGCACCGAGGTACTGCTGGAAACCAGCAAAAAACTGCAGCGTGCCGAAACGCTGCCGGATATCGTCAAGGAGGCCTCGGAACAGCTGCTGAAGCTGCTGGATAAACCAGTCGCCATTTATTTATCCAAAGACAAAAAGCTCCTCCCCCCCGACCTGTTTTATCCAAAGGTGTGGGAAGGGGCGGACGTGAATTACATTTCAGAGGACGAGCAGGCGGTTGCCGCATGGTCCTATCAAAACAAAAAGCCGGCGGGCGCCGGTACCGACACCCTGCCGGGAGCAAAAGCGTTTTATCTTCCGGTCCAGAACCAGCGCGACATCTTTGCGGTTATTGCCGTCGGCATGCAGGACGCCGGCGCCATTGAACCATTCGAGCGCTCTATCCTGATTGCCATGACCAACGAAATCGCGCTCACCCTGGAAAAATTCCGTTTAGACCAGGAAAGCAAGGAAGCCTATCTGCAAATCGAGCGGGAAAAGCTGCGTTCCAACCTGCTGCGCGCAATTTCGCATGACCTGCGTACCCCTCTTACCACCATATCAGGCAACGCCAACATGCTGCTTGACAACGAGTTAGACGCGCCCACCCGCCGCAAGATTTATGAAGACATCTATGAAGACGCCCTCTGGCTGATAAACCTGGTAGAAAACCTTCTGTCAGTCACACGCATCGACAACGGCACCATGAATCTCAACCTCCAAACCGAGCTAATATCGGAGGTTGTCGAAGAAGCCCTTGCACACATCAGCCGCAAAAAAGCGGAACATCATATCAAAACCGCATTTGACGATGAACTGCTGATGGCGCGGGTGGACTCCAAGTTGATCATCCAGGTTATCATTAACATCGTAGACAACGCCATCAAATATACCCCCTCCGGTTCGGCCATCACCATCAAATCCTTTGCGCGGGAGGGAAAAGCAGTCATTGAAATTGCAGACGACGGCGACGGAATTGCAGAGGAAAACAAGGAACACCTGTTTGACATGTTCTTTACCGTTGACAAAAACCAGGGCGACAGCCGGCGCGGATTAGGCCTGGGATTATCCCTCTGCCGTTCCATTGTAGAAGCGCACGGCGGAGAAATCTATGTCAAAGACAATCAACCCCGCGGCACTATTTTCGGGTTCACCCTAAAAGCCGTCAAGGAGGTATCATAATGCAGGAAATCAAAATATTAGTCGTAGAAGACGACCGGGCAGTGCGCAATTTGATCACCACCACCCTGGAAACCCAAAAATACCACTATTATATTGCCGCAAACGGCGAACAGGCAATTTTGCAGGCGGTTTCCACCCAGCCGGACATTATCATACTCGACCTCGGCCTGCCCGACATGGACGGAATCGAAATCATCAAAAAGTACCGCACCTGGTCCAACAATCCGATTATTGTGGTCAGCGCCAGAAGCGAGGACAAGGAAAAAATCGAAGCACTGGACGCCGGCGCAGACGATTACCTGACCAAGCCCTTCAGCATCGACGAGCTGTTAGCGCGCATCCGCGTTGCTATCCGCAAAATGAACTATGACAAGCGGGAGGACAAAAATGAGGCGATTTTTGTCAACGGCGGCCTGAAAATCGACTACAGCGCCGGACTTGTCTATGTCGACGGCCAAGAGGTACACCTCACCCCGATTGAATATAAGCTTCTGTGCCTGCTTGCCCAGAATGTCGGCAAGGTCCTCACCCACAACTATATTCTGGATAAGGTCTGGGTCAACGCACTTGAATCTGACACTCAATCTCTCCGGGTATTTATGGCCACCCTCCGTAAAAAAATCGAAAAGAACTCTTCGGAGCATAAATATATTCAAACGCATATCGGCGTCGGCTACCGCATGATCCGCCTTTAACTCCGCTTTCTTGAATCCCCACAGGGCACGCGAGAAAGCTTGGCATTAACAGAGCCCTTCATTTGGCAAGCCCGCAGGGTGCAGGCAAATGGTTACCCACAGGGCACGCGAGGGATCGTTATACAGAGCAAAGAACTTTCTGCGTGCGCCGCACCTCCGCTTTCTTGAAAGAAAGCTTGGCAAAGAACTTTCTGCGTGCGCCGCACCTCTCCAGTTCATAAGTGCAAACACAGAAGCCTATTTGCTGCCCGCTTTCTCTCAAAAAATTTGTCAAAAGACTTTCTGCGTGCATCGCACCTCTCCAGTTCATAAGTGCATTTACGGCCGCCTACTGTCATGAAAAAATACGCAGCGCCTTATGAGGAGCCTTTTTAAAAGAGGCTCCTCCGTTTTTTTAAATGAAATTCTCCTAACTTCTTAAATAGAAAAAGAAAAATGAGCAGGACATTAAAGCGTCCTGCTCGGTTCATTTTTACTGCGCGAATAAGGCTTCGGCTCATCGGTCAAGTCCATCAGGTAATCAATGCTGGTATCATAAAATTTTGCGAGCATAACCAGAGACTCACCTGATATTCGCACAATGCCGCGCTCATAATCAGAATACGTCTTTTGACAAACGTGAAGTTCGCGTGCAACTTCCGTTTGATTCAAATCACGGTCTTCTCTGATATCCCTTAATCTTCCTATCTGCATAGTACCACCTCACAAAAAATTATAGTTTAGCGGTATATCCTCTATTGACATTTAGGTGTATAACTACTATTATTAATTTAAAGACATTTAAAAATGGTTAAATAAGCATAAAGGATACTGGAACCAAACGAGAGGATTCTGCAGTTAACAGGCATTTGATGTGAAATTATATTGACGAAAGAGACTTTATTATTGGTAAAATCCCATAGATAGTCCTGTATGGCACGAACAGATCACAGATTTTCATAAAAATACCAGCAGCCGCATGGCAGGCATCATTTTTCCTATCCCGAGTTATGCTAAAGAAGGAAGCTGGCAATGACTTTTTAATTATGGGAGTGTACTCTATTATAACAGAGAAACTGTAAATTATTACATAATTGCAAATTTTTATATATCCTATATAAAAATTTATATAAAATAAAAATTGTTTATTGACCGGCCCCCAAAGCTACCTATAAGGATTTGAAATTATTAAAAAATGTGATAGGCCGGTCCAGAAAATGATACCCGCCGGAAGGC
>ERZ773194.2050-NODE-2050-length-19933-cov-22.178942_pt1 | contig 19933 bp, 17 predicted proteins | sample MGYA00511240_ERZ773194 | MGnify/ENA primary metagenome ERZ773194 (study PRJEB29015, sample SAMEA2737774) | human gut metagenome | biome: human gut; feature: human-associated habitat; material: faeces | place: China | collected 2012 ... | reverse complement strand
GCTGACAGAGCCTGTGAAGAAATAAGCCGATACGTATTGCAAGGGAGTACTCCATTGCATCGGGATAGATCCCGATGCAGTTGTCCGCCAGCCAGCGGTTGATGTGGCTCTGCTTCCACGCCTCCTTCATGCGGTCGCCGAAAATGGCAGCCTGCGCCGCGACACCCTTTTCCAGCCGGTTCTCCATGGTGGTCGTGGCCTGTCCGGGCAGGGGAAGGGCAATCCCGCTGCGGCTGAACACGTCGTTGGTCGCGTTCAGGAAGGGCAGCATCCAGCCATAGCCCAGGTAATCCACCGCCTGATAGACGCACTCCTTCACCATGACCGGCGTCACGCCGTTTTCCATCGCCCGGGGCAGAATTTCCTCGTAGGCATCCACACCGCCGCAGCCGATCAGGGTCGCCAGAATGGCAAGATACCGGGTCTCCCCGGGAAGCTGCTGGCCGTCTTCGTTCACGACCTCGTCAAAGGCGAAATGCTCAAATCGTTCCGCAAATTCCGGGCCTGTTTTCTTCCAATCCATTGCGAACACTTCCTTTATTTCAAAATATCCATCAAGTCGTCGGCGGCCATGGACTTGGTCACCACCACCACATGATCGCCCTCGCGGATGCAGGTATTGCCGTCGGGAATGACGATCTCCTTATCCCGGGCGATGGCCCCCACCAGGACGCCGTTTTTAAGGGGCAGGTCCTTCATGGGCTTATCCAAAAGCTCCCGGCACTCGGGGCCGGCGGTGAACTCCAGGGCCTCCACCTGGCCGCCCATCATCTTATACAGGCTCTCCACGACGCTGCCCTCGGAATTGGCCAGAGCCCGGACATAACGGGTGATCTGGTTGGCCACCAGGTCCTTGGGGCTGATGATGCTGCCCAGCCCCGTCTCCTGCACCAGATCCATGTAGTTGGGGCGGGTCATCTTGGCCAGCACCTTTTTCACCCCGGCGCGGCGTGCCGCCAGCGCCATCAGCAGGTTTTCCTCGTCCCGCCCGGTCAGCGCCACGAAGCCGTCCGTGCCGAACAGGTTCTCCGACCGGATCAGATCGTTGTCCGTGCCGTCGCCCTCGATGATCATGGCGTCCGGCAGCTCCTGGGACAGGCGCAGGCACTTGTCGTGATCCTGCTCCACAATGTGTACCCGCGTCCCTGCCCGCGCCAGCTCCCAGCTCAGGTACATGCTGATGCGGCTGCCGCCCAGAATGGACACGTCCTTCACCCGCTGCAGGCTGCGCCCCATGTGCTTGAGCATCTTGTGCAGCTCCGCCTTGCTGCCCACCATATACAGCCGGTCATCCGCCTGCGGCACAAAGGCGCCGTTGGGGATGAGGAACTCGTCGCCCCGCTGCGCCGCGCAGATCAGCACCTCCGCCACCCGCTCCCGGTGAAAGTCGCTGAGGGTGCGGCCGAGGATGGTGTCGTCCGGGCTCATCTGGAAGCCGATCATGTCGATGCGCCCGCCGGCAAACGGCTCCACGGAGATGGCCGCCGGGAAGCTGAGGATCCGGGCGATCTCCTCCGCCGCCGCCAGATCGGGGTTGATGACCATGTCCAGCCCGATCTCCCGCTTGAGCATGTCCGCGTCCCGGCGGTATTCCGGGTTCCGCACCCGGGCGATGGTGTGCTGCGCGCCCACGCTTTTGGCGATCAGGCTGCACACCAGATTCGTCTCGTCCACGCCGGTGACGGCGATGACCAGATCGGCCTCCCGCGCCCCGGCCTCCATCAGCACGCTGATGGACGCGCCGTTGCCGTGGATGCACATGGCGTCCAGCGTGTTGTCCGCCCGGCTCAGGTGAACGGCCTCGTCGTCCACCAGCGTGATGTCGTGCTTCTCCTGCGTCAGCTGCTGGGCGATGGCATAGCCCACCTTGCCGCAGCCTACGATGATGATCTTCATTTGCCCTCCTCCTCGCCCAACGGGGCGGCGGTCGTCTCTCTGTCAATGAGGGCGGCGGAGAACTCCGCGCCCAGTACCAGTATCTGCCCCGACATGTACAGCCACAGCAGCACCACGATCACCGTGGCGATGGAGCCGTACAGCACGGAATATTGTCCCACATGCTCCACATAATAGGAGAAGGCCATGCTCAGCACCAGCCACGCCGCCAGCGAGCTGCCCACGCCGGGCAGCACCTCCCGCAGCGGACGCCGCCGCCCCTGCGAGAGCATATACAGCAGCACCAGCAGCACGGTCATCACCAGCGCCAGCGCCACAAAGCGCAGATAGCTCCACGCGGTGATGAACGCCTCCGACACGGTGATGATCCGCCCGGCGAATTCCAGCACCGTGCGGCCGACCACCACCAGCACCAGCGTAATGGCGATGCTCAGGATCAGACACACGGTGAACAGCAGGATGCGCAGCTGGCTGCGCCACATGCTCTCCGGCGCGCCGCAGCCGAAGGCCTTGCGCACCGAGTGCATCAGGCAGCCCGCCGCCCGCATGGGGAACCAGATGGAGAATACCAGACTGAACCACAGCAGCTGCCGGCTCTGGTTGGCGGACACGTAGTCCAGATACGATTGCAGCACATTCAGCACGTCCGCCGGCAGCAGCGGCTCCAGCACGGAGGCGATATACGCGCCGTCCAGCTCCAGAAGGCCCAGCAGCGTGCTGATGAAGATCAGCAGCGGGAATATGGCGAACAGCAGGTAATAGGTCAGCGCCGCGCTGTCCCGCGCCACGTCGTGGGTATAATAGCGCCGCACCATGTCGCCGGCCAGGCGGCCGAAGCCGGTGCGGGGGAATTTCTTCTTGTCACTCATAGAAAACGACACCTCATAGGTGCATTGTACCATGCTTTCCCGGAGAAGGAAAGGGTAATTTGCGCCGGAAATTTTTCGGACGGCGGGGAAAAATTAAATTTTTTATTAAATAACAGATTTCCGGTTGTCGAAGCGGCGAAAGGGTGTTATAATACAATTGCCTGTAATTGGAAATAATAGGAAAACCCTGAATAATATATTTAAGTGAAGCGGAGGACGAATCATGGATAATCTGACGACCATCGTGCGCGAGGAGATCGCGCGGCAGTACCGGAGCGTGCGGCAGTTTGCCTTTGCAGTAGGCGTACCCCTGTCCACCATTAACAGCGCCCTCCATAACGGCGTGGGCGGCTCCTCTTTCGATACTGTCATGAAGATATGCAAGCTCCTGGGCATCAAGGCCATGGCCGACGACGCGGCCTTCTATCTGACCGACGATACCGAGAAGCTGCTGACCCAGTATGCCCAGCTGGACGACTTTGGCCGTCATACCGTGGCCTCGGTGCTGCAGGTGGAGACGGAGCGCTGCGCCAAGCTCAAGAACATCGACTGATATTATAGCGCACAAAGCCCGCCGCATTATGCGGCGGGCTTTGAGACTGTCGAAAAAGACTGTCATTGCGAGCCAGTGCGCGCCGCGAAGCAAGTGCCCTTGGGGTACTCCTCGGAATGACAGGGGTGAGGTTTATCGACACGCTGAAGCCCGCCGCGCTTAAGAGCGTTGACATAAGAAAACAAGCAAGAATCCAGTAAAATCAACGCTTTTAAGGGTAGTGGGCAAACAGGTTAGCTCAAAAATTGAATAACCGAGCGACAAAAGGGGTGTTACCGCGAGGCAGCATCCCTTTTCGCATACTCCCACGCCGTAGATTTTGAAAGAAGTCTGCGGCGTTTTTTTCTGCCCAAATCCAGAAAGGAGGCGCAGCCGGAATGTACTTTATGAGCGGTAAAAGCCGCGCATTTGAAATGCTCATGCAGGGCAAGCCCGGATTTGACCGGTACGAGAACGGCTGCACCGAGCATGAGGATTGTAACACCTGCCACTTCTACCGTCTGCACTGGAAATATCGGTTTTGTGTATACGCCGAGTGTCCGTATGAACCGGGCAGACTGACCGCAATCCGGCGCAGCAAGGCAGAGTGAGCGAAAGAAGATGATAACCTAAGGAACTGGAAATTTCTCTTTTATGCCTTATCTATTCCCTTTCTACTCCTTTCCAGCTTTGCTGGCAGTCAACTGCGTGCTAGCGGAAACATGCGATTACCAAGTGTGCTGATGATGTGCATGTGCCTGCTGGACGTGGTGTTTAACGCGCTGCTGATTTTCCCCGATGGGGCTTTTTGTATTGGCTCATTGCCAATCCCAGGGTTCGACTTGGGTGTGCGTGGAGCGGCAATCGGTACAGGGCTTTCTCAGCTAACTGTGGCTAGTGTTCTATTGTTTCAACTCCTATTTCGCTCTCCATCGCTGCGGCCTACATCGTGGTGAGAAATTTCAATTCTCCTTTTTCCAGTTAAAAAAAGTCTGCGCATATCCTTGCCTGTTATGGCGGAGTCGGTTGTCATGACCAGCGCCCGCGTGGTAACAACGGCAGTCGTTGCGCCATTGGGCACCGTTGCCGTGGTGGCTAATTCTTTTGGTATCACAGTGGAAAGTCTTTGCTATATGCCGGCTTACGGTATGCAACACGCTGCCTCCACACTGGTCGGACAGAGTGTCGGTGCAAGGCGAAAGGATTTGGTGTATAGGTTTGGTTGGCTGACAACACTGACGGGAATGGGTCTGCTGTGCCTAAGTGGTACTATCATGTACGTTTGTGCACCATGGATGATGGGATTTCTCACACAGGATCTAGCAGTTATCCGCCTTGGCACAGAGGTGCTGCGGATTGAAGCCTTTGCAGAGCCACTTTGTGCTGCAATCATCGTGTGTAGCGGTGCGTTTCAGGGGGCTGGCAGCACATTAGCAGCCACCGTTCTGAACTTCGTTACTATGTGGGGCGTGCGCTTGCCGCTGAGCGTGATTTTGGCACCATGTTTTGGCCTACACAGGGTTTGGATGGCGATGGCATTGCAACTGGGATTGTGCGGTCTAATGTATTTGCTACGCCTGTGGCGCAAACAGTGGATGCCGAGAGAAGTCCGATTATAAGAAGAAAACCGCACAACCCCCAAAAGGGGGTGTGCCGCAGAAAGATGCGAACTATCTTTCCAGAAAGCATTTACAGTCTTGTTTGGATGTCATGCCCACTACCACCGAGACAAACGATATGAGTTTGGACAAAAAAGGCGGGAAATTTGGGAGATTCTCTTGTTTTTTTCATTATAGACTCGTATAATGCAACTATACCAATTTTGAGGTGGAACATGAAAACCTATGAACCGTCTCCTCGTGAACATGCAATTGAACAAATAGAAGCGTACATTCGCAGGAATAACCTAAAGGCTTATGACAAGCTTCCTGCAGAGCGTGAAATGTGCCAGTTGTGGAATGTTAATCGGAACACATTGCGAAGCGCGTTGAAACGCTTAATTACCCAAGGGAAGCTTTGCTCTTTATGGGGAAGCGGTATTCGAATAGCACCGCGAATAACTAGAACACTTCAGGATCTTCAAGGATTTTCGGAATTTACAGTTTCCCGTGGAATGAAGCCTTCATCCCGTCTTTTAAGTTTTTCTCGGACACAGTGCGATGTAAAGATGGCAGAGAGATTTGGGATGACAACTGGTGCCCCGTTGTATCGTGTTACGCGTTTGCGTCTTATGGATGGAACGCCAGTTTTACTTGAAAGCTCTTACATTGACGCAGAGCTTACGCCTGATCTTGAAGAGCATGACTTGGTCAATGAGTCCTTATTTGATCTGTTAGATGAAGTTTATGACATTCGTATCTCCCACGGCAGAGAACGAATTAGCGTAACAGCTGCTACCCTAGAAGAAGCGGAGCATCTCGGAATTGAAGAAGGAGACCCTGCCTTTTGGATGGTTACAGAGACATTTAATTCAGAAGGAAGACTAGTGGAATATTGCCGGACCGTTGGTCGTGCGGATATGATGGATCTGAGCAGTACGCTTTTTTGGAAAGAGGCATAGTATGGACCCTTTAAAAAAACGAAGACGATCCCCACTTTATATTCAGTTGAAAGAGATTATCCGCGCTAAAATCGAAGACGGTGAATATGCGCCTGGCTCTAGCATCCCTTCTGAAAATCAGTTGGCTGAAACATATGGAATCAATCGTGTGTCGGTACACAGTGCGCTTTCTGCTCTTGAAGGAGAAGGGCTGATAAAAAGTGTGCAGGGAAAAGGCTTTTTTGTAGTTGGCCCAAAGGTAACCCACGATTTAGAGGCCCTGGGAGGATTTCACCAGACATTGCTCGACTCAAGGTGTGGTCAGAACACAAAAGTGATGATTAAAGCAATTCGTGAAGCTGGTCCTTTTTATTCTCAGGTGTTAGGCGTTGAAGAAAACGAGGAAATATGGTACATAAAACGCCTTTGTATGTTCGATGGAGAACCGGTGGCATTAGAAGAACTCTATATACCATGCAAATATATTTCTGGTCTTGAGGATGTTGATATAACTCTTTTCGATATTTTTGACGTATATCATTGGAATGGTATTCGTTTATTTCGCGGCGAACAGAAGTTGTCCGTCTCAAGGTTGGATCCTGCAGCAGCAAGATTAATTGGTATCAAAGATACCAATGTAGTAATTGAGTTCACTGGTGTAATCTACGATGAAGAAAATCGTGTAATAGAATTTTCCAGAAGATATACCCGAAAGGATAAAAGTGAATATATTGTACACTTTAAAAAGTAATGAAGTTTAAAACACGGGGAAAGGGAATGAGTATTGACATTTCCTTTCCCTGTGTTTTTCTCTTAATTATGATGTTCAATAGGATGAAAGATGTAAATTGGTTCAATAAAATACAAAACATGTAAATTTATACTTGCAATTGGTGCGAGATTGTGGTAAACTTGATGCAGATAAAAGATTATGAATGTCAAATCCCGTTTTTCGGTTGCTTTTAGTTGTTCCCTGTTTGATATATCCCCCGTTATATAAAAACTGCAAACCCATACTTATTTTCCCGCTGTAATCTTTTTTATTTTCGGTCTTGGTTTTCTAATTTGACCATCGTTTACAATATGGTTGTATTCATATATCTCTGTGATATATTTATTTGTCTTATTGGAGGTGTGCTAATGAAATCTATCCGCATCGGTTCTGGTGCTGGATACGCTGGTGATCGTTTGGAACCGGCTCTCGAGCTTATCGAAAAAGGTGATCTGGACTATATTAGCTTTGAATGCTTGGCCGAGCGCACCATCGCTATAGGTCAACAAAACAAACTGAAGGATCCAACCAAAGGCTACAACGATTTGCTGGAACACCGTATGGAAAAGGCGCTACCTCTGTGTTGGGAACATAATGTCAAGCTAATTACCAACATGGGTGCGGCTAATCCGGAAGCAGCCGCTTCCAAATGCATGGAGATTGCTAAGAAGCATGGCTTGTCTGGAATGAAAATTGCTTGCGTTACTGGTGATGACCTGCTACCAAATATTGACAAGTATATGAGATCTACCGTCTGGGAGACTGGCGAAGAGCTGTCAAAGCTCCCTGGTGAAATCATCTCTGCCAATGTGTATTTGGGAGTGGATGGCATTTTAAAAGCATTATCTCAGGGGGCTGATGTGGTTATTACTGGTCGTGTTTCCGATCCTGCTATTTTCATGGCCCCCATCATCCACGAGTTCGGTTGGGACCTAGACGACTGGGATAAACTGGCCAAGGGTACCATGATTGGGCATCTTTTGGAATGCGGAAGTCAGGTCGCTGGTGGATATTATTCCGAGCCTGGGAAAAAGGATGTTCCTGGTGTAGGCCATATAGGTTTTCCAATCGTGGAAGTGCAGGAAGACGGCTCCTTTATCATCACAAAGATTCCCGAAGCCGGTGGCATGATTTCCCCCTCCACCTGTTCTGAACAAATTACTTACGAAATCCACGATCCTGAAAACTATATCACTCCTGACGTAGTGGCCAATTTCAAGTATGTAAAGTTTACCCAACTTGAGAAAGATGTAGTGAGGGCAGAAGGTGCCACAGGTAAGCCAAAGCCAGACATGTTGAAGGTCTCTGTTGGCTACCATGACTGTTTTATTGGTGATGGCGAAATCAGTTACGGAGGCATTGGTTGTCTAGCGCGCGCTAGGTTGGCTGTGGATATTATTAAAGAGCGTCTGGAGCTAGTTGCTCCCGGCCAGTTCGACGAAATTAAGTACGATCTAATTGGCTGCAATAGCCTTTATTGGAATCCCGATTATAAGTATGACGAGGGGTTGTCTGAAGTCCGTGTCCGTGTGGCTGGTCGTGCCAAAACTAAGGCCATAGCTGACCTTGTTGGTAACGAAGTGGAGGCTTTATACACAAATGGGCCTGCTGGCGGAAGTGGAGCGGTTAAGCGTACACGTGACATCGTTTCGGTGGCCTCCATTTTGGTAGATCGCAGCGAGATTGAGACAAAGGTCCAACTATTTGAAGTCTAAGGAGATGAGTGAACTATGAAGCTTTGGGATATCGCTCATTCCCGTACTGGCGATAAGGGCAACATCTCAAATATATCCTTGATTGCATACGATTCAAAAGATTATGAGCTACTTAAAGATAGGGTCACAGCTGAAAAGGTCAAGGAACATTTCAGAGGCATTGTCAAGGGGGATGTTGTTCGCTACGAACTACCTAACATCTACGCGTTGAATTTTGTTATGCAAGCGGCTCTGGGTGGTGGCGTTACAAGATCCCTTTCTTTGGATATGCATGGAAAAGCTTTAAGTTCATATCTGTTGAACATGGAAATTTGAGCAGTCCCTTTACTTAATGTTAGTGCAATAATAATTCAAATAAATTTGCTGGACATCGGGAAATGTTCCGGCAGCGAAAGGTAGGGTGCCTTTCGTTAGAAGTATCTCAAAATTTTAAATTTAAGGAGGACAAAATGAAAAAACGTAATTTGTTTGTGACCCTGTTGCTTGTGATGGCAATGCTGCTCTCTGCATGTGGGTCCAAGGCCCCCGCACCTACACCTGATGCTCCTGACAGCACCGGTGAACCTGTCTATGGTGGCGTGCTTCGAGTTGCCAGCTATCTGTCTCCCTCTGTGCTTGGTTACACGCCCGAATGTGGTTCAAACACGAACATTCAGTATCTCCGCCTGAACTTCAATTCCCTGTGCAACTATGATGAAAAGGGTGCGCTGTGCCCTGATTTGGCCACGGAGTGGTCTTCCGATTATGATACTCTCACGCTGACGTTCAAACTCCGTGAGGGTGTTAAGTTCGCTGATGGTACCGATTTCAATGCAGAGGCCGTGAAGTGGAATATTGAGCAGTACAAGGCGGCTCAGCGTACTGAGGTTGCTGAAGTCGAGTCGATTGAAACTCCCGATGATTATACTGTCATTATTCACCTGAGCACCTGGAACTCCTCTGCTCTGGATGCTATTGGATACATGGTTTACTATATGTCTCCCACCGCCGTTGAGGCAAATGGTGTGGAGTGGGCTCGCGAGAATCCTGTTGGTACCGGCCCCTTCGTGCTGAAGGAGTGGAACAAGGGTGTCTGCATTAGCTATGAAAAGAACGAGAACTATTTCGAGGAAGGCAAGCCCTATCTCGATGGTGTCGATATGTACATCATGGGCGACTCCACCACGCTGCTGAACGCATTCAAGAACAATGAAGTCGATGTGCTGGCTCACTGCGATTATACTCGCGTTAATATGGAGCTTGATTCTCTTGGCTATACCAAGGAGTCCAATCTCACTGGTATCGGTTGCGAGGGTACTGGCCTGATTTGTAGCAGTGCTGATGAGACTTCTCCCTGGGCTGATGTACGTGTCCGTAAGGCTATGTGCTACGCTGTTGATGTTGATGCTCTGGTTGAGTCTATTGGTTTCGGTTACCAGGTAAAGATTAATCAGTGGGCAAAGGAAGGTACTTCCACCTGGTCTCCCGATGTGGTAGGCTATGAATACAATGTGGAGAAGGCAAAACAGCTGATGGCTGAAGCTGGCTATGCCGATGGCTTTGACACGGTTCTGTACTCTGAGCGTAGTGATGGCTATGCTGTTGCGTTGGCCGAATATCTGACCGCGGTTGGCATTCGCACTACCATCGAGCAGGTCGATGACAATAAGAAGTCTGATATGATGATGAATGGTTGGGATGGTCTGCTGTTCCACTACTTCACCATCACCCCTGATCTGAGCCTGTATATGACCCGTCACATTGCTGTTGACGCGCCTTATTACGGCGTTAGCATCCAGCATCCTCAGGACTGCCTGGATTTGATTGAGAAAATCAAGATGGCCCCTACTGCTGAAGAGAAGCAGGCTCTGTCTTGGGATCTGCAGAAACTGGTGTATGATGAGTATGCGCTGTTCGGCCTGCCCATGTACACTGAGCCCCTGGCCACTTTTGTACATGAGAATGTCCATGATACTCAGTGGGGCTTCTATCACGCTTCCGCTTGGGAGCCTGCCGACGCCTGGATGTCCAAGTAATTTGAGCTTTATATTATGCAGCAGGGGGGTTACCCCCCTGCTGCTGTCTAACTTTTAAGCGGAGAATCGGAGGGTCATCAATGGCACGCTATATTTTAAAACGCCTTTTCCAAAGTATCATCGTATTAGTAATCGTAACATTATTAGTCTTTCTAGTTATGCACTCCATACCGGGAAATCCTGTGCAACTCTATTTGGGCGACGGAGCCACAAGAGAGCAAATCGAACATTATACGGAATTGTTTGGGTTTAATGAACCTTTACTTGTGCAATATGGAAAATGGATTTCAGGTATTTTCCAGGGCGAGTGGGGTCGTTCCATCAGCTACGGATGTGATATTTCGACGTTGCTTCCCAGCCGTATTACTGCAACCCTTTCTATTACAATTCCGTCTATGATTATTTCGTTGGTTTTAGGAGTTGTTTTGGGTATTGTTTCGGCGGTTAAACGGAACTCTTTAATCGATTCGACGATTTCCGCTTTATCTAATATCGGCATGGCAACACCCTCCTTTTGGTTGGCAATTTGTTTGGTTTTTATTTTTGCACTTAAACTCGGGTGGCTTCCAGTACAAGGATATACCCCTTTGACGGAAAATGTTACAAAAGGCCTGAAGGAACTTATCCTTCCTGTGGTTGTTCTGTCGCTTGGTTCTACCGCTTACTATGCCAGACAAACGCGATCTGCTATGCTGGAGGTTATTAACCAGGACTATATCCGCACAGCGAGATCAAAAGGTCTGAAAGAACGCACTACTATGTTGGTACACGCACTTCACAACGCAATGATTCCCCTGGTTACTGTGTTGGGTATGTCCATTGGTAATTTGTTGGGCGGCACGGTGCTTGTTGAACAGGTATTTTGTGTTCCGGGCATTGGTTCGCTCTTGTTGACAGCTATTTTGAATATGGACTACTTCCTAGTACAGGATATTATTTTGATTATGTCTGTATTTGCCTTGGCAAGTAATTTAATCGTAGATATCCTTTATGGATATATTGATCCTCGCATTCGTGTAATGTGATAGGAGGTGTGATTATGAACGCAAAAAAGACAAACGACAAAAAGACGAACCCGATGCGGCATAGCCACACAGCCAGATTGAAGGCCTTTTTTGAAACATTTTTTTCGCGGAAATTGGTAGTTGTAGGGTTTATCATTATTATGATGATTATCGTAATTGCTATTTTTGCCCCTCTCCTTACCCAATACGATCCACTAAAATCTTCGTTAAAGGAAGTTCTTCGTAAACCAAGTCTGTTGCATCCGTTTGGAACAGATGACCTGGGACGTGATATACTAACTCGAATTTTTTATGGTGCAAGAGTTTCCTTAGTCGTAGGTATTGCCTCCACGCTGGTTGCGGGTGTTGTTGGAATGATTGTGGGCTTGATTGCAGGATACGCAGGTGGTGTAGTTGACAGTGTGATTATGCGCATTATGGATGCTATGCTTGCAATCCCCATCATTATTCTTGCACTTTTCCTTGGCAGTGCTTTGGGCAAAGGGCTCGGTAACATCATTTTATGTATTGGAATTTCTATGATTCCACGTTACGCTCGCGTAACACGCGGTTCCGTTCTACAAGTAAAAAAACTAGACTATGTAACGGCAAGTAAGATTTCTGGTGCGAGTAAAATCAAAATCGCACGCGTTCATATATTGAAAAATTGTTTGTCCTCTAACTTGGTTATGATGACGATGAATCTGGGTGATGCAATTCTTACCGAAGCAAGTTTGAGTTACCTTGGTATGGGAATCAATCCTCCGACCCCGTCTTGGGGTGGCATGGTCAGTAACGGCTATGATTGGTTAAGCATGAACCCTACGGTTGCTATAGCTCCTGGTATATTTATTATTCTAACGGTTTGGGCGTTCAATGTATGCGGTGATGCACTGCGTGATGCTCTGGATCCCAAGCTCAAGGGTGTCCTTTGAGTCTGTAGGGAGGAATTGATATGAAGCGACTTTTTGAAGTAAAAGATCTTACTGTGGAGTTTCGGCAAAAATCAGGATCTTTGATTGCTGTCAACCACATTTCCTATCATTTGGACAAGGGTGAAATTGTTGCCTTTGTCGGCGAGAGCGGTAGCGGAAAATCTGTTACACAATATACAGGTTTGCAATTAGTGCCCTGCCCTCCTGGTCATATAACTTCTGGTGAAATCTGGTTTGAAGGAAAAAACATTTTGGAATACGGGGCCAATAGTGAAGAAATGCGACGTATTCGTGGCGGACAAATAGGTGTTATTTTCCAAGAGCCGATGACATCTCTGAACCCGGTTATGACGATAGGGAAGCAGATAACTGAGTCAATTTGCCTACATTTGGGGCTTTCCAAAAAAGACGCCTTAAAACGTGCAGCAGAGTTATTAGAAAAAGTTGGATTACCCGATGTAAATGAACGGCTAAATGCTTATCCGCATCAACTCTCTGGTGGAATGCGTCAGCGAGTTATGATTGCGATGGCCCTTTCATGCAACCCTAAAATCTTAATTGCAGACGAAGCAACCACAGCACTGGATGTGACAACTCAGGCCCAAATTCTCGAGTTGATGAAGGAAATCGTCAAAGAGATGGGAACCACATTAGTAATTGTCACGCATAATCTAAGTCTAGTTGCTCGTTATGCGGATCGCGTATACGTTATGTATGCCGGCGAAATCGTAGAAACAGGCACAACAGAAGAACTGTTTTACAAGACGAAACACCCTTACTCAATCGGCCTACTTCAGGCAATCCCAAGTCTGACAGACCCTCGAGACAGGAAATTAATTCCGATTAGGGGAACGGTAGGTGATTTGAGAAACCGGGATGGCCATTGTGTATTCATGCCCCGGTGTCCGTATGCTACTGAGGAGTGTGGTCAACTGAAGGCGCCAACGCTTACCTCGGTAGACGAATCTTCTACTCACATGCGGGCCTGCCATAAAAACATCTCTCTAAGTGAAAAAACACATCCGGACGATAATGAAATGCGCGTGGAAAAGGCTTTGAACAGAGAGGAAGGAAAGCCGTTATTAAAAGTAGAAGATTTGAGCGTGGTATTTCCTATCTATCGAGGGATAATGCGCAAGCAGATCGGCCAAGTCAGCGCGGTTAATCATGTAAACTTTGAGGTTTTTAAGGGTGAAACCTTTGGCTTAGTGGGAGAGAGTGGCTGCGGAAAAACGACGGTGGCTCGTGCAATTATACGATTAGAAGACATTACTGAAGGAAAAATCCTGTTCGAGGGACAGGATATTTCACGTATGAATGAAAAAAATCTGCGTCCGTTCCGTAGAAACATGTCCATGATTTTCCAGGACCCTTATGGTTCTCTTGACCCTCGTCAAAGAGTAGGGGAGGCGGTGAAGGAACCTCTAGTAAACTTCAAACTCGGGTACACAGAAAAAGAACTAGATGAACGAGTAAATGAACTCTTCACCATGGTAGGATTGGATCCGTCTTATCGGGATCGCTTGCCACATGAGTTTTCAGGCGGACAGCGGCAACGTATTGTCATTGCTCGAGCCCTTGCAACAAATCCTTCGCTGATTTTGTGTGATGAAGCGATTTCAGCACTTGACGTATCTATTCAGGCGCAAGTCATCAATCTCCTTGAAGAACTACAGGACCGTCTCGGAATCACATATTTGTTCATTGCACACGACCTTTCAGTCGTTCGGCACATCAGTGATAGAATCGCTGTGATGTATTTGGGACAAATTGTGGAAATGGGTGATTGGAAAGAGCTATATGAAAATCCGCGACACCCATATACGCGCACTTTGTTGGATGCAGTTCCGGTTCCTGATCCTGTAATTGAAAAAAATCGAAAGGCCCGCCAAATTGAAGGAGAGGTCCCAAGTCCAATGAATCGTCCGTCTGGCTGTGCGTTTTCGACTAGATGCCCGTATGCCACACAGCGGTGTTACACGGAGTTGCCCGCGTTGGAAGATTTGGGAATGCAGCATTTCGCTGCCTGTTTCCGCCTTCATGATTCCATTTTAAATGATAATACGAAAAGAGGCTGAAGAAATGATTAAGTTTAATGAACAGGAACAAATTGACAGTGTTCGCGGTGCTCTGGCTCTGCGCAAACAGATTGAGGCCGTCGTAGATAGCTTCTGCCAGGATGGGTATCGAAACATCTGTTGGCTTGGTATCGGTGGTACTTGGGCTAGTTGTTTGCAGGTCGAGTGTCATATGCGTGAGAAGTCTTTTTTGGATTTCTATGTAATCAATGCTGCAGAGTACTGTGCTACAGGCGATAACCGTGTTGGAAAAGGAACGGTAGTCATCCTTTCCTCTGTTACTGGCACAACCGCAGAAATCGTGGACGCCGTAAAGAAAGTGCAGAGTGCTGGTGCCAAAGTGTTTGGTTTTATTGACAAGGCCGATGCCGCATTGGCATCAATGGTAGATTATTGTATTAGTTATAAAGGAAATGAGCAATTAAAATTCTTCATGACAGCGGATCGATTCATGTTTAATGCTGGCGAATTCGATGGTTATGAAGCCTACTATGCCGAGATGGAACAGTATCTGCCCGAGGCTTTGGTTGCTGTCGAGAAGGCTGCTGATGACTTCGGCAGGCAGTACGCATTGCTCCATATGAAAGATGAATTGCACTACTTTGTGGGTGCTGGTGCCTTATACGGGGCTACCTACTCTTATGCAATGTGTTACTGGGAAGAGCAGCACTGGATTCGCACCAAATCTATCCACTCCGCAGAATTCTTCCATGGGATGCTTGAAATTATAGATTTACTGACTCCCGTTACTGTCTTTGTAGGTGAGGACTCCCAACGTGCACTGGGTGAGCGCGTCGCTCGTTTTCTGCCTAAGGTGAACAAGAACTACACTATCATCGACACCAAGGACTATGATCTCCCTGGTATCAGTCCTGAAAACCGCGGAAGTATCAGCCATTTGGTAATGCATGCAGTGACCAACCGGATTGACGCCCATGTGGAGGCCATCAGTGGGCATGATATGCAGATTCGACGTTATTATCGTAAAATGGAATATTAATTTCGTCGCATCCTATTGTGCCGAGGAAGCGGGAAACTCCCATTTCCTCGGCACACAGCCTAAAAGGAGATTTTATGGAGTTTGGTCTTTTTACCTGTGGATATCAACATCTGCCATTAGAAACGGCCTTTTACGACGCGAAGGCTTTTGGTTACGACTATATTGAGTTGTGGGGAGGGCGGCCACATGCATTTGCATCGGATCTTCTTACTGGCGATGCATCCAAGATTCGCGATTTAATACAGAAGTACCAAATGCCGGTGTATATCTACACACCAGAGCACAACGCCTATCCATATAACTATATGCTAGGAACAGAACGCCAGTGGGAGGAATCTATGAATTATCTCTCTTCTGCCTTCCGTGCTGCTAGTGACATTGGTGCACAATACACACTTGTATCGATAGGACACGGGGGAAGTGCTACGCCTAATCAGAGGAAACAGCGGTTAGAACGTTCTCTATACCGTCTGTGTGCTGCGGCAGAAGAAGCAGGCCAAACCATCCTTTTGGAAACATTAACCCCTTATGAATCCAACACGTGCACTCATCTAGAAGATTTGCGAGAGGTTTTAGACAAAATTGATTCGCCTGCATTACTTGGGATGTGTGATGTTGTCCCTCCTTTTGTGCAAAAGGAAGATCCTGTGGACTATGCCCGCGTGTTGGGCAAACGCATGGGCCATTTACATTTGGTGGACAATGACGGACAAAGTGATAGCCATCTCTTGCCGGGCGATGGCATCATGCCGCTACGGAAAATCATGCAAGAACTGCGTGAGGCTGGGTATGATGGTATGGCCACCATTGAACTGGTGACAAATTATATGAGTGATCCGAGCTTTTATGCCGAGTTGGCACTGAATCGGGTAAAGGAGCTGCTATGATACGTATTGCTTGTGTTGGCGACAACTGCATTGACTACTATGACAACACCAATGAGGCATTTCCTGGTGGAAATCCGGTGAATGTGGCTGTGTACGCACGCCGTTTGGGAGCGGACGCTTCCTATCTGGGTGCTGTTGGTACTGACAAATACGGAGAATTGATGATTTGCGCCTTGCAGGAAAAGGGTGTAGATACCAGTCATGTACAGGTGTTGTCAGGAAACACTGCGCTCACCCATGTTTGTCGTGTTGACGGAGAGCGTATATTTGGAGACTATGAAGAAGGGGTGATGGCTGAGTTTTCCCTAAACAAGGAAGATATAGACTTTATGTGCACTCACGATTTAGTGGTATCTGCCTTGTGGGGGCGTGTTGAAGGCTATCTGCAACAGATACATCAACGTAGCATCCCTATTGCTTTTGACTGTGCTGATAGACCTTTTGACAAAGTTTCTTTGGAGGCACTGCCTCACACTGATATCGCATTTTTTGCTGACGATGTCTCCGATGAGGAAAGTTTGCGACAGAAAATCTTGCAAGTGGCTTCTCTTGGCCCGAAGTTGGTGGTTGCTACACGTGGTATAAAAGGAAGTTTGGCCTACGATGGTCAGGCATTTTACAACCACGGCATTGTAAAATGCGATGTTGGAGATACTATGGGTGCAGGGGACAGCTTCATTGCCGGCTTTTTGACATCTTGGCTACAGAAAAAAAGCATTAAGGAATGTATGGCAGCAGGAGCCGCCAGCGCAGCTGTGACTATCTCTTACTGTGGCGCATGGTAATATAAACTCGTATGGTGATGTAAAGGAGTCGTTTTATGACCTACGAAGAAAGAATGGTTAAAAGATTTGCCGAGGAATATAATGCGCTTGAAGAGAGGCCTTGCGTTGAAATATGTGAGGCTGAAGAGCTTCGGATTCCTATGTCAGATGGGGTATTACTCCGCACGGTGGTGCAAAAACCGCAGGGAGAAGGCCCCTTTCCGACAATCATCATGCGAAGTTGTTATCCATCTAACGAGGGGCAATACCGTTTACATGCACGAGAATACTGTTCTCGAGGGTTTGCCTTTGTTTATCAGTTTTGCCGAGGCACAGGTGGTTCTGATGGTGAGTGGGTTCCCAATGTCCACGAACGCGAAGACGGAAAGGTAACTTTAGATTGGCTGGATGAACAAGCCTGGGTTGAAAGTATAGGATATTTTGGGTGTTCGTATTTGGCACTTACAGGATGGGCTGTTGCGGATATCGTTCCAGAAAAGGTAAAAACACTATACTTAACTCATTATGGAACGGATCGTTTTACCTCTGCCTATTCTTCTGGTTGTTTCCGACAAGATGTGCTTACTTCATGGGCGATGGAAAATGCAGGCGTACCAATTAAGGCAGATTTTCGAAAAAGCGCAGCATTTATGCCACAGATTGAGGTAGACGAAACAGTGTGGGGGTGTCGTTTAGACTGGTATCGTGATTGGATTACCCACACAGATAGAGATGACTCTTATTGGACAGAAGGTTTTTGGGGGGAGTTAGCTGAAATACCGGAGCGAGTCACTGTACCGGTATATATAGGAGGGGGTTGGTATGACCACCATTTAGGGAGCACTTTGCGCACGTGGAAGGCGCTATCACCCCTAAGCAGACAACATAGCACCCTCCGACTAGGCGCGTGGAATCATGACTTCCAATCTTGTACTCCTGGTGTACCAACAAGGCATTTGGAAAACAGTGATATTGCATCCGCTTATCATTGGTTTCGTATGATTCTGGTAGATAAGATTCTGCCGGATACTCAAATCAAAAGCTACATAGTAAATGAAGATGAGTGGCTGATAAAAAATAAAGACCTTGACGTTCAACAAGAAAAGAAATATTTCGTACTTGCAGAAGGAAAGAAGTTATTACAATTAGAGTCCACCTTATCTTGTGAAGAAAATAATCAGTGGTCCTATGTATATAATCCGAAAAACCCTGTTCCTTCTCACGGTGGAGAATCCTTGCTTTGGTCTTGGGATGATATCGGAAGCTTGAAACAACCGCCATGTGGTTGGCGGGATGATGTGTTAAGTTTTGTATCCGAACCGTTGAGTCAAGATATGATAGTTTTGGGCAGTATAAAGGTAGAGCTATACGTTTCTTCGGATGCAAGCGATACGGCATTCTCCGCTAAATTGATGGAAATACGACCCGATGGATCAGCATATCATGCTCGTAGCGGTATTACTACTTTAGCTTATCGAAGTGGCGCAGATAATCCTCGCGGTGTTTATAAAGCTGGGCAGATGGTAAAAGTCGAAATAAATTTCTGGGATATTGGGTGGTGTTTTAAGACGGGAACCAGGCTGCGGCTTGATATATCTTCGTCTGATTTTCCTCAGTATTCTATTCATAGCAATTATCCTGGGGTTTGGTCCGTTCAGACGAAGACAAAGCCTGCAGTGCAAACAGTATACTCATGTCCAGACAATACTTCTGCTATTATATTTCCAATTATATCTAACAAATAATATTTTGTTGAATAGCCATATAGAAAAAAGGGGAGGCCAATTTCTTGGCCTCCCTTTTTTGGTGTAAGCGCACAATAATCACCCGGCCCGAACAAAATTACGGCAGAGTCACCGTTGGCGGGACTCTGCCGTTTGTTCATTTCCGTATATGTTCCCGGTGCCGGACTGCCGGGTGTCAGGGCATCAGCTTTTCCAGCTCCTCATGGGTCGGAGATTTGCCCAGATAGGGCAGCATACTCAGCACCAGCAATAGATACCCATAAGGCTCAATGCCGTTGGCCTTGGCCGTTTCCACCAGCGAATACACAATGGCACTGGATTCCGCTCCCTTGACACTGTCGCAGAACAGCCAATTCTTTCTTCCCACCACAAGGGGCCGGATCGCGTTCTCAGCCAGATTATTGGAGATAGGGACATCTCCATAGTCCAGAAATGCCATAAGCTGCTGTTTCCAGTTCAGGGAATACCGTACCGCATCCTCCAGCTTGCTGCCCTTTTCCGGGTGGATCGATTTCAGCCATGCAAAATACTCTTCCAGAAGGGGCAAGACCTCATTCTGGCGGTACTCTTTCCGAGCCTTGACATCGGCATAGTAGCCATCCGTTATCAGGCATCCGCTAAAGCCTTTCAGAAAGCTCTCCGGGCGTTTGCCGCTCCGGTCAGGCTGGTACTCAAAGATGCGAATATACTGGCTGCTGTATTCTCCGCTGGCATAGAGCCACATTCTGGATTCTGAGGCGGCAGGCTTGTTGTCCTCTTTCAGCACCTGCACCACTGTTTCATCCGCGTGGATCACGGATTGTTCCAGAAGCTGCCGCTTCATATGCTTGTACAGCGGCTTCAGCCAGCTCTGGGCACACCGGATCACCCAGTTGGCCATGGTGGCCCGGCTCAGCTCCACACCCTGTCTCGCCCAGATCTTCTCCTGCCGGGCCAGAGGAACTCCGTCCACATACTTCTTCGTCATAACATCTGCCACAGTAGAGGGAGATGCCAGAGAGTGCTTCATAAGAGGAGGCGGCGTTCTGGTGGTAATGATATGGGCAAAGCCGGTATCCTTCTCACACTTGTCGCAGGCATAGGTGCAGCTGTAGTATTCCAGAATCTTCTCAGACTGCGGGATAATGATGAGTTCCCTGCGGACGAGCTTCTTACCAATGAGCTTAAAAGTGCCGCCGCACT
>ERZ773194.2042-NODE-2042-length-20007-cov-5.050621_pt1 | contig 20007 bp, 20 predicted proteins | sample MGYA00511240_ERZ773194 | MGnify/ENA primary metagenome ERZ773194 (study PRJEB29015, sample SAMEA2737774) | human gut metagenome | biome: human gut; feature: human-associated habitat; material: faeces | place: China | collected 2012 ... | reverse complement strand
CTGCCGCGCTTATCGGCCTCATCGAGCACGTCGTAGCACACGCTCGCCGGGTCGGAACCGCGATCGCGCTTGATGACGGGGACGCCGGCGCGCTGACCCCACACATCGAGCTGCTCGATGGCGGCGGCGCGGAAGGTATCGGCAGAACCGATCACCACGTTCTTGCCGCGGGCAGCCATGGCGCTCGCAATCTTGCCGACCGTTGTGGTCTTGCCGGCGCCGTTGATGCCCACAAACAGCACGCAGCTCGGCGTATCGGAAAACGGATCACGCTCAACAGGCACAAAATGGCCCTCGAGCTGCTCGGCCAGAGCGCGGCGAAGCTGCGGGGCGGTCTTGAGGTTCTTCTTGGCAGCAGCATCGCGCAGGTCATCGGAGACCTGAATAGCGACCTCGGCACCCATGTCACCCATGACGAGGGTGTCCTCAAGGTCCTCCCAAAAGTCCTCGTCGACCTCGCCGCCAAAGTAGAAGACCTCGTTGAGGGCCTCGCGGCTGCGCTCAAGTCCGCGCGAGAGAGCGTCAAAGAATCCCATTATGCATTCACGACCTTTCCGGTTTCGCGATCGAGTTTTTGCGAGACGACGCGGCTGACGCCGTCGGCTTGCATCGAGACGCCATAGAGAACGTCAGCGTCCTCCATAGTACGGCGCTGATGCGAAATGACCAAGAGCTGTGTATCGGAACGCAGCACATCGAGGGCTCCGATGAGCTTGGACAGGTTGGCGTCATCAAGCGCCGCCTCGACCTCGTCCAGCACATAGAACGGCACCGTGCGCGTGCGGTACACGGCAAAGAGCAGGGCGAGCGCCGTCAGACTCTTCTCGCCACCCGACATGAGCATCATCTTAGTAATGCGCTTGCCGCGCGGCTGCGCCACAACCTCAATGCCCGTCTCGGCAGGATGCTCGGGATCGGTCATCTCAAGATGAGCCTGGCCACCCGGGAACAGCATGGCGAAGATCTCACGGAAGTTCGCATCGACCTTCTCGAAGGTCACCAAGAAGGCTTTACGCATCTTACGGTCGATGGCCACGGTAATCTTGGTGAGCGCCTTGCGCGCGCTCTCCAGATCGGCCAGCTGCTCCTCGATGTAATCGGCGCGGCGCTTGAGCTGCTCGTACTCCTCCATGGCAACCTGGTTCACAGGGCCCAGGTTGTTAATCTGGCGCACGAGCTGGTTGAGCTCGCGCTCGGCGGCGTCGCGGTCGGTGGGAGCAGGAAGCATGAGCGCTTCCTCGAGCACCGTAGTGCCATCGGCGGTAATGGCCTTGATGGCCGCCTCCACCTGCACCTCGAGCTTGCCGCGGGAAACCTTGAACTCGTTTTGCGTCGCCGTGGCGGCATCGACCCGCTCCTTGGCGCGGGAGACCTCGGCCTTGGCGTCTTCGATGGTCTTCTTGAGCGAGGCCGAGTCCGCCTCCTCGAGCGAAGCCTGATCACGCAGACGCGCGGCCCAATCCGATGCGCGATCCAGCAGGGCCGAATAGCGCTCGTGCATGGGGTCGACACGCAGGCGCAGCAGCTCGAGTGAGCGCGAGGCCTGGCGTGTTCCGCGGATACGGCGGTCGATGCCCTCCAGGCGATGCTCCAGATCGGGTACTCGGCCCTTCAGCGAACGCAGACGCTCGCTCGTCTGAGCCAGGCGGACCTTGGCATCGGCGAGCTTGCCGGCTGCCTCGGAATCGTCACGACGCACGCGATCGAGCTCGTCGTTGGCTTCGGCAATCTGGAGACCCAGGTCGCCTGCCTGCGCGCGGGCCTCGTCGCGCGAACGGGTGAGTTCGTCAACGCGCGGGCGCGCAGCGCGAACGGCCTCGGCGAGTTTCTTGAACGGATAGCCAAAGAACACCACGACACGCACGGTGAGTGCGAGCTTGTCGCCGATGACCTCGGCCTCGACCGCCGGCTCGGAAGCCGGGGCCTTGGACGAGAGCATCATAGAGACAAGGTTGGTGGCAAGGTCCTTGACGCCAACGGAGGCGATGCCCTCGACATCCGACACGGCGCGCGAGACGATGGCGGTCAGAACATCGGGCGAAATGCCGATGCCGTCAATCTTGATTTCCTGGGGCATGAGTCCTCCTAGAAGAGTTGGTTGCTAGACGCGGGAGACGAACTTGCCGTCGCGGGTGTCAACCTTGATGACCTCGCCCTCGTTGAGGTACATGGGGACCTGGATGACAGCGCCGGTGTCAATCGTGGCCGGCTTGGTGGAACCCTGGACGGTGTCGCCCTTAAAGCCCGGGTCGGTCTGGACGATGGTGGTCTCGATGAACATCGGCGGGGTCACGCCCATGAGCTCATCGTCGGCGAAGAGCAGCTGGCAGATGTCGTTCTCGCGCAGCCACTTGGAGTTCTCGCCCACCATGTCCTCGGGAACGGGAACCTGCTCATAGGACTCGTTGTCCATGAAGATGTAGTCGGTGCCATCGTTGTAGAGGTACTGGAACTCACGGGTGGTGAGCATGACGCTCTCGAACTTGGTGCCGGCGTTGCAGGTGTTCTCGACGACGCGGCCGCTCTTGATGTCGCGGGTCTTGTAGCGCACAAACGCGCCGCCCTTGCCCGGCTTGACATGCTGGAACTCGACGATGGTGTAGACCTTGTCCTTAATGCGGAGACCGAGGCCGTTCTTGAAGTCGGCGGTAGAAATGGTAGGCATAGCGACCTTTCTTGTTATGGGCAGAACGCACAAGCGTCCAAATTACATACGACCGAAATTATACACTTGCAGACGGCGCCTGCAGCGAGCGCATAAAAAGAGAACGCGGGGCGTCCGAATCTATCCGAACGTCCCGCCTCACAAAAGTAGATTTTAAGGCATGTCCCAAAAATCTACCGAGGTGTTTTAGCAATCGATGACGTGGAGGTCATGCGGGGTCTTGGTGAAGGGCTCGTAGCCGTTCTCGGTGACAATGCCGTAGTCCTCCAGGCGCACGCCGCCCACGCCGGGCAGGTACACGCCGGGCTCCATGGTAATAACCGAGCCGACCTCGATGATGTTCTTGCTACGGTTGAAGTTGGGCAGCTCGTGGATGTCGATACCGACGCCGTGGCCCAGGCCATGGTTGTAGTAATCGCCATAGCCGGCATCGCCGATGATCTTCTTGGAAAGCTTGAAAATGTCGTTGCCCTCGACGCCCGTATGGATGGCGGCGACGCACTCCTCGTGGGTGCGGCGCACGAGCGCGTACAGGTCAAGCTGCTCCTGGGTAGGCTCGCCCATCACGACGGTACGCGTCATATCGGAGCGATAGTCGCAGTAGCCCGCGCCGTAATCCATGAGGACAAAGTCGCCCTTCTCGATGACACGGTCGCTCGGAACGGCATGCGGGTTGGCGGTGTTGGGGCCGCTCGCCACGATGGAGCCGAAGGCCAGGCTATCGGCGCCGTTGGCGAACATAAAGTTCTCGAGCTCGTTGCGAACCTGCTTCTCGGTCATACCGGGCTTAATAAAGCCGAGCATATGCTGGAAGGCGGCGTCGGTGATCGACTGCGCATGGCGCATGAGCTCGATCTCCTCGGCGTCCTTGATGGCGCGCATCTTGCGAATGTCGTCATGCATCAGCGGCAACATGCAGGCGACGGAACGGTCCTCCAGACCACGTTGAATACCCTGGTAGAAGTTGATCTGCATGTCGTCCTCGACGGCGCAGACACGGCACTTGTTGGCCGCGATCTTGCCGGCGACCCAACCGGGGATGGTGCCCTCGTCCATGTCGTAGACCCAGGGGCTGTCGGCGGGCGTGTTCTCCTCAAAGCTGTTGAGGTAACGCGAGTCGGTATGGAACAGGCACTGGTCAGCCGTAATAAACGCCGCGTGCGGGAACTCGAAGGTGTAGTCGAAGACGCCCTTCACACCCGTGAGCCAACGAAGATTGGCCTCGTCGCGTACCACGATAGCGTCATAGCCGCGCTCGACCATCAGGGCACGGACACGTTCGATACGACCGGCAGGACCGGCAGCAAACTCAGACATGCAGATTCCTTTCTTGTTGTCTCCATAAAGACGGGACGGGTCCCAACCGAACGGCGGAATCGCATGCGATCCGCAACCGATTGAAAACCCGCCCCTCAACATGATACGAAAGACGATGGATGTCAATAAATCTTAGAGAAGTTCTTTGCGAGAAGCCAAGTAGGCGTGAGCGTGACGCTCAAGAACCTCGTCCTCAACGCTCGTTAGACGAATGGCGCCGAGCGCTGCGGGTAGCGGCAGCATGCTGCGGTTCGAACGGGCGAACTGCTGCTTGCGGAACTCCTCGATAAACGCGGCGGGCTCCAGGTCGAAGGCAAGCTCCTCGATACCAAAGTCCTCCAGGCAGTCATCGACCTCAAAGACGTAATCGATATCGAAGTCGCAGGCATCATGTGCTAGGCGTGCCTCAAAGCGCATGCCCTCGGACAACAGCTGGTAGGCAGGGACCCGCGAAGCGGCATCGCCCAAGCAGGCGCGCAGGGTACGCTCACCCGTCTTACCAAAATCGAGCGCATGGCGGGCGCTCGGGTTCGTAGCCATCAGTACGTCCTTGCGAGCAGTCTGAGACCACTGAATGGCATTGACGAGCGCGACCTCCTCGCCCGCGAGAATCTCGGGGACGGTCTCAGTAAACTGATTCCAGCGGGACTTGCTGCTCGAAAGCATGGTGCCAACAAGTTCCACATAGCCGAGCTTGAGGTCCTCGGAGTCCGCCTCGCGAACAAGGTCGAGGTCACACACGACCAAGCCCGGCTCGGGACGGAACGTAATAGCGGGAAGCGCATTCACCGACGAGGCGACGAGCGGCTTCATGGTCGTCGCGACCGTGAGCATGGCATCGAACGTCGTCGGCAGTAAGGCGCACTCGGTGCGACCGCACCACTGATTGGAACACCAGCAAACGACCGAGCAGGTCGCCGTGTCGCCGACAGCGACAACGAGATCGTCGCAGGTAATGCCGTTAGCCGACAGGGCGCCAAAGACGGTATCGGCATCGGCCAGCGTAGCACCGGCAGGCGAAACCTCAAGGGCGAGCAGCGACACGGCAAAGCCGGCGTCGACCAGCGCATGCTCAACAACCTCGCCAAAACGCTCTGACGTGGCGGTGTTCCAAACGACCATCGCGCGCTTAGGCTTGCCCACAGCCGAGGCAAACATGCGCGACAGTTCCTCAAACGCGCCAAGACCGACGCGAACATCGACACTGCGGTTTTGGAAATTGATGAGTTGACGGCGAATCATAGCAGTCCACGCTCCAAAAGCTTCTCGGCACAAAGATAGGAAACGTCCTCGAAGGACTTGTTGCGAATATCAAGGGTAATATCGGCGGCCTGGCGATACAGCGGACGGCGATGCTCAAACAGGCGCGCAGCATGCTCGGGCGAGCGGAAATCGGGCCGGGTATCGGAGCGACGAATCTGACGCAACGAGTCCTCAAAGTCGCCTTCGAGGTACACACACGTACCCATCTCGTGCATCAGTTCAATGTTCACCGGCGTCTCGACAATGCCGCCCCCGCACGATACCAGCAGGCTACGCTCGCTTTGAAGCGAACGGAGTGCCGAGGTCTCGAGCTCGCGAAAACGATCCTCGCCCTCGGTCTTAAATATCTCGGTCACCGACTTGCCGCATCGACGCACAACCAAACGATCGGTATCGATGAATCGACGCTTGAACATAGTGCCCACATTGCGCGCAAGCGTCGACTTGCCCGCGCCCAAAAAGCCGATAAAGAAGATATGGTCGCAGCCGTGTTTGATGTGCTGAGACATGGCGAAACCTATTCCTCGCAGGGAAGGTCGCGCAGGGCCCGGCGCTCAAAGATACGGAAGATCTGCGTGTACCACAGGTCCTGGGTTGCCTGCGGCTTGACCAGAATAGTGTCAACGCCGGCAAAGTTTCCGCTCCATACGTCGGTGTACAGCTGGTCACCGATCAGTACGGACTCGTCGGCCGTGGCGCCCAGACGCTTAAGACCCGCCTTCAAGGCAAACGGGGCGGGCTTCATGGCGTGGCTAATGGCCTCGAGCCCCAGCTCGCGCGCCGACGCCATAACCTGGTCGCGATGCCAGTTGTTGGACACCATGCACAGCTTAAAGCCCTTAGCATGGGCGGCCTCGAGCCAGGCGGAGACCGCAGCGGGTACCTGCTCGGTATCACGTGGCACCAGGGTGTTGTCGCGGTCGAGCAGAATGGCGCGCTTACCGTCGGCCCAGAGGGTATCGAGGTCGATGCGATCGACCGTGGCAACATATCGTTTGGGGCTAAAAATCCTCATGATCAATTCCAAGACTGTTGATGCTCTTCGTAGGTCTTCGAGAAATACTCCTCGTCCTGCGTAATGTAGAAATACAGGTCGTCGGAGTCGGTCGGCTCAAGGGTGGCCTTGAGCGCCTCGAGCGACGGAGAGCAAATGGGCGTGGGCGGGAGGCCCTCGTGCTTATAGGTGTTATACGGGCTATCGCTCTGCAGGTCGTCGGCGGTAACCTCGCCGCCGGTGACATACATCATGGTCGCATCGCTATTGAGGTAACGCAGGCCATCGAGCTTGCCCGCCAGACGGTTATAGAAAACCGATGCCACATGCGCGCGCTGGTCGGCGTTGAGGCCCTCGCGCTCGACGATCGAGGCAAGGTTAACGATGTCGTAATCGGACATCTCCACGCCATAGCGCTCCTTGATCTTGGCCTCGCAGCTGGCAAAGTCAAGCGACTTATACTCGGCGTTGAACTGGTCAAGCATGTCGCGAATCACATCATCGACGCTTGGGTCCTTACCCAGCGAATAGGTCTTGGGGAATAGGAAGCCCTCGAGCGAATCGTGCGCGGCGTCCTTAAGGAAGCTATAGTCCTTCACATAGTTGGAGGCCTTTGCCTGATTGAGGAAGTCTTCCTTGGAGATACTGTCGTATGCCTTGGCCACGCGATCGGCGACCTGGTCAACCGTCAGGCCCTCAGGGATAGTCAGCGCATCGGAGCCGGCGTTGGGACCTTCCATAAGCTGCTGGACGACCTTCGTGGCGTCCATAAGCGTGGTAAACGAATACTTACCCGGCTTGAGCGACATGTCGGCGTTGAGCTTTTTGACCGCAGCGTAGTAATCCTTGGGATTCTCGACGATATGGTTCTCGGAGAGAATCGAGGCGATAGTGTCGCCCGAAGCGCCATCGGGAATCGTGATGGTAACCTGCTGGCCAGCAGCGACTTTCGCATCCTCACCGCCAAAGAAGCCCTTGACGGCTGGCACGACAAAGAAAACGATCGCGACAAGCGCAAGCACGGCGACGACGCCACCGATAATCATAGGCACCGGGGAGCTTTTCTTTTGGGTACCACGGCGGGCGTGCGTGTTATAGCTCGAGCGCGTGGCCGGAGCAACGCCGTGCGAGCCATGAGCATGATGTGCGTGGGAGCGTGATTTCGGGGCCTGTCCCTGCGTGCGCTGGGCAGGAGCCTGCTGCTTAAAACGAGCGCCGCCAGCAGGCTGCGCGGGACGAGCGGCGGGCTGTTGAGCAGCACGCTGAGTAGGTTGAGCCGAACGCTGCGTCGGCTGAGCCGGGCGCTGGCCAGGCTGAGCAGGGCGCGGCGCGGGCTGCCGTGTACGATTCTGCTGGCGCGGATCGGAAGCGCTAGGCATGCTGAACCTCCTCGTTTTTACGATCGAGCCATGTCTGCAAGAACAGGCTGGCGGCGATCATGTCAATCTTGCCCCTCATCTGCTTTTCATTGAGCCCCTGCTCTCGCAGGATTCGCTTGGCCTCCTGCGAGGACAGACGCTCGTCCTCAAACTCCAGCGGAAGTTCGAGCTCGTCGGCAATCTTTTGGGCCACGGCGGCGACGCGCTCGGCCTGGGGGCCGGGCTCACCGGCCATGGTCAAGGGGCGTCCGCTTACCAGGATATCGGGCTCATAGTCCTCGACCAGGTAGCGAAACGTCTTTGCCATACTAGTGACCTCGGCAGCCGGAAGCACCTTAACAGGCATCGCCATCTTGCCATCACGGCTCGAGACGGCAATGCCAATCCTGGTCTCCCCTATGTCCAGTGCGAGCGCGACCACAGCGACTACTTAGGTTCTTAGGCGCCGAGCGCGGTCTTGGCGACCGCGAGGGCATCGGCGATACCGGCGGCGTTCTTGCCACCGGCCTGGGCCATGTTGGGACGGCCGCCGCCGCCGCCGCCAACGATCTTCGCGACTTCCTTGATGATCTTGCCCGCGCCGCCTTCATCGTAGGAAAGCTGCGCATCACAGTAGCTGACCTTGCCCGCTGCGCTGAGCGAGAAGCTGCCAAGGCCGGAAATATCCACAAGCTCCAACTCTCCCGGCGCAGTGCGGTAGACCCAGCGCGCGCCGCTCAACGTGAAGGCGGTTTCCGCCACGGTGCGGCCGTCCTGTGAAAAGACGCGGATGACAACGTCCTCTGCTCCCTCGGGCGCGGTGGCAAGCTCCTGCCCGAGTCCCGCGGCGAGAATTCTGGCGTTTTCGAGCAGCTCTGCATCGCTGCCGCTGCTGCTCACGCACCACTGCTGCCCCTCATCGGGCAGGAACCAGCTCACATAGCCGGTGAGGTGATTCGTGCACAGCTGAAGCTGCGCCTCCCCCACCGTCCAGCTCAGATCCTGATCCCAGGTCTCATAGAGGCCGGAGATGTCCTCGGGATCGGACGCTTTGGCCGCGCGGCAGGTATATGCCGTGCCGTCGAGCGTGTAGCTTGCCTGTACCATCTCTGCGCCGGTTTCGTCCGCGTTGAGCGCGGTGAACGCGGCGTTCTCCGCGCCGTCGGGCAGGGTGAGCGCGTAGCCCATCGCGCGGATCTGCGCAAGCGTGGTATCCGACCACGGGTTGGCGATCTGAACGTTGCCGCCGTTGCCGGGGGGATCGCCTGTTTTGCTGCTGTTCCACGGCTGTAAGATCACGGCCGCGGCAACGACGCATACGCAAGCGGCTGCTGCCGCAGCGCGCGCCCGGATATGGTTCTTCTTCATCGGTCTTTGTGCCTCCTCAAGCATGGTCTGATCAGCGGCGTGCTGAAAGACGTCAAATTTTCGATCGTTCATATGGCAATATCCTCCTTGAGCATCGCCTCGCGCAGACGGTTTCGCGTGCGGAAGAGCGAGGATTTTACTTTTTCCGCGCTGCACCCGCATGCCGCTGCGATCTCGTTGACGCTTTCCCCGTACCAGTAGCGGCGGACAAAGAAAACGCGGTTTTCCCTTGTCTGTGCGCGCAGAAAGGCTTGAAGCCAGATGCTGAATTCTGAAGCTTCCACGCTTTTTTGCGTGTCATCTGCGCCCACAAGGCAGGGCTCGAGCTCTTCGAACGCTTCGGTCAGCGCGCTGGCGCGTTTTCCCGCACCGTTGTAGGAGAGCTTGTCGAGCGCCAGATTGCGCGCGATGCGCGCGAGAAAGGCGCCCAGCACCCGCGGTTTTTCGGGCGGAATGGAATTCCATGTGCGGATCCATACGTCGCTCAGGCACTCCTCCGCGTCGCGCTCGTCCGGCAGGATGCGCCGGATGACGCTGCGGCAGAGCTTGCCGTATTGCTGCTGGCTCTGCGCGATGCTATCTTCGCTTCGCTCAAAATAGAGCTGCACGATCTCATCATCGTTCAAGACGGTCACCTCTTTTTCGTTCATGCATGAAGGACGTTTGGTTCGTCTTCACCTGTACAGACGAAATGCGGGGGGAAAAGGTTGCGCGCTTTGCTGCAATTTTTTTGCTTTGACAGATATGCTTCGTTCGCGTAGAATAGATGTGATATCATTTTAGCAGGAGAACCTATGAAAAAACAACTTGCAGCGCTGCTGCTCCTTCTTTTTGCGTTCTCGCTTTCCGGCTGCGGCGAAAAAGCTGCCGAGAGCGAGGCGCGCACGGTCTACGCCATGGATACGGTGATGAACCTGACGGTTTACGGCGAAAACGCCGCCTCCGCGCTCGAAAACGCGGAAAAAGAACTGCATACCTTAGACGGAGCAGTCCTCTCCCGCACGGCGGAGGGCAGCGAGCTTTCCGCACTCAACGCAGCGAACGGGGAAGCCGTTTCGTATGCCGCGGACGACCCACTGCCGGAACTCATCGAAACGGCGCTTACCATCTCGGAGGCAACGGACGGCGCATTTGACCCGACGCTTGCCCCCGTGCTCGACGCCTGGGGCTTTACGAAGGACACGCGCCGCGTGCCGTCTTCTGACGAGCTGGCGGCGCTGCTCGCCCGCACGGGGCGCGACAAGATCGCACTCGAAAAAACGGCGGACGGCTATTCGGTTGCGCTGTCGGACGGCGCGCAGCTCGACCTCGGCGGCATCGCAAAGGGCTACGCGGCGGATCTTCTGCGCGCGCAGCTTGAAAAAGAGGGCGTCACCTCGGCGACGCTCGACCTCGGCGGCGATGTGTTCGTCATGGGAAAAAAGAGCGACGGCAGCGACTGGCGTATCGCTGTTAAAGACCCCAGCGATACGGAGAGCTATCTTGGCATCGTGTCCGCGTCAGATGCGTTCATCGTGACCTCCGGCGTGTACGAGCGCTGCTTTGAGGAAAACGGCGTGCGCTACCATCACATTCTCGATCCCAAAACCGGCTGCCCCGCGGAAAGCGGGCTCGTCAGCGTCACGGTGCTGTGCAAAAACGGCGCATGGGCGGACGCGCTCTCGACGGCGTGCTTTGTCCTCGGCACGGACAAAGCGCTTGCGCTGCGCGACGGCCTTGCCGCGCAGGGGGTCGCCTTTGAGCTCGTTTTCGTCACCGACGACGGGCGCGTGCTCTATACCGGCGGCCTTGCCGCCGCCTTTACACCAAACGAGGAAAGCGGGTACACCTATGAATCGCTCGCCTAAGCTCAAGCCGACGCTCTGGGACGCGCTCGTGGTGCTCGCGGTGCTGGCGCTGGCGGGACTTCTTGCCGCGCGCCCGTTTTTCGCTGCGAAGACGGCGGGCGAGCTGACGGTCAGCATCAGTGTCGACGGCGAGACCGTTGAGCGCTGCGCGCTCAGCACCTACGAGGGCGGCACTTACAAAAGCCGCGGCTATACGCTCACCGTGGAGGCGGCAGACGGCGCGGTGTACGTTGCCTCGAGCGACTGCCCGAATCAGGACTGCGTGCATTCCGGCGCGATCTCGCGCGCGGGGCAGAGCATCGTCTGCCTTCCCGCCCGCGTGGCCGTCACGCTCGAGGGCGCGGCGTCCGACTACGATCTGATCGCGGGGTGAGCGCATGAAGATCAAAACAAGAGAGCTGACGCTCTGCGCGGTGCTCGCGGCGCTCGCGCTTGCGTTGTCCTACATGGAGTCGTTTTTTCCGCTCGCGCTCATTGTGCCGCTGCCGGGCGTCAAGCTCGGGCTTGCCAATATCGTTACGCTCTACGCGCTCTATGCCCTCGGCTTTCCAAGCGCGCTTGCCATATTGCTCGTGCGCTGCACGCTCGGCGCGCTGTTCGCGGGCAACGCCTCGGCACTGCTGTTCTCGCTGCTCGGCGGGCTGGCGGCGCTTCTGGCGATGGCGCTTTTGCGCAAGGCGAAAGGACTCAGCATCTTTGGCGTTTCCATCGCCGGTGCGGCGGCGCATAACATAGGGCAGGTCTGCGCCGCGATGCTGACGCTCGGCTCGAGCGCACCGCTCTATTACCTGCCGTTTCTGCTGCTGGTGTCGCTCTTCACGGGCGCGTTCAGCGGCCTTATTACTGCGTGTTTGTTCCGCGCGATGGCGCACACACCCTACGGGGCGAAGGGAGAGAATCACCATGGATAAAAAGGACGAAATTATCCTCCAGCAGCTTGACGTTATCCGCACGATGACGCAGAACAGCCTCAATCGCATGGGCAGCGACTTCTGGGGCGCGCCGCTGACGCCGGACGCGCCGAGATCCGCCGCGCCCAAAGCAAACGCGCCGGGGCGCACGGACGGCGCAAAGCCCGAGAAGACCGCCGCCTCCACAGGCGCGGACGAGAAGAAAGAAGAGGAAGCGCCGCTTCCCCCGCCGGAGAAGATCGAAGATCTCAAGGCGGAGCTGGACGGCTACGTTGGGCTCGGCGAGGTCAAGCGCGAGGTGAATAACCTCATCAACATGGCGACTGTCTTTAAGCGGCGCGAGGAGATGGGGCTTCCCAACGCGGACTTTTCGCTCCACATGGTCTTTACCGGCAACCCCGGCACGGGCAAGACGATGATCGCGCGCTTGATGGCGCGCATCTACCGTTCGCTCGGCATACTCTCGAAGGGACAGCTTGTCGAGGTCGACCGCAGCGGTCTTGTCGCGGGATACGTCGGTCAGACGGCCATCAAGACGAGCAAGGTCATCGAAAAGGCGCTCGGCGGCGTGCTGTTCATTGACGAAGCCTACGCCCTCAACGGCAAGGGCGACAACGACTTCGGTCAGGAGGCCATCGACACGCTTCTCAAGGCGATGGAGGATCACCGCGACGACCTTGTGGTCATCGTGGCGGGCTATGACGGCCTGATGGAGAAATTCATTCATTCAAACCCCGGCCTGGAGTCCCGCTTCAACCGCTACCTGCACTTCGACGACTATTCGCTCGATGAGATGCTCGAAATTTTCGAGATGCGCTGCCGTAAGTCGCTCTACACCCTCTCACCCGACGCTGAGGAGGACGTGAAGGACTTTATCCGCGACGAAAACGCCGACGGTGTGACCTTCGGCAACGCGCGCGGCGTGCGCAACCTCTTTGAGCAGATTTTGACCGCGCAGGCCAACCGCCTTGCGAAGATGGAGCACTTCACGAAGGAAGACCTCATGACCCTCACGCGCGACGATGTGCTCCATGCCCGCGGCATGGAGGAGGACGTGACGGCAGCCGAGGTCGAAGCGGGCCTTGCAGAGAAAAAAGAAACGCCCTCCGGCGCAGAAGCGCCGAAGGACGAAGCGTGATTCGATTCAAATAAAAAGGGCAGAGATGCGATGCATCTCTGCCCTTTTTGATTATTTGTCAATGCTTGCCATGTGCTCGAGCAGGCGGACGACCATGCTGGAATAACCCCATTCATTGTCGTACCAGGCGATCAGCTTGACGAAGCTGTCGTCGAGCATGATGCCGGCGGTCTCGTCGAAAATGCTCGGGTGCGAGTTGGCGACAAGGTCCTGAGAAACGATCTGGTCGCTCGTGTAGGCGAGAATGCCCTTGAGGGGACCTTCGCTTGCGCGGTGAATGGCCTCGCAGATCTCCTGATAAGTGGTCGGTCTCTTGAGCTGTGCGGTCAGGTCGACGACGGAAACGTCAGCCGTGGGAACGCGGAAGCTCATACCGGTCATCTTGCCCTTGAGCTCGGGAATGACCTTGCCGACAGCCTTGGCAGCACCCGTGGAGGAGGGAATGATGTTGTTGAAGACCGAGCGGCCGGTGCGCCAGTCGCTGCCGCCGCGGGCATCAACGGTCTTCTGCTTGGACGTGGAGGCATGAATGGTAGACATGAGCGCGCGCTCGATGCCGAACGTATCGTTGATGACCTTGGTGAGGGGAGCTAAGCAGTTGGTGGTGCAGGAGGCGTTGGAAACGACCTTCATATCGGGGCGCAGCAGCTCGTGGTTGACGCCCATGACGAACGTGGGGGTTTCTTCGTCCTTGGCGGGCGCGGTCAGAATGACCTTCTTCGCGCCGCCGACAAAGTGTGCGGAGGCCTTTTCGGTGGTGGTGTAAACGCCGGTAGACTCGATGACGTACTCAACGCCGTAGTCAGCCCACTTGATCTGCGTAGCGTCAGCCTCGCTGAAGATGTGGATCTTGTGACCGTTCAGGATCAGATTCTCGCCGTCGTGCTCAACCGTGCCGTTGAACTGGCGGAACACGGAGTCGTACTTAACGAGATAGACCATGTAGTCAAGGTCTGCCTTGCGCAGATTGATGCCGCAGATATCAAACTTCTCGGGATGCTCGGACATGATGCGCAGCACAACGCGACCGATGCGACCGAAACCGTTGATGCCCACTTTGATAGCCATAATGATAACCCTCCACGAAAGTGTGTTCGTATTTTTCGGAGCTTCGCCCCACTTTGTATGTTCATTATAGCATGGAGGATTTTTTTGTCTGCCCCTTTCCTGAAAAAAGGTGACCGAACTTCACCGTACAAATATGTGTATAATATCTAAAAACAAGGAAAAGTATTTGTATATCTTCACCAAATATTCCATACATTTCAAACATTTGAAGCATGTTCTTGTGCATAAAACAGCACGGTTGGCGACGAAAATGACGGTTATCCTGCAAAACAGGCAGGTAAGGCGGTACGAGTCGGCTGCGCACAAAAAAGGAAGGACAGCTTTAGCTGTCCTTCCTTATCGTGAGAAACGTTACGCAAGCGCTGCGGTGATGATCGCCATGGAGTAGACCTCCTGAGCGTTGCAGCCGCGGGAGAGGTCGTTGATCGGGGCGTTCAGGCCGAGCAGGATCGGGCCGTAGGCGGCAAAGTTGCCCAGGCGCTGGGCGATCTTGTAGCCGATGTTGCCGGCGTTGATGTCGGGGAAGATAAAGGTATTGGCGTGGCCGCCGACCGCGTCGGTGATGTGCTTGGTTTTGGCGACAGCCGGAGAGACCGCCGCGTCGAACTGGAACTCGCCGCCGATCGGGGTGTCGGGCATGAGGGCCTTGGCCTTCTCGCAGGCATTGCGCATCTTGTCGACGTCCTCGCCCTTGCCGGAGCCGAGGGTGGAGTAGCTCAGGAAAGCGACCTTCGGGTCAACGCCGAAGATCTTGGCGCAGGAAACGGTCTCCTTGCAGATCTCGACGAGCTCGTCCTCGTTGGGCTTGATGTTGATGGCGCAGTCGGCCATGGCGAGCACTTCGTTCTCGCCGGAAGCGGCGGGACGGACCATGATGAAGCAGGAAGAGACGATCTTGTTGCCGGGCTTGGTCTTGATGAGCTGCAGCGCGGGACGGACCGTGTCGGCCGTGGAGTAGGTAGCGCCGCCGAGCAGGCAGTCGGCCTTGCCCATCTTGACGAGCATGGTGCCGAAGTAGTTGCTCTTCTTGAGCGCGGCGCGGCACTCGTCGGCGGTCATCTTGCCCTTGCGCAGCGCGACCATCTCGTCGACCATCTCGTCCATGCCGTCGAAATTCTCGGGGTCGATGATCTCGGCACCGCGGATGTTGAAGCCGATGTCCTCAGCGGCGGCGGCAATCTCATCGGGGTTGCCGACGAGCACGGGCTTTAAGAAATTACCGGACAGCAGACGGGCGCTCGCTTCGAGAATGCGGGGGTCGGTACCTTCGGTGAAAACGATCGTTTTGGGGCTCTTTTTCAGCGTGTTGATCAGTTGTGCAAACATGTTGATTCCTCCTGATATATGATGTGCCGGTCAAGCGGGCACAGATTTACAGATATAGTATACACCCACTTTTTCACCCTCTCAAGGAAAAATAACGCAAAATTCATGCAAAAGTTTACAAATTTTCCAAACTCTTACAACATATTAGCAGTATCATTTCCCCAAAAGGCTTGACGGAGCCTTGAAAACCAAGTATACTGGTCAACGGTTACAAATTGTAACTTTTATTTTTACCTGCATCCTTTAAGGAGTTTTGATATGTCAGAGCAAAAACGATCCACCCCGCAGCGCAGCGATGCACCCACGCAGCGCCGCCGTTCGAATGCCTCGCCGCGAAGACGGCCGAGCAGGCGCGGCGGCATGCCGCAATGGCTGAGCGGCTGGATCGAGCACATGGCGCTGTTTTTTTCCACGCTCGGCGCGCGCATCCGCCGCATCGGCCCACGCGCCCGCACCGTGATGCGCGAGAGCAGGGCGCGCAACTTTCCTGAATCCAACCGCTTTTTGGTGCAGGTCTTTCTCGTCATCGGCGGGATGTTCCCGATGTGGCGCTCGCTGCTGCATGAAAGGGTGATGGCACACCGCCGCCAGCGCAGCCACGCTGCCGGCGAGCACGAGGACCGCTGGCGCAGGCAGGCGCGGCGCGTGAATCCGTTCTACTTTATCGGCGGCGCGGCGGTCGTGGCCGCGATCGCGCTGTTTTTCTCGTTCTACACGCTGGGAACGACCGTAGAGTATAACGGCAGCGTGGTCGATACCGTCGCGAGTGCCGCGCAGGCACGCAAGGCGGCCTCCAAGCTCGAGAGCATCACGACCGAGACGCTCGGCAAGTCCTACGAGATCGCAAAGGATGCCATCCATTATTCGACGGCTTTCGTCCGCCGCAGCGATGTGACGGATTCGACGACCTTCGAGCAGGACCTCGCCGACGAGCTCGGCCAGGTGACCTACGGCTACTCGCTCTATGTCGACGATGAGCTCATCGGTTCGACGCAGTACGCCGGCGCGCTGGACGAGCTGCTCAAGCAGATCAAGCAGGTCTACGCCTCGGCGGATACGCTGAGCGTCGACTTTGTCGAAAATGTCCGCATCGCGGAGGGCTACGTCCCGACCGACAGCGTGATGAACCTCGGCGAGATCGCCGAGATCCTGAATTCGACGAAGTCGGGCGAGGTGACCTACACCGTCGTCAAGGGCGACACCTGGGGCCAGATCGCCAACAACAACGGCATGACCGCCGCCGAGCTCGAAGCGCTGAACCCCGGCTACGACATCAACCGCATCCACATCGGCGATGCGCTGACGCTCTCGAACGCCGTGCCGTATCTGACCGTCAAGGTCACCGAGCGGCAGAACTATGTCGAGGACGTCAACTATGACGTGAACTACGTGAGCGATTCGTCCATGTATCAGGGCGACGAGCGCGTGATCTCCAAGGGCTCGTTCGGCAAGGCCGACATCGTCGCGGACGTTACCTACATCAACGGCGAGGAGCAGGAGCGCACGGTCATCTCGTCCGTCACGCTCTCCGACCCTGTGGCCGAGACGCGCGCCCGCGGCACGAAGGTCCGCCCGACCTGGTACCCTACCGGCAGCTTCCGCTGGCCGTGCTCGGGCCGCATCACCTCGCGCTTTGGTTACCGCAACACCGGCATCCGCGGCGCGACGAGCAACCACAAGGGTATCGACATCGCCTGCTCCTACGGCACGCCGATCTACGCCGCCGACGGCGGCCGCGTGACCTACGCGGGCTACAAGGGCGCGATGGGCTACGTCGTCATCATCGACCACAACAACGGCTATGTCACGTATTACGAGCACAACTCGTCACTGCTCGTCTCCGCGGGACAGACGGTCTACAAGGGACAGCAGGTCGCCAAGGCGGGCCGCAGCGGCGTCGCCAGCGGTGTCCACTGCCACTTCGGCATTCAGAGAAACGGTTCGTACGTCAATCCGCTGAATTATCTAAGTTAAAATCAAAGGGATCCCATCCGATGGATGGGATCCCTTTGATTTTAGGGGATCGCACTTCGCTTCGTGCCTTGCCGCCGTTGGCGGCTGCGACACGCGCGAAGCGAGAAGAATAAATCGCCACGCGCATGTCGCGGCGATTTATGATTAAAATTATTTCGCGTCTGCGGACGCGAAAGTCTGCGACGCTGGCGCCTGTTTTCTGCCCGTGAGGGCAGAAAATGCGGCGGGGACGCGATGGGAGATAGTGCGTGGATTTAGGGTGCGGGGGCCTGTTCACTGCCGGAGGCAGCGAATGCGGCACGGGAGGGATTTTGCCTGTTTGCCGCCGGAGGCGGCGGGGAAAATTACAGTTAGTTGGCGTTCATTGCTTCTGTGGGGACAAAGTAGTTTTCTGAGGCGATGATCGTGCCGTCGTTCAGGGTGACCATCATACGGTCCATGTCTTTGTCAATGTCGATGCTTTTCACATCGAGCTGCGAAAAGTCGCCGGCGTAGAAAAAGGTGAGGATCGGATACTCGTTGTCCCCCCAGTTGATCTTGGCTTCGACGCCGTCTCTGCACGAGGGCTCGTAACTTTCCATGGCAAAGGTCCCCACGAAGCTGGTGGAGGACCACGTCTTTTTGAGCGTGCCGGAAATGGTGATGGAGGAGGGCGCGTAAGTCGTACTGTTGTCCTCGTAGACCCTTACGGGGACGGTCTTGTCGATGGTTTTTCGCGTCCCGCGGATGCCGAGCAGGACGATAGCGCAAAGGACGGCAACCAGAAGAATGAGGGCCGTTTTTCTCTTTTTGCGGTTCATCGTGTGCATCTCCTTGTCCTGTTAAGTTTTGATGTGAAATTGCCCCTCAGAAAAGCGTGCAAACCCACGCGAGGGCGGCGGAAAGAGGAATGTAGAGCAGAAAGTGCGTAAGATGCGCTTTTTTGTTGTACCCGAACAGCTACGGGCCGACGATGCCCTTGACCTCGGGGTAAAAATGAGGAAAGAAGTTCGAATGGCACAGCAGCACCCAGTCGAAAAAGAGAATGTCGTAGGCCTCCATGACATAGAGGATGACGAGGTAGCGCGCGAAAAACGCGCCGAAGGTGAAACCGTTCCGAACGCCGTCCCACGCGGCGAGGACTGCCGCACCGAGAAACAGCAGCATCGCCAAGATGCCGAGGTACCAGCCGAGGATATGCGCGCCGCGGAAGCGCTCGGCTTTTCTCTCAGGAACGGCGGCGAAGACCTCACGCGGCGCGGAGGAGAAGAATTTCTTCTCCTGAATGAGCCCGACGCCGGCGTACAGTAGGAGAAAATACGCCGCCATGACGAGAAACGATGCAAGCAGGGTGATCTTCATTTCTGTTGATGCCTCTTTTGCTGTCGTTTTTTGATGCCTTACAGCCGGTAGAGCGCGGGCCGCCGGTCGTGGAAAACGGGGACGCGGGCGCGGAGGGGCGCGATGGAGGAAAGGTCCAAGTCGGCGGTGACGATCTCCTCTTCCCCGCCGCCTTGGGCTAAGACCGCGCCCAGCGGGTCGATGATGCGCGAAAAACCGCCATACAGCGTGCCGTCGCGCTCGCCGCAGGCGTTGCACGAGACGACAAAGAGCTGGTTTTCGATCGCGCGGGCGGCGGTGAGCGTCTCCCAGTGGTATTGGCGCGCCGCCGTCCACTGGGCGGGCAGGAACATGACCTGCGCTCCGCGCAGCGCCAGCGTGCGCCACAGCTCGGGAAAGCGAACCTCGTAGCAGATGAGAAGGCCGCAGCGCACGCCGTCGAGCGTGAAGGTGACGAGGTGGTCGCCGGGGGTGTAGACCTCGTGCTCGCCCATCGGCGTGAAGGGATGGGTCTTGTCGTATTCGGCAATGCACGCGCCCGCGCGGTCAAAGACGCAGGCGGTGTTGTAGATCTTGCCATTGCGGAGATTCGACACGCTTCCCGCGACGATGTTGACGTTCAGCTCGCGCGCGAGCGGGGAAAAACGAGCGCGCACGGCTTTCGCGTTTTCATCGCACGCCGCGGCAAGGTCGCCCGCGGGCATGAAGCCCGTGTTCCACGTCTCGGGCAGGACGACAACGTCGGGGCCGTTTTCCCCGACAGCGCGGCGCACGAGCGCCTCCGCGCGGTCAAAGTTCGCTTTGCTCTCCAGCGAGCGCATATTCATCTGGATCACGCTGACCTTCATGGTGGTGTCCTCCAAAATCGTTTTGATACGGTCATTATACGAAAAGAAAGCCTGCATTGCAATGCACAACAAAAAGAGGACGGCAAATGCCGTCCTCTCGTTTGTAAAAGCGTCGCAGACTTTTACCCGCAAGGGGTATGCGGCATCCGTAAAGCAGCAGAGCTGCTAACGGCTGCCCAAGCGCCGCGCACGGCGCAAATAAATTGAAATCGTTTTTTGGAACGACATGTGCGTGCCAAAAAACACTTTGCACGGAGCGAACGTGCGCGCCTTTGGCGCGTGCGCTGAGCGCAGTGAAATTCTGCTCAAAAAACTGACTTTGTCAGTTTTTTGAAGTGCGCAGCGCTCTGATTGCATTGAGAACCGCTAAGACCATCACGCCGACGTCGGCGAAGATGCCCATCCACATGTTGGCGATACCGATGGCGACGAGCAGCAGGCACGTCAGCTTCACGCCGAGCGAGAAGACGATGTTCTCGTACACGATGCGGATGCACTTGCGCGAGATCTGGATGCCCTTGGCGATCTTCATCGGATCGTCGTCCATCAGCACGACGTCCGCTGCCTCAATGGCGGCGTCGGAGCCCATCGCGCCCATCGCGATGCCGAT
>ERZ773194.2041-NODE-2041-length-20018-cov-24.279217_pt1 | contig 20018 bp, 13 predicted proteins | sample MGYA00511240_ERZ773194 | MGnify/ENA primary metagenome ERZ773194 (study PRJEB29015, sample SAMEA2737774) | human gut metagenome | biome: human gut; feature: human-associated habitat; material: faeces | place: China | collected 2012 ... | reverse complement strand
CAGGCACATCATAGCATGGCGGCAAAGCGGCGTACAGGTGGAAAATGCCGCGAGAAGCCTCTCGCAGCATAGTCATTAAAGCACGAGGGCGCAATGGCCGAATCTCAAACGGGAGCATGATGCTCCTCAAGTACAAACTTAACAACGTGTGCGGTGCAAATCATAGACCTGCAAATGGTGCACAAAGAACAATGATAATTCTTATATACCACAATATATTGTGGTTGTCAATATGGAGAAGTATAAATGATGTGCTTTGAGAAAACGAGGTCAAAAAAGTAATACGCATTATCTCCGTATTAAATGCGTATTACAGGGACATCACGAAAATAATGCGTATTGCGTGCGTATTGGATAATTTGAACTGTAAACATGCCCTGATTACTCAGAAGGAAGGACGGTGACTAATTGCCTCGGCCGTCCTAAATAATTACTATATATTTTGTCAATTTGCTTGAGCTGGGGCAATAATCGCAGCAGAAAGCTTTTAGCTCCCTTAATAGACTAACTCCCTGTGCAAAGAGGTCAAACACTCTTAGCGCAGGGAGTTTTTGCGTCAGGGCAGTTTTATTGAATCGGCCCATACTTCTTTGAAAAATACTAGATCTTCGTCAATCAGCATATTAACCATCTACACAGAGCGGTCACGGCATCCTTTGCAATGGCGGATTCGTACAGCGCCGTATTTCTTATTCCTTTGCCAGCTTGACGTAGCCTTCATAACGCTCCTTGGCGTCGTTGGCGGCCTTGTGATACAGGGCATCCGCCTTCTCGGGGAAGGACAGCTTCAGGGATGCATAGCGGTTCTCGCCCATGAGGAACTGCTGGAAATCGCCGGTGGGGGCTTTGCTGTCCAGCTGGAAGGGGTTCTTGCCCTCCTCCTTCCGCCGGGGATCATAGCGGTACAGGTGCCAGTAGCCGCACTCCACGGCCTTCTTTTCCTCGATCTGGCTCAGACCCATGCTGGCCTTCATACCGTGCTCGATGCAGGGGCAGTAGCAGATCACGATGGAGGGGCCGTCGTAAGCCTCCGCCTCCCGGATGGCCTTCAGGGTCTGGGCGGGGTCGGCACCCATGGCCACCTGTGCCACATACACATAGCCGTAGCTCATGGCCATCAGACCCAGATCCTTCTTCTTGGTGACCTTGCCGCCGGCGGAGAACTTGGCGATAGCCGCGGCAGCGGTAGCCTTGGAGGACTGGCCGCCGGTGTTGGAATACACCTCGGTATCCAGCACCAGAACATTGATGTTCTTGCCGGAGGCCAGCACGTGATCCAACCCGCCGTAGCCGATGTCGTAGGCCCAGCCGTCGCCGCCGAAGGCCCACACGGACTTCTTGGTGAGGAATTCCTTGTTATTGCGGATGAACTCGGCCTCGTCGCTCTTGTCACCGGCCACAGCCGCCAGCAGCGCATCGGCTGCCCCGCGGGATTCGGCGGCGCTTTCGGCCTTGTCAATATACTCCTTGCACACCTCAGCGGCCACGCCCTTGTCGGCCAGCGTCTGGGCGGCAGCCTTCAGCTGGCGCTTGACGGCGTCCTGACCCAGCAGGTAGCCGTATGCGTACTCGGCGTTGTCCTCAAACAGGCTCATGGCCCAGGCGGGGCCGCAGCCCTTGCAGTCGGTGCAGTAGGGGGAGCTGGGGGTGGAGCCGCCGTAGGCGGAGGAGCAGCCGGAGGCGTTGGTGATGTACATGTGGTCGCCGAACAGCTGGGTCACCAACTTGATATAGGGCGTCTCGCCACAGCCCGCGCAGGCGCCGGAGAACTCGAAATAGGGCTTGGCGAACTGGGAGGCCTTGACGGTCTTGTCGCTGACGGCGTCCTTCTTGATGGTGACGGTCTCCACGGCATACTCCCAGTTTTCCGCCTGATTCAGCTGGCTCTCCAGGGGCTGCATGGTCAGAGCTTTCTCCTTGGCGGGGCAGATGTTCACGCAGCTACCGCAGCCGGTGCAGTCATAGGGAGAGACCTGCATACGGTACTGATACTTGCCCAGGTCTGCGCCGCTGGCCTTCTTGGTCTCGAAGCCGGCAGGGGCGTTCTGCGCCTCGGCCTCGTCCAGCAGCACGGGTCGGATGGCAGCGTGGGGGCACACCAGAGAGCACTGGTTGCACTGAATGCACTTGGTCATATCCCACTGGGGCACATCCACGGCAGCGCCGCGCTTTTCATACTTGGTGGAGCCGGCGTACCAGGTGCCGTCCTCCAGGCCGTACTTCTTCATGACGGAAACCGGCAGACTGTCGCCCTCCTGGCGGTTCATCACATCCACTACCTCGCGGATGAAGTCGGGAGCCTTGCGCTCCACAGGCTCATCCTTGGCCTGCGGCCAGGCGGTGGGAATTGCGATCTCCACCAGCTCGTTGATGCCGTGCTCGATGGAGGCAATGTTCATGTCCACCACGGCCTGACCCTTCTTCTTATAATAGGTCTTATAGATGGCGTCCTTCATCTCGGCCACCGCCTGCTCCAGAGGGATCACATTGGCCAGCTTGAAGAAGGCGGCCTGCAGAATGGTGTTGGTGCGGCTGCCCAGACCCAGCTCACGGGCGATCTTGATGGCGTCGATGGTGTAGAACCTGGCTTTCTTCTCCGCCAGGGCGCGCTTCATGGCAGCGGGCAGGTTCTTCTCCAGACCCTCGGCGTCCCACGCGCAGTTCAGCAGGAACACGCCGCCCTCCTTTAGATTCTTCACCATGTCGTACTTATGGACATAGGAGGGGTTGTGGCAGGCCACGAAATCGGCGGACTGGATCAGATACGGGGAGCGGATGGGCTGCTTGCCGAAGCGCAGATGGCTTTGGGTCAGGCCGCCGGACTTCTTGGAGTCATAGACGAAGTACGCCTGACAGTACAGGTCTGTGGCGTGGCCGATGATCTTGATGGAGTTCTTGTTGGCGCCCACGGTGCCGTCGGAGCCCATGCCCCAGAACTCGGCGCTGGTCTGACCGGCGGGAGAGGTGTCGATCTCGCAGGTCACATCCAGAGAGGTGTGGGTGACGTCGTCCACGATGCCTACGGTGAAATTATTCTTGGGTTTATCCTGCTTCAGGTTATCCAGCACAGCGATGATCTGGCCGGGGGTGGTGTCCTTACTGGACAGGCCGTAGCGGCCGCCCACGATGACCATATCGCTGTCCAACTCCTTGTACACAGAGCAGATATCCTGATACAGCGGCTCGCCCATAGCGCCGGGCTCCTTGGTACGATCCAGCACAGCCAGCTTGCGGCAGGTCTTCGGGATGGCGGCAAGGAACTTGTCGGCGGCGAAGGGGCGGTACAGGTGAACATTCAGCAGACCCACCTTCTCGCCCTTGGCGGTCAGGTAGTCGATGGCCTCTTTTGTGGTCTCGGCTGCGCTGCCCATCAGTACCACCACGCGCTCTGCATCCGGTGCACCGTAGTAGTTGAACAGCTTGTACTCCCGTCCCGTCAGCTTGCTGATCTCTGCCATGTAGTGCTCCACCGCCTCGGGGATGGACGACACCTTCTCGTTGCACGCCTCGCGGCACTGGAAGAAGATGTCGGGGTTCACGGTGGTGCCGCGGGTGGCGGGATGCTCCGGGTTCAGGGAGTTGCGGCGGAAAGCACGCAGGGCGTCCATATCCACCAGCGGGCGCAGCTCCTCATAATCCAGCGCCTCGATCTTCTGAATTTCGTGGCTGGTGCGGAAGCCGTCAAAGAAGTGCAGGAACGGCATCCGACAGTGGATGGCGCTCAGATGTGCCACCGCGCCCAGATCCATGACCTCCTGCGGGGAGGAGGACGCCAGCATGGCAAAGCCGGTGCTGCGCACGCCCATCACATCGCTGTGGTCGCCGAAGATGGACAGAGCGTGGGCGGACAGAGTTCGGGCGGAGACGTGGAACACGCCCGGCAGCATCTCACCGGCGATCTTATACATATTGGGGATCATCAGCAGCAGGCCCTGGGACGCGGTGTAGGTGGTGGTCAGTGCGCCGGACTGCAGGGAGCCATGCACCGTACCGGCGGCACCGCCCTCGGACTGCATCTCCACCACCTGTACCGGCTGGCCAAACAGGTTCTTCTTGCCGTTGGCGGCCCACTCGTCCACGTGCTCCGCCATGGGGCTGGAGGGCGTGATGGGGAAAATACCCGCCACTTCCGTAAATGCGTAGGATACATACGCGGCGGCTTCGTTGCCGTCCATGATGACTGCTTTCTTCTTGTCCATAATGTACTCTCCTTCATTATGTGATCCTTGCGGCACAGCTCCGCCTATGGTTTTAATTTTATTATAGCGGACTTTTCCGTCGCCGGCTAATCACGATGTTCAAACAGCTGCTTCACGTTTTCTTATATCACGCTGTGTGATGGGAGTTGGCGTTCGGCAAGTTTCCTGTAAGTAGCAATTTGTATCTGTTTTCCACAATTGGTGAGATGCCCACTTGTATATATTGCCATGCCTACCGACCGCTACAATAGGACTATCAAAAATCGCAAACCTCGTCTTCACGGTTACTGATGACCAAAAACGGAAAAACTGTGGCATAATCTCTGCATGGTGATGTCTGCAGGGTGTTCCACCGCTTTAGGAATGATAGGAAATTGACAGGAAGGCAAAAAATCTGTTACTATTACCGGAGAAGTAATTCATGCAGAAAGAAGGGTTTCCTGTGACATCCAAATACGCCGTTTTCCTGAAGGTTGCCGAGCTTGGCAGTATGTCCAAGGCCGCCATGCACTGCAACTATTCCCAGTCCGCCGTAAGCCAGATTATCAGTTCTCTGGAGGATGAACTTCAGATGACGCTGCTCAACCGCAGCCAGTCCGGGGTGACACTGACTTCCGACGGCGAGCAGATGCTCCCCTATATTCGCCACCTGCGCGACGCGGCGGAGGCTGTGGCCGAGCAAGCCGCCAGACTGCACGGCCTTGAAATAGGCCATATCCGCATCGGTACCTTTTCCAGCGTGTCCTGCCATGTATTGGTACCTGTGCTGAAGGAATTCAAGACGGACTATCCCAATATCAGCATTGAGATCCGCGAGGGCGATGATGCCAGCGTCACCGAGATGCTGCTGCACGACGAGGTCGACTTTGGATTTATGGACGCGCCGGTCCCTATGGGATTTGATTCCTTTCTGGTGCGGCGTGACCCGTTTGTGGCGGTAGTTCCGGAGGACAGCCCTTATGCCGAGGCAGAGGCGATACCTCTGTCTGTTTACAGCTCTGAGCCGACTGCCCTCTTTGACGAGGGTAGTCAAAAGGAGGCTATGGGCGTATTTCGGAGAAATAAAATTTCGCCACGTGTGGAATACACCAGCCGCGATGATAACCTCATCCTCTCGTTGATAGAAAACAATCTGTGTATCGGATATATGGGGAAGCTGATCCTCACAAAGAATTCCTACCGCGTGACCAGCCGTCCCACAGTGCCGCAGTATTACAGGGAGATCATGCTCGTGGTGCGCAGCATCGAGAATGCGTCGCCGGCCGCCGTACACTTCATTGAGTTTTTCAAAAAACACCTTGCGCAAGCAGCTCCACAATAACAGAACCTGGCACACAGGCTCTGTCCGATATACAAAAAAGGTCAACGCCTGATGCCAGAGTTCCTTGATCGCAAAGGGGTCACTTTGCGCCGCCGCGCGCTCTGATCCTGAATGCGAACCAAGCGTGGAAACGACAGTGGAGCAATAGAAGGATACAATAGATACTTCCTTGCACCATTGTGCCGAAAGCGCAAAAAGGAGACGGAAAGCGTTGGACTCCGACGCTTTCCGTCTCCTTATTATGTTATGAACACATAGGGCGGCATCCTGCATTCCATCCCATCAGCTCGCTGATCTTCCCAGCGGTGCTTTTGAGCTTGGGTGAAAATTCATCTATCGCGGCGGAGTTCATTCTGGCTATGGAGCCAGAAATACTCATAGCGCCCACAGGCGTTCCGTTCCAATTATAGATGGGGGCAGCGATGCACCGAACCCCCAAATCGTGCTCCTCATCGTCGATGGCATAGCCCCTCTCACGGACGCAGGATAGATCCTCCTGCAGGGCCTCCCATGTGGTGATGGTCTTGGGGGTGAACGGAATGACCTGTGTGCCGTCCCAGATGGCGCGCACCTCCTTCTCCGGCAGGTAGGCCATGATGCTCTTGCCCACGCCGGTGCAGTACATAGGGTTGTGCAGTCCGACAGATGATGTGATGCTGATGGGGCGGAGAAGCGGCTCAAATTTGCGGAGATAAACGACCTCGTTTCCGTCGCGCTCCACCAGATGCACAATCTCCTTGACATCGTTGGACAGCTTTTCCAGCAAAGGTTTAGAGGCTGAAAAAAGATTCAATACGGTCGAGACTCGGCGGGATATTTCATAGAGCCGAAGCGTTAAACGATACTTCCCGTTTTCTGCGTCTTTTCTTACATAGCCTCTGTTTGCAAGCGAGGCCAAAAGTCGGTGTGCAGTGCTCGCATGCAAAGAGGTGGCTGCCGCCAAATCTGACAGTGTGAGTCCCTGCGGTGCGGCTGAGAGTGTTTCAAGAATGTCTAATACACGATCAATGGATTGAACAGATCCGTTGCTATCCTTCATGGCAATTCCTTTCCGTATTGTGAAAACATAACCATATAATAGCTTACTTTTAGTCATTTTGCAATACATAACAATAGTTTTTTTGTCAAAATAAGGGATTGACATTTCTCAAGTATGAGGTAATAATATACTTAAAATTTCATATTGCGGTAATATATTTCGTATTATGGAATCTAAGCAATGCGTGGACATGCTTTTATCCGAGAAACAGAAAGAGGTGACGCCCGAAAGACACAGCCCCCCTTCCCCACAATACTATTACGAGAAAAGGAGAAAAAGCAATGGAGCTTGAAATGAAGACTGAAGGAAAGAAATTGGAATTCTATACGGGTCGATGGGTATCGTTCCTGCCGTTCATCATTTTCTTGGGCATGATCATCGTGTCCGTGGTGTTGGATGCTGTGTCGGAGCGCTCCATGTGGATCTGCTGCATCGTTGGTCTGATGATTGCCTTCTTCCTGGCTAAGGATAAGATTCGCTATGGCGATGCCATCGCGGAGGGCATTGCCCAGAAGTTGACCTCCGTTCCCGTGCTGTGCTGGATCTTTGCCGGTATTTTTACCACCACGCTGCGTGCCGCCGGCCTGGTACAAGGCATTGTGTGGGTCGCCTATAACGTGGGCGCTCACGGTATGCTGTTCGTTCTGGTCGCGTTCATCTCCTGCGCCGCGTTCGCCACGGCCGCCGGTACCGGCTTGGGCACTACCATCGCCGGTATCTCCATCCTGTATCCCGCCGGCTGCTTGCTGGGTGCCAATCCCTTGGTTCTGGCCGGTGCCATCATCGGCGGCGGTGCCTTCGGTGATAATCTGGCCCCCGTTTCCGACACAACCATCTGCTCTGCACTGACCCAGGGTGCTGATATCACCGGCGTCGTGAAGTCCCGCCTGCGCTACTCCGCTGTGGCCGCAGCCATCACCATCCTGTTCATTCTGTTCTTCGGCGGCGGCGGCAGCATCACCGGTGAGGCTCTGCCTCACGATTTGATTGCTGAGTACATGAACCCCAAGGGCCTACTGATGCTGATCCCCGCTATCCTGACCATTTACCTTGCCATCAAGAAAGGCGACGTGATTTACGCCTGCATCGCCGGCACCGCCGCTGTCATCGTCGTGGCGTTGCCAACCGGTTTGCTAACCCTGTCTGACATCATCTGTCTGAGTGATGGCGGCGTTTCCGGTACCCTGGTGGATGGCATCGGCGGCATGGCCGACATCGTGATCCTGTGCCTGCTGGTCATGGGCATGGTGGGCGTCATGAAGGCCGGCGAGGGCGACAAGCTCCTCATCGACATTGCCACCAAGGTCATCCGCGGCGTCTGCGGCGCGGAGCTGTCCATCGTCATCCTGTCCGCCATCCTGGCCGGTATGACCGGTATCAACACTCCCGCCATTCTGGCCATCGGTGTTCCCTATGCCAAACCCATGGGAGAGAGATTCCACATCCATCCCTATCGCCGTGCCAATCTGCTGGATGCCTCCTCCTGCTCTCTGGCATACACTCTGCCCTGGACCTCCATCGCGCTGGCAACCGCCACCTACTCCGCTCAGGGCAACGCCCTGTTCGGCGACGTGGTACCCGCCATCGGCGCGGAAGAGATCTTCTTCTATCCCGTTTACGCCTGGGCACTACTGGCCATTATGCTGTTCGCCTCCATCACCGGCTGGGGTCGCCGTTTTGCCGGACCCAACGGTGAGGAGCTGAAGAAGTTGCCTGAGGAGGTCGCCGATAAGTAAGCGACATCCACAAGCTGCTGCCATATCACAATGGTATCCCGGTCATTGACCGGGATACCATCACAGCGACAGAAAAAGGAGAAACGATATGAACCGTACAAGAGCCGCGTGGATCGATGTTGAACTGGAGAATATCGTCCACAATGTAAAAGCTGTTCAGGCCCTGGCTCAGAAGGACGCGGGACGCCCCGTCATGGCGATGCCGGTGATCAAGGGAAACGCCTACGGCCACGGCATTTTCGAGGTGGCCCGTATCTTGGGCGAGTCCGGTGTTGAGTGGATGGCGGTGGCCACCTATTCCGAGGCTCGGCTGGCCCTGCTGGCGGCTCCTCAGGCCAAAGTGCTGATCCTCGGCTATACACCGCTGGATATGATGGATGAGATCGTCCGTTACGGCATTCGCCCGTGCGTGTATACGTATGAGCAGGCACTGACCCTTTCTGAGCAGGCACGGGCCCAAGGGAAGACAGCCTATATCCACATCAAGGTGGACACAGGTATGCATCGTCTAGGCTTTAACGTCAGTGAGCAGAGCGCAGACACAGTGGCTGCCATCTGTGATCTGCCTAACGTGTGCGTAGAGGGACTGTTTACCCACTTCGCTACGTCTGCCATGCGGGAGAAAGAATATGTCCATTACCAGTACCGCGGCTTTGCCGCCTTCAAGGAGATGCTGGCGGCGCGGGGCGTGGATATTCCCGTGAAGCATCTGTCCAACTGCGGCATCATCTTGGACTCTCCTGAGTATCACCAGGACATGATCCGCTTCGGCAGCATGGTTTTCGGCTCCTACTCCTCCAACGAGGTCTGCAGGGCCCGCGTACAACTGAAGGATGCCTTTGCCCTTCGGGCAGAGGTTGCCTGCGTCAAGGACCTAGCCCCCGGTGAAGGAGTAGGCTACGACCTAGCGTTTATCGCCCAGCGCCCCACCCGCATTGCGGTGCTGCCCCTAGGCTACGCCGACATGATCTGCCTACGACGACTGAAGAACAAGGGCTATGTGCTGCTCCATGGCAAACGTGCCCCCATGATAGGCTGCGTGTGCATGGATCAGCTGATGATCGACGTGACGGATATCGAGAATGTCGCCATGGGCGATGTGGCCACCCTAATCGGCCGGGACGGTGATGAGGTTCTCACGCTTCAGGAGGTAGCCGACCGTGTGGGAACGGACGGATATGAGGTACTGCTTTCCAACACCCAGCGCCTGCCTATCCACTACTGGAAGGATGGCAAGATGATTGGCGCGTTGGATATCCATCAAACCCTGTTGTCTTACTACGAAAGGATTTATAACTTATGAGCAGAGAGTTTTCCAAGGCGGCGCAGAATTACCCGCCCTCCGGCATCCGCAAGATGTTCGACCTGGCGACCCAATATCCGGACGCCATCAAGCTGACGGTGGGTGAGCCGAACTTTGATACCCCCGCCTACATCAAGGAGGCTGCCAAGAAAGCCATGGATGCCGGCGAGACACACTATACGCCCAACGCAGGTATGCCTGTGCTGCGGCGGGCGGTGGCGGAGAGGTATCAGAAGAGCCACTGGGACGGCTACACCGCCGACCATGTGATGGTCACCGTGGGCGCTATGGAAGGCCTGATGCTGACCATGATGCTGCTGCTGGATCCCGGCGATGAGATCCTGGTGCCCGATCCCTGTTTCCCCAACTATTACGGTCAGGCGTCCCTCACCGGCGCGTGCGCCAAGCCTGTGCCCACCTATGAGGACAACGACTACCGTATGATGGCGGCGGATATCGAGAAGTGCATCACGCCCCACACCAAGGCACTGCTGCTGAATTCTCCCTGTAACCCCACCGGCGCGGTGCTGACCAAGGAGGACATTCTGGCCATCGCCGAGGTGGTGAAGAAGCATGACCTGTGGGTGCTGTCCGACGAGCCTTATGACAGCATCGTCTATGACAGTGTAACGCCTTTCAGTATCGCTCAGGTGCCGGAGGTCCGTGACCGTGTGTTCGTGCTGAATAGCTTCTCCAAGTCCTATGCCATGACCGGCTGGCGTGTGGGCTATGTCATCGCTCCCGACCCTGCCTGTGTCAAGAAGATGGCGCAGATGAACGAGGCCATTGCCTCCTGCGTGTCCTCCTTCTCTCAGGTAGCCGCCGCCGAGGCGCTGAAGAGCACCGAGTGCGTAGAGCAGATGGTGGCCGATTATACCCGCCGCCGGGATATCCTGATTGACGGCATCAATGCCATTCCCGGCTTCAGCTGCAAGAAGTCCGCAGGCAGCTTTTACGCCTTCGCCAACATCAAAGCTTTCGGCAAGACCTCTCAGGAGTTCGCCGAGGAGCTGCTGGTGGGCGCCGGTGTTGTCACCGTACCCGGCTCCGCCTTCGGCGCCTGCGGCGAGGGATATCTGCGTCTTGTGTTCGCCAACTCCGACGAGAACCTGAAGGAAGCCGTCCGCCGCATTGACGCCTATGTTCGCAAGACGTATCCCGATATGAAGTAACAAGACCACTGTTCCATGAAAAGCGGCCACAGGACAGAACCATTGACACAGTCGCCGCTTTTCTTTATGTATCAAAACGATTTGCTTAGGAGGAATTATTATGGAAAGTAACGTTACTATGCCGACATTGGAAAGCGTTAAGAACTTCAAGGCTGCCATGGCATCGGAGCAGGGTGCTTTCGGCCCCTTTATGATTACCTCCGACCCCGCCTTTGTGGAGGCTGCCGGTTACGCCGGATATGATTTTGTGTTGCTGGATATGGAACATGGCCCCGGCACATTTGAAAATCTGCAGAATCTGATCCGCGCCGCCAATGTGTCCGGCGTCTGCCCTGTGGTTCGCGTTCCCCGTGGGACGGATATCTGGATCGATCAGGCGCTGGACGTTGGTGCCGGTGCAGTTATGATCCCCCAGATTGACAGTGCCGATCAGGCGCGCGCCGCTGTGTCCGCCGCGAAATTCTCTCCCCGCGGCACCCGTGGCACCTGCCGCTTTGTCCGTTCCGCCGCCTATGGCGGCGTTCCCGGCGCGGACTACTTCGCAAAGGCGCAGGGCACCGTGGTGATCCTTCAGGCCGAGGGTCAAAAGGCCATCGACAATCTGGATGACATTCTCAGTGTCGAAGGCGTGGACATCGTGTTCGTAGGGCCTTACGATCTGTCCGCCTCTCTGGGCATCATCGGGCAGATCACCCATCCTCTGGTTATGGATCGGATCGCGCAGATCGTTCAAAAGGCTGCCGCGAAGGGCGTGCAGGTAGGCTGCTTCGCCGACTCTGCCGAATCCGGCCGCAAGCTGTTAGAGATGGGCGTGAAGTTCATCGGTTATTCCTGCGATACGGCGATCTTTATGAATATGGCAAAAGCTGACATTGCCGCCTTCCACGGCGAACATTGAAAGTTGAGAGGAATATGAGTAAGAAGAATTATGTCGTCATGGACGGCAATACAGCGGCAGCCCATTCTGCCTACGCCTTTACTGAGGTGGCGGCCATTTATCCCATCACGCCGTCCTCCCCTATGGCGGAAAAGGTGGACGAGTGGTCCGCCAAGGGGAAAAAGAACCTGTTCGGCACGCCGGTGGACGTGATCCAGATGCAGTCCGAGGCCGGCGCTGCCGGTACCTGCCACGGCTCCCTGCAGGCGGGCGCCCTGACCACCACGTTCACGTCCTCTCAGGGACTGATGCTGATGATCCCGGCTATGTACGCCATGGGCGGACAGTTCCTCCCCAGCGTGATGCACATCGCATCCCGCGTGGTCACCAGCAACCATCACTCCATTTTCGGCGACCATACGGACTTTATGACCTGTCGCACCACCGGCTACGCCATGCTGATGTCCGCCTCCCCGCAGGAGGCCATGGATCTGGCGGCGGTGGCGCACCTGTCCGCCATCAAAGCGAAGTACGCCTTCATGCACTGCTTTGACGGCTTCCGCACCTCCCACGAGATGCAGCGCATCGAGGCGCTGGACTATGAGGAGCTGCGGGGTCTGATCGACTACGAGGCACTGAAGGCCTTCCGCCGGGATGCGCTGAATCCGGAGCATCCCACCAACCGCGGCAACAACGTGAACCCCGACGTGTACTTCCAGTGCAAGGAGGGTGCTAACGTCAAGAGCGCCATCGTGCCCGGTACCGTGCAGCACTACATGGACGAGATCAATAAGCTCACCGGCCGGGACTACAAGCTGTTCAATTACTACGGCGCGCCCGACGCCGAGGAGGTCGTGGTGGCTATGTGCTCCGTCACCGAGGCGCTGCGGGAGACGGTGGACTACCTCAACGCCTGCGGACGCAAGGTGGGCATGGTGCAGATCCATCTGTACCGCCCCTTCTCCGTGCCCGATTTTTCCGCCGCCATCCCCGCCAGCTGCAAGCGCATCGCCGTGCTGGATCGCAGCAAGGAGACGGGCTCCGTAGGAGAGCCTGTATATCTGGACGTGGTGACGGCGCTGAATCAGGCCGGACGCGGCGACATCCGCGTGGTGGGCGGCCGCTACGGTCTGTCCAGCAAGGACACCACTCCCGGCCAGCTGATCGCCGTATACGACAACCTGCGGCAGGAGACGCCGAAAAACAACTTTACCATCGGCATCAACGACGATGTGACCCACACCTCTCTGACCTATGAGAACGTGGAGTTCCCCCATCCCGGCGAGATTTCCTGCAAGATCTGGGGTCTGGGCGGCGACGGCACCGTGGGCGCCAACAAGAACGCCATTTCCACCATCGGCCTGGTGGCTGACAAGTATGCCCAGGCGTATTTCTCCTACGACTCCATGAAATCCGGCGGCCTGACCCAGAGCCATCTGCGCTTCGGCGACATGCCCATCCGCAGCACCTATCTGGTGTCCTCCGCCGACTTTGTGGCCTGCCACGCGCCGACATATGTCAAGAAGTACGACCTGACCGAGGATCTGAAGGACGGCGGCACGTTCCTGCTGAACTGCCCGTGGACGACGGAGGAGCTGGAGGAGCACCTCCCCGCCAAGATGAAGCGGGATCTGGCGCGGAAGCACGCGCAGTTCTATATCATTGACGCGGCGAAGCTGGCGGCGGAGATCGGCCTGGGCAAACACACCAACAATATCCTGCAGGGCGCGTTCTTCGCCCTGACCAAGGTCATCCCCATGGATGTGGCTGTGGCGGATATGAAGAAGAACAACTACGCCACCTATTTCAAGAAGGCCGGGCAGAAGATCGTGGATCTGAACGACAAGGCCGTGGATGTGGGCGTAAACGCCGCCGTGAAGGTGGACATTCCCGCGGCGTGGGCGGACGCGCAGGACGCACCTGCCGCCGAGATCAGCGCCACGCCCTTTGTCCGCGACATCGTGCTGCCCATGGATCGGCAGCAGGGCGACAAGCTGCCCGTGTCCGTGTTCCAGAAGCACGGCGTGCTGGACGGCACGTGGGAGAACGGCACCTCCGCCTATTCCAAGCGCGGTGTGGCCACCGCCGTACCCAAGTGGGACGCCGCGGCCTGCATCCAGTGCAACCGCTGCGCCATGAGCTGTCCCCACGCGGCCATCCGCCCGGTGCTGCTGACCGAGGAGGAAAAGGCACAGGTGCCCGCCGGATTTGTCACCGCGCCCGCCAAGGGTCTGGGCAAGGACGCTCCGGCGTATGCCTTCCGGATGCAGGTGTCCCCCTACGATTGCCTGGGCTGCGGCGTGTGCCTGACGGCCTGCCCCGCCAAGGGCGCGCTGACCATGGCTCCCTTCGAGGAGATGAAGGCCGAGCAGCCGCTGTTCGATCAGGTGGCTATGGACGAGAAGTACCTGAAGAAGGATGTCATCAGCGACAAGAACGTGAAGAGTGTCCAGTTCGCCAAGCCCTACTTCCAGTTCTCCGCCGCCTGTGCCGGCTGCGCGGAGACGACATATATCAAGCTGCTGAGCCAGCTGTTCGGCGACCACATGTATGTGGGCAACGCCGCGGGCTGCTCCTCTGCCATCAGCGGCGGCGCGCCCATCCTGCCCTATTGCAAGGACTGCCAGGGTCACGGCCCCGCGTGGGAGCACTCCCTGTTTGAGGACAACGCCGAGTTTGCCTACGGCTTCTTCCACGCGCAGGACGCCATTCGTAAGGAGCTGCTGCTCCGTCTGGACGCAATCAAGTCCGCGGGTATTGCCGCGGAAGCGGTGGAGGCCTACCAGAACGGGTGGAATAAGCACGAGAGCTCCCGTGCCGTCACAGACGCGCTGCTGGCCGCGCTGGAAAAGGTCCAGCAGACGGAGGACGTGAAATACATCCTTGAGAACAGAGCCTATCTGGCCAAGAAGTCCATCTGGGCTGTGGGCGGCGACGGCTGGGCGTATGACATCGGCTTCGGCGGCATCGACCATGTGATGGCGCAGAACCGTGACGTGAACCTGCTGGTGCTGGACACCGAGGTGTACTCCAACACCGGCGGACAGGCATCCAAGGCCACGCCCACCAGTGCCACCGCCAAATTTGCCGCTGGCGGCAAGCAGGTGGCAAAGAAGGATCTGGGCGGCATCCTGATGCAGTACGGCTATGTGTATGTGGCGCAGGTGGCCATGGGCGCAGATCAGGCGCAGACGCTGCGTGCCCTGCGGGAGGCCGAGTCCTATGACGGCCCCTCCATCGTCATCTGCTACTGCCCCTGCCTGGAGCAGCACATCAAGGCCGGCATGGGCAATTCGCAGCTGGAAATGAAGAAGGCCGTGGAGTGCGGCTACTGGCACCTGTACCGCTATGATCCCCGCCGGATCGCGGAGGGCAAGAACCCCTTCCAGCTGGATTCCCCGGAGCCTGACACGGACAAGCTCATGGACTTCCTCATGGGCGAGAACCGCTTCGCCTCCCTGAAGAATAACTTCCCGGAGAAGGCCGACGCCCTCTACGCCAAGGAGATCGCCGACGTAAAGGCGCGCTACGCCAAGTACAAGAAGATGGCGCAGGACTGAGCGCCGCCTGGCGCTGATATCTCATGCGCTGCGGGGGAACCGCCTGACCGCAGGCGGCTCCCCCTTTTCAACGATTCCCTTCCCTGCACAGAAAGGAGATATGTACGATGTACCAAACGATACGCTGCGAAAAGCAAGATGGCATCGCCATCGTGACTATTGACCGTCCCGAGGCGCTGAACGCCCTGAACAGCACGGTTATCACGGAGCTGGAGCAGGTGGTGGCGGCGCTGGAGAGCGACCGGGACGTCCGCTGCCTGATCCTTACCGGTGAGGGACGCTCCTTTGTGGCCGGTGCCGACATCGGCGAGCAGTATCCGCTGGATCTGGACGGCGGCCGCCGCTGGGGTCAGCGGGGCAGCGCCCTTATGCGCCGCATCGAAAAGCTGGAGTTCCCCACCATCGCCGCGGTCAACGGCTTCGCTCTGGGCGGCGGCTGTGAGCTGGCGCTGAGTTGCGACATCATCCTGGCCTCCGAGAAGGCCAAGTTCGGCCAGCCCGAGGTGGGCCTGGGCATCACCCCCGGCTTCTCCGGCACCCAGCGCCTGCCCCGCCGCGTAGGCGTGGCCAAGGCCAAGGAGCTGATCTTCTCCGGTAAGATGATCAAGGCCGACGAGGCGGAAAAGATTGGCCTTGTCAACGCTGTCTTTGCCCCAGAAGCGCTCATGGACGGCGCGCTGGAGATGGCAAAGTCCTTTACCAAGAACGCCCCCATCGCCGTGAAGTATGCCAAGGCCTGCATCGACCGGGGCATGCAGATGGACATCGACGACGGCATCGCCATAGAGAACGAGCTGTTCGCCATGTGCTTCGCCACCGCCGACCAGAAGGAGGGCATGGGCGCGTTCCTGGAAAAGCGCCCCGCCAACTTTCAGAACGGGTAAATTGCGTTATGAAGCTGAATCAAGATGAGATCAAAACGATCCTGCCGCACCGTGAGCCGATGCTTCTGGTGACATCGGTAGAAGATTTGAGCCCCGGAGAGGATATCCGCGCCGTCTTTTTCGCGGATCCTAAAATGGACATCTTTCTCGGACACTTCCCGGAAGAGCCGATACTGCCGGGCGTATACTCTATAGAATGTATGGCGCAGGCGGTGGATATCCTGCTGATGTCAACACTGCGCTACGCTGGAAAAACGCCGCTCCTTTTAGGCGTTGACAAGGTGAGTTTCCGAAAAAAGATCCTGCCGGGAGACACCCTTGAAATCCATGCAAATATTATTTCCGAGAAAAGAGAAAAAGCCATCGTCACTTGCGCTGCTGAAGTGTATGTTCATCAGGAATGGGCAGCCAACGGCGATATAACAATAGCTATGCGGTAAATTTAAGGAGGAAACGAAAATGGCATTGATGACCGCGAAGGAGTATATCGACTCCCTGCGTAAGCTGAACACCCGTGTCTACATGTTTGGCGAGAAGATCGACAACTGGGTGGATCACCCCATGATCCGCCCCTCCATCAACTGCGTGGCCATGACCTACGCGCTGGCGCAGGATCCTCAGTATGAGGACCTGATGACCGCCACCTCCAGCCTCACCGGCCACAAGATCAACCGCTTCACCCACCTGCATCAGTCCAGCGAGGATCTGGTGAAAAAGGTGAAGATGCAGCGCCTGCTGGGTCAGAAGACCGCCAGCTGCTTCCAGCGCTGTGTGGGCATGGACGCCTTCAACGCCGTGTTCTCCTCCACCTACGAGATCGACGAGAAGTACGGAACCCACTACCACGAGAATTTCAAGAAGTTCCTGGTCTACGTCCAGGACAACGACCTGACGGTGGACGGCGCTATGACCGACCCCAAGGGCGACCGCAGCAAGGCTCCCCATGAGCAGGCCGATCCCGATATGTACGTCCACGTGGTGGAGCGTCGCCCCGACGGCATCGTGGTCTGCGGCGCCAAGTGCCACCAGACCGGCTCCATCAACTCCCACTGGCATATCTTTATGCCCACCATCGCCATGGGCGAGGCGGACAAGGACTATGCCGTGTCCTTCGCCTGCCCCACCGACGCCGAGGGTCTGTATATGATCTACGGCCGCCAGTCCTGCGACACCCGCAAGATGGAGGAGGGCTGCATCGACGTGGGCAACGCCAAGTTCGGCGGACAGGAGGCTCTGGTGGTTCTGGATCACGTCTTTATCCCCAACGAGTACATCTTCCTCAACGGCGAATATGAGTTCGCCGGCACCATCGTGGAGCGCTTCGCCGGTTATCACCGCCAGAGCTACGGCGGCTGCAAGGTAGGCGTGGGCGACGTGGTCATCGGCGCGGCGGCGCTGGCCGCCGAGTACAACGGCGTGGAGAAGGCCAGCGCTGTCAAGGACAAGCTCATCGAGATGACCCACCTCAACGAGACCCTGTACTCCTGCGGCATCGCCTGCTCCTGCGAGGGCTGCCCCACCAAGGCGGGCAACTACCAGATCGACCTGCTGCTGGCCAACGTCTGCAAGCAGAACGTCACCCGCTTCCCCTATGAGATCGTGCGTCTGGCAGAGGACATTGCCGGCGGCCTGATGGTCACCATGCCCTCTCAGGTGGACTTCCACAGCGATATGGTTGTTGGCCGGAACGGCGAGACCATCGGCCAGATCTGCAACAAGTTCTTTGCCGCTCGCGAGGGTGTTTCCACCGAGAACCGTCAGCGCATCATGCGCTTCATCGAGAACCTGTGCCTGGGCGCTGCCGCTGTGGGTTACCGCACCGAGTCCATGCACGGCGCCGGTTCTCCCCAGGCCCAGCGCATCATGATCGCCCGTCAGGGCAACATCCAGGGCAAGAAGCAGCTTGCTAAGGACATCGCCGGCATTGTGGACTGATTCTGAGACGGGTTGATCCCCCTCGGACACGCTGCCCCTGACGCGCCCAGCGGTGGGCATGCCGTCCCGCGGGCAGCAGCGTTCTGACCGGGCAGCGCCCGGTCAGAACAAATGATAAACTGTGATATCTGTCCCTGCGACATATCAATATAGCCTTTCCAAAATTTACATAAAAGGAGAAAGCATTATGGATTTCAATCTGAGCCCTGAGCATCTGTTGATCCGGAAGATGATGGCTGAGTTCACTGAGAACGAAGTGAAGCCCATCGCTGCCGAGACCGACGCCAAGACCCTCTATCCCCGCGAGAACATCGAAAAGCTGTTCGACCTGGGTGTCATGGGTATGTGCATCCCCAAGGAGTACGGCGGACAGGGTGCTGACCCTCTGGCCAGCGCTATCTGCATCGAGGAGCTGTCCAAGCAGTGCGCCTCCACCGGCGATATCGTGGCTACCCACAACGGCCTGTGCTGCGATCCCATCCTGACTCACGGCACCGAGGAGCAGAAGGCCAAGTATCTGCCCATGCTGTCCACCGGTCACAAGGTCGGCGCCTTCGCTCTGACTGAGCCCAACGCCGGTTCCGACGCTTCCAAGGGCCAGACCGAGGCCAAGCTGGAGGGCGACCACTATGTGATGAACGGCTCCAAGATCTTCATCACCAACGGCTATGTGGCCGATGTGTTCGTGGTCTTTGCCATGACCGATAAGTCCAAGGGCACCAAGGGCATCTCCGCCTTCATCGTGGAGTCCTCCTTCCCCGGCTTCTCCGTCGGCAAGCACGAGGAGAAGATGGGCCTGCACGGCTCTCCCACGGCTGAGATCGTGTTCACCGACATGATCGTCCCCAAGGAGAACATGCTGGGCCGCGAGGGCAAGGGCTTCAACATCGCCATGCAGACCCTGGACGGCGGTCGTATCGGCATTGCCGCTCAGTCCCTGGGTATTGCCGAGGGCGCTCTGGAAGAGGCCAAGGCCTACACCAAGGGCCGTGTCCAGTTCGGCAAGCCCATCAGCAAGTTCCAGAACACCCAGTTCACGCTGGCCGACATGGAGCTGGGCTGCGAGGCGGGCCGCCTGCTGACCTATCAGGCCGCCGTGGCCAAGGGCGAGGGTAAGCGCTACACCAAGCTGGCCGCCATGGCCAAGCTGTTCACCTCCGAGCACGCTATGAAGACCACCACCAAGGTGGTGCAGCTGTTCGGAGGTTACGGCTACACCAAGGATTACCCGGTAGAGCGTATGATGCGGGATGCCAAGATCACGGAAATTTACGAGGGCACCTCCGAGGTGCAGCGTATTGTGATCTCCGCCAACATGGGCCTGTAAGAGGAGGGAATAGACAATGAAGATTCTGGTTACCGTAAAGCAAGTTCCCGACACCAGCGGCAAGGTCGCTGTCAATCCCGATGGTATGATATTGCGAAGGAATGTAGCAAACATAATAAGTGTTGCATAATTCATTGCGGTTCACTTTCAGATGGGCATGTTTTTTTAAACGATCACTTGCAAAATGTAAAAATTATTTCCGCCAAGTGTGCCCAGAGATATTTTGACTTTTCAGAATATGAATATATATTTGTTGATGAAGCACACAGACTACACAACGCCGCTTATGATGCAATTATAGCTGCTGTATCTGGAAGCGATAAATTTTGTTTCTGGAGTTTAGATGCAAATCAAACTCTTTCACAGGCAGAGCAGCAACGAGATATCTCATCTCAAATTGACCAACTTACTTCACTAAAAAGTTTCCGTTTGACCCAGAAAATTCGAACAAATCAAGAGATGGCAAATTTTATTCAGTTGCTCTTGGATCTTCGGGATACACGACACTTTCAGGAATATCCAAATGTTTCTTTAGTATATGCTGGTACTGTAGTAGAAGCCAAAGAAATCCTCAATTATTATCGCCGTCAAAATTATACTTTCATCAATTATATGGTCGGTTGGATTTCCATTGCCGGCACGACAATCAATTATCCTGTGATGCA
>ERZ773194.2040-NODE-2040-length-20023-cov-3.886719_pt1 | contig 20023 bp, 13 predicted proteins | sample MGYA00511240_ERZ773194 | MGnify/ENA primary metagenome ERZ773194 (study PRJEB29015, sample SAMEA2737774) | human gut metagenome | biome: human gut; feature: human-associated habitat; material: faeces | place: China | collected 2012 ... | reverse complement strand
GGCGAGCTGGGTGTTTACTGGACGCAGTGCTTTGCCGGGTAATTACAGAAGATACGAAAAAGAAAGTATGAAAAATATATGACCCCTTAGAGAAGCCGCCCGTCTCTTCGGCATAACTCGCCGCCTTATGGCCCGGTTTGCCGCTGGCAAACCACCCGCTTTTATCGGCGGTTCCTCATCCTCCCAAAATGCGCGTTTTATTGGCGCTTTCCGGGAACCCTGATTTGGCGGTATTCTCTTAAAATAGGGCAAGCGGCGGGCATATTCCCCGCTTCAGGGGCTTTAACGAACAGATGTTGTTTTCTACACTTGAAACTTTTTCTACGTAAGCGTTATAACCTAACAAATAAAGGAGGTTGAAAAATGAGCAAACAGACAGTAAAGGGGCTGTGGCGGCGCATATTCGGCGCCCTGCTTACCCTGTGCATGCTGGCAAGCCTTATGCCCATGGCGGCGTTTGCGGAACAGGCGGCCTCTGCGGCACAGAAGTCAAACCCGCCGCGCTCATGGGGGAGTCTTTCTTCTATGACACCGCTTGCCCCATGCGATGAGCAAGATATTTAAATATCCAAAGCGAAAAGGAGGAATTTTTATGCGTAAATCAGCAAACACACGGCCCCGGCGTGTATTGGGCGCGATCCTCGCCCTGTGCATGCTGGTTGGTTTACTGCCCATGACGGCGTTTGCCGCCGCACCGGCGCCGCTGTATGCGGACTGGGACGGTACTAAGGCGGAGTGGGTACAGCCGGCGGGGGATTATCAAAGGATTCGGTATCACATATCTTTGGTGAAAACAGATGATGGACAAAGAGGTACCCCAGTTCCCATAAAAGATGGGGAGATTACCGTTACAACTGAAAATACCTACTATGACCTGAGCGATGCGATTGCCAAGGCCGGCGATGGCAAGTACTGGTTCACTGTACAGTCGGAAACGGGTACGGTAATCGGGGACCCGGACAGCCCTACGGCAAGTGTTACCTGGAACAACGACCTGAGCGAACCAGTGGATAGCTTGACTACATATGACTCCTCTATTGGAACCCCGTCAGAGGTGTCCTGGAAGGATGGAGAGCAGAATGAAACTGCGGCTGTGTGGATGACAGTAAAAGGCGCACAGGGGTATGAATTTGAATTGTACCGAAATGGAGCGCTGGTTCATTACAATCAACTTGGGGTTCAAAGCACAGTGGGCGGCCAACCTGTCGGATACGGTGTTTCCGGATACGTCTATAATTACGGCGGGGAATTTCAGTTCAGGGTGCGCCCCATAAAGGACGGCTTCGTTGGCGGCTGGGCGGAGAGTGGGACAAAGATGGTGGTTCTGAAACCCGTTGACACAATTAAGATTGAAAACGCGTCGCTGGACGTAACCGCAGACCAAGAGCCGCAGTTTAATGCAACAGTGGCGGAGAGTGATGAGCAGTATTATTGGATCGTCGAGGGCTGGCAGGGCAGCGACGGCAAGATGATTACCAGCGATGAGGCGATGAACGATAAACTCACTAACAAAATCACGGTATTTGAAGATGGCGTTACGTACAACTATTTTCTAATCGTAACCGCCTACAGCGGGTACATGGTAACTGACAACGCGCAGATCACCCTGAACAGCGAAGCGTTGACATACAACATATCGGAAATGATGTCCCAAGGAAAGGCAGCCGACGGGGATGCTATGGCGGGCTTCCCCATCGAAAACGGGTTCCATCAGGCCCAGCTGTTTGACCTTTACAGCGCGACCGCAGAGCAAGCGCACACCCATGCTTACGAGGAAGAGTGGAAGTATGACAACACCAACCACTGGCACGAGTGCAGCTGCGGCGCAAAAGCTGACACAGGGGAGCATACGTTTGGCGAATGGGTGGAAACAACGCCGGCTACCGCAACGGAGCCCGGTGAGCAAAAGCGTACTTGCAAAGTCTGCCAGTATGCACAGACCGAGACGATCCCGGTTATTGTTTGCGAACATGAATATACATACAAGTATGACGAAAACCAGCACTGGCAGCAGTGCAGCAAGTGCAATGAAACAACAGAAAGAGAAGACCATACCGGCGGCGAGTACAACTGTACAGAACCCGCAGCCTGCACGGTATGCGGCTATGAATATATAGACCCGGACAACCACTTCCCAGGGGTATCAAATGAAGTCCCGGCAACCTGCACAGAAGCCGGCTACAGCGGGGATCTCGTATGCCTTTTCTGCGGTACGGAGTTAGGGAAGGGGACGACCGTTCCGGCGACCGGGCATAATGAAGGCTTGGACTGGAAGGAAGACGGGAGCGGCCACTGGAAAACCTGCGCCAAATGCGGAGAAACACTGGAAACGGGCAATCACACCTATAACGGCGGCATATGCAGCGTGTGCGGCTATATTGAAGCAAGCTCCGCAGAGGATAAGGCCATCATGGCCAAAACCACAGGGATCAGCAGCCCGGTAAAGGCGCAGGAATATGGGAAGGAAGCGCATGAATTTTATTATGAACCCAGCGATTATATCTATTTTGGTATGAACGAGGGCGACCCCATCCAATGGCGGGTGCTGGATGCGTATCAGGCCAATGACAGCAAAACGCCCGGTTTGTTCCTGTTTTCAGAGAAAGCGCTGGCATATATTTATTTTAACGAGACAGAAGAATATAATGACACATGGGAGGGCAGCGACGCCCAGAAATGGTGCCTTGATTTTGCGGAAAATCTGGAAAACTTCACCCTTGTGGAACAAGGCGCTATGTTTGGCGTTGACAAGACAGACAGCGCCGGAACGCTTTTGGGTCTGACCATAGCAGAGAGCAGTCTGGAATCAACGGACACCGTGTTTTTCCTCTCTTTTGAGGAGCTGATGGAATATGTGGGCAACTACGATTATGCGAAAGGGTTTGCAACCGATTACAGACATAGTATGGTCGGTTGGTGGACCCGCTCGCCCTACAGCCCCGGAGGCACCGGCCTCATAGGCGCTGTTGCTGATAACGGCTCCACAAGCCCGTACAGGGTTAGCAACGAGAATGTTGCGGCACGCCCTGCATTCAACCTGGCCCCGGAAGACATCCTCTTTATCTCCGCTGCCGAGGGCGGCAAGCCGGAGGGTGGGCTGCAAGCTGTTCCCGGTTATGAGGGCAACGAATGGAAGCTGACTATGAAGGACGCAGGACGCAGCGACTTTACCGCAGCCTGCACCTCGTATGAGGGCGGCACGGCAACCATCAACTATACCGACGCACAGGTGGGCGATAACGAATATATCTCCGCCATCATCGCGGACGGAAGCGGCGTATATACCCATTACAGCCGCCTGGCTAAGGCAGAAGCGGCAGGGTCGGTAACCCTTGACCTGTCCAGCATCGATATGGCCGGCAAGACCCTGTATATCTTCAACGAGCAGTACAACGGCGACAAAAAGACCGACTACGCCAGCGAGCTCAGGGCGATTGAACTGAAAGAGGGCGGGAGCCCCCATACCCATGCTTACGGGGAAGAGTGGAAGTATGACAACACCAACCACTGGCACGAGTGCAGCTGCGGCGCAAAAGCTGATACAGCGGCGCATACGTTTGGCGAATGGACGGAAACAAAACCGGCTACCGCAACGGAGCCCGGCGAGAAAAAGCGTACCTGCAGAGTCTGCCAGTATGCACAGACCGAGACGATCCCGGTAATCACCCCGGAACCCGAGCCTGCGAACGACGGCCTCTGGGTGGACGGCGTGCAGGTGACGAACGAGAACGCCGCTGATGTGTTGGGGGATGGCACCGTCACCTATGACGCGGCGTCCGGGACGCTGACGCTGAACAATGCAAAGCTGACAAAGCATCGGACTGGAGACGACTATATTTACGATGGAGTAATTGACGCGGCGGGCAATTTGAACATCGTCCTGATCGGGGAAAACAGCATTACAACTCCTGACGGCAGTGAGTACGCAGATGGTATCGATGTAGGGGACGGAAACCTGACGATCACCGGCAAGGGGGAAGGCGCGAAGCTGACCATTGACGCCTTAAAGGGCAACAACGGGATATATAACGATGGCATACGCGATGAAAACCATAATCTTATTGAGGGTGGAAACACGACCATCAAAGACTGTGAACTGATTATAACGGCAGATTATGAAGCGATTGATCCCTCCGGGACGCTCAACATCGAAAACAGTACGCTGAATTTGAACTCGGAAACTGCGGAGACCATCGATGTGAGCAAAGACATCACCATAACCGGCAGCAACGTTACCATGACCGCTCCCGATAACGAAGCGATCGATACCTCCGGTGCCATGACCATTGAGGCCAGCACGGTCAAAGCAACGTCGCTTAAGGAAGCGCTGGAGGCGAGCAATGATATCCTGATCCGCAACAGTACGGTAACGGCGGTTTCAACCCATGAGCCAAATGGGTCTATTTATTACGAGGCAATCCAAGCGGGATCGGGCGACAGCTTGCAAATCGAGAACAGCAATGTGCTGGCTCAGTCGAACTATAAAGCCCTGAGAAACTTACCGGTTCTGAAGGACGTTACAGCCCAGGGCAGCACAAGCTATGACGGCGCAAGCCCGGAAACCTATGACGAAACCAAAAATGACAGCTACAAGTGGTTCAAAACCACGTCGGCCACAGAGCCGCCGGTGGAGGAATTTACCCTGACGGCGGATAAGGATAGCCTGCGGGGCGGCGGCACGGTAACGCTGACTGCAAGCAAGGCGGCTGCACTTACCTGTTCGGACGAATCCGTTGAGATGGTCCCGGCAGAAGGAAAAGAAAACACCCAGTGGACAGTCAAGCTGTCCAATAAGACGGCGGAATACACCTTTACCGCCACCGCACTGGAAGGCGGGCAGACAGCCAGCATAACGGTAAAAGTAACCCGTTCCGGCGGTGGCGGCGGTGGCGGAACCACCCGCTACACCGTAACCTTTAACACGCAGGGCGGCAGCGAGATTGACAGCGTCCGTGTAACACGGAACAGCACGGTTACAAAACCGGAGGAGCCAACCCGTGAAGGCTATACCTTTGAGGGCTGGTTCACGGATAAGGAATGCACGGAAGCGTATGATTTTGATACGAAGGTAACCAAAAATCTGACGCTGTACGCAAAATGGACGGAAAAGAGCACAGAACCAACCGATCCGGATGAGCCGGACAAACCAGTGGAGCCAACGCCAGAACCGGAATGGGAAAACCCGTTTGAGGATGTAAAGGCTGGCGACTGGTTCTACGGCGCAGTACGGTATGCAAGCGAAAACGGCCTGTTCAGCGGCACGACTGAGACGACCTTCGCGCCGAACCAGGCAATTACCCGCGGTATGCTGGTAACGGTGCTGTGGCGCACAGAAAAGCAGCCGGTGGTCAATTACCTGATGACGTTTGAGGACGTAGACCAGGGTGCATACTACGCGGAAGCAGTACGTTGGGCGGCAAGCGAAGGGATAGTCAAGGGCTATTCGGAAACCGAGTTTGCGCCGGATAAGCTGATTAGCCGAGAGGAAATGGCAGCGTTGATCAACCGTTATGCGGACTACAAAGGGATCAGCGGCACGGCCGGCGGCCTTTCCAAATTCGCGGATGAAAATCTGGTGGCAGGCTGGGCGCGTGGTAATATGGAATGGGCAGTTGGAAGCGGCCTGATTTCCGGTAAGGACGGCAACATGCTTGACCCGCAGGGCAACACCACCCGCGCGGAAACAGCGGTTATTTTGCAAAGGCTTTTGGAAAAGTAAACAGAGATGATGTATTTGTTCCGGCCGGAGGGCCATCCGGCCCTCCCTGCCGGAATTCTTAAGATGGAAAACAATCAAATGGTTCAATCCATAAAGTGTTTCACAAAAAGGAGGTATTTTTATGCGTAAATCAACAAAAAGGAACCTGTCCCGGCGTATATGCGGCGCCTTGCTTGCCCTGTGCATGATAATGGGGCTTGCGCCAATGGCAGCGTTTGCTTCCAACATACCGTCGCCGCCGACCAATCTGCGGTTTGAAACCGTAGAAAGCGACCCGAAACAGGAAATGTATATCAAATGGGATAAGGTCGCCCCGCCGGAGGGGTATCAGTATGTGGAATATGAGATAGAACGGTATCACAACGGGCAGCCTGCTTATGAACCCGGTGTTGACCCGTTCCTGACCACCTATACCGTCATGCCCTTTAAAAAAGCGGTGAATCCGGCGGACGGCTACAGCTTCCGTGTGCGCGCAAGGGGGATCAACGTACTTGGGGATATTGACGCGTTCCCCGGCCCCACTACATATTATTTAGGGGAACCCGGCCCGTGGAGCGACTGGGCGGTATCCGACGGCAGCATCCAGGCTTCGGACGACCGGGGCTCCAACCAGCCGGATGAAAACCAGATGGTTCCGGGCGATTTTTTGGACGTCAATGAAAACGACTGGTATTACAACAGCGTAAACTACGTATTTGACAATGGGATTTTGTCCGGCGTGAGCGATAACGAGTTTGCGCCCAATGCGGACATGGACCGCGGCATGATTGTTACGGCGCTGTGGCGCATGGACGGCAGGAAGCAGGCGGAGGCGGTCATTTTCGCGGACGTAGCGGCGGACGCCTACTACGCGGGCGCTGTGGCGTGGGCGGCAGCCAACGATATTGTATCCGGCGTGAGCGACAACACCTTTGCGCCGGGCGCGGGCGTAACCCGTGAACAGATGGCGACCATTATGTACCGCTACGCCTACTCCAAGAATTTGGTTGCGAACGAGCCGTATAACTTAAACCAGTTTGGGGATAACAGCCAGATTTCCTCCTGGGCGCGCGACAGCGTAGCCTGGGCGGTCGGCGCGGGGCTCATTGCCGGCAAAGACGGGGGGATCCTCGACCCGCAGGGCGGCGCGACACGCGCGGAGGTTGCCACCGTCCTGATGCGGCTTGACGAATACCTGAAAAATGCGAACTAAAACCGGTTTTGGACTGCAATCCGGAACCCACCTGATTTAGAAAAGAGATGAAGTTATTATGCAAACAACAAAAACCATTACCAAACGCATATGGGGCGTGCTGCTTGCCCTGTGTATGCTGCTGAGCCTTATGCCCATGGCGGCGTTTGCGGCGGAGGATCCCGGCGCTGTCTTTGACTACCGCTTTGTCACCGAGGACACCATTGAAATCATGGGCTATAACGGTACGGAAACCGATCTGGTGATTCCCTCGCAAATCAACGGCTACACCGTGGTGGGGATTGGCGATCTTAATCTTCCACCCTACTACGACAACACGGTGGAAACCGTCATTGTACCAGACACCGTGAAATACATTGAAAGATTTGCCTATTACCCCAGCACGGCTCCTGTGGTTAATTTGAAGAAGGTTACGCTGCCGGAAGGCCTGGAAACCATTGGAGATAATGCGTTTGCAAGCGCCCTGGATTTGTCGGAAATCAACCTGCCCTCCACGTTGAAATCCATCGGTGAGAGCGCTTTCAAGAACTGCAAGGTAGACAATTTTACCATCCCTGCCGGCGTGGAATATATCGGCGCCAATGCGTTCCTCGGCACCGAAATGGTATATAATCTGATGGAACGTGTGTGGGACGGCGGCGACCCCTTTATTGTCATCGGCGGAGAGCTGGTATGCTATTTTGGGGACGATCCTGTGGTTACCGTACCGGATGGCGTCAGGGGCATTGCCACCGATGCCTTCTCCCTTGCCCGCACTGAAAATTCTAAGGTTACCTCTGTCACGTTACCGGACAGCGTGGAATACATTGCGGAAAGCGCTTTTGGCGCGCAGTCGGAACTAACTACGGTAAACTTTGGCAGCGGCTTAAAAGAGATTGGGTTTGGAGCCTTTGGCGGCTGCGCCAGCCTGAACAATGTCGTGCTGCCGGAGGGGCTGAAAAAAATCGGCGATAACGCATTTGCCGGCTGCAGCTCGCTTGACAGCATCAGCTTTCCCAGCACACTGGAAGTCCTTTATCCGGGAAGTCTTGAGAGAACACCGTATTGGGAGAACCTTCCAGGTGGTGAAAACTATCTTGGCCGCGTATTCTGCTTTAAGGAAACCGAACTGGATCCCTGGACACCGCTCCATGTCGATGTCCGTCCCGGTACGCTGGGAATAATGGAATGGCAATCCAGCCACTATGACACTACCATGTCCCTCCCGGACGGGCTGCGCTATATCGGACCGAACGCGTTTCCCGATGGGATGTACGAATTAGATGATTTCACCCTGCCGGAAAGCGTCACCTATATTGACGATGTTCCCAACGGACACCGGGGCGTCCCCAAAAGCGCCCTGCGCGATTTGCCTGACGCCCTGACCTATATCGGCATGAATGCGTTTGAAAGCGATTATCAAATCGACATCGGCTATCTGGAAATCCCCAACGGCGTGAAGTATATCGGGCAAAAGGCTTTTGCCCATATCAATACCGGCTCATCCCAAAAAATGGACGTCCGTCTGCCAGACAGTCTGGAATATATGGACTGGGCGGCGTTTACGAATAACAACATCGGCCAGATCACCAACTGGTCAGCCGCCATCACCACATGGGAGGACTTTTTGTATGACTGCCAGATGGACGCCCTGACATTGCCGGATACCATCCTCAATGTCCATAGACTGACGTCGAGTGCTATTCCCATCATAAACCTGAACCGGGTAAAGGTTGTAGAAGGCTTTTACGGCTATGGGGGCGTTGATATATTATCTTATGGCGCCATCCAGCCGGGCAGCGGGACCATCCTGATGCCCAATGTGGAACGGGTGTTCCCCAATACCCATATCGGCGGCGCTGGCGCAGGCGTGGTGGCCATACCCAATATGGATGTTTACGTCCCCTTCAACGGCGTTGATGAAGGCTTTGATGAGCATTTGAAGGTTGTCATCTTTGATGAATCCATGCTGGAAGGGCTGCCCTCTGCGCCGTCAAGCGCCGCGCCAATGGTCGGCTCCTTTACCGATGTGCGGACAAACAACTGGTTTGCAGGCGCGGTGGAGTACGTGGTGAATAACGGCCTATTCTCCGGCGTGTCGGAAACCTCGTTCGCGCCCAATGAACCTGTTACCCGCGGTATGCTGGTAACGGTGCTGTGGCGGGCAGCAGGCGAGCCGGTCGCGGGCGCAAGTACGTTTGCAGACGTACCCGCTGATGCGTGGTACGCCAATGCGGTGGCGTGGGCGAACGCCAACGGCATTGTACAGGGCTATGACGCCTCCACCTTTGCCCCGGACGACCGCATCACCCGCGAGCAGCTTGCCGCCATTTTCCAACGGTACGCGGGCTTTAAGGGCATGTCCACCTCCGGGCACGGCGACCTGTCGCAGTTCGGCGACGCGGGCGCGGTATCTGGCTGGGCGCAGGAGGGCGTGTCCTGGGCGGTCGGCGCGGGGCTCATCTCCGGCAAGGGGGACGGCGTCCTCGACCCGCAGGGCGCCACCACCCGCGCAGAAGCCGCGGCGATCTTGCAGCGGTTTTTGGAAAAATAAACAGAAACGATGTGTTCCGGCCGGAGGGGTATCCGCTCCTCCGGCCGGAATCCTTCAGACGGAAAACACGGGGACAGTTTTTGAAATAACAATGTATATAAGGAGATGTTCTTATGCAAACAACAAAAACCATTACCAAACGCATATGGGGCGTGTTGCTTGCCCTGTGTATGCTGCTGAGCCTTATGCCCATGGCGGCATTTGCGGCGGAGGATCCCGGCGCTGTCTTTGACTATCGCTTTGTCACCGAGGACACCATTGAAATCATGGGATATCGTGGCACGGAAACCGACCTGGTTATCCCGTCCGAAATCAACGGCTACACTGTAGTCGGCATCGAAGAACTCGATCTGCCAACAGACGGAACCAACACGGTAGAAACTATCGTTGTGCCAGATACAGTGAAATACCTGAATGGCATCAATCTGAATAATGGTTACTATTGGGTAGAGAATCTGAAAAAGATAACATTGCCTGAAGGCTTGGAAATCATCGGCGACTGGGCGTTTGCGGCAACCCCGGGCATAGAGGAGGTCAATCTCCCCTCCACCCTGAAGCGCATCGGTGAGAGCGCTTTTGACGGATGCCAGAAACTGCGCAATTTCACCATACCCGCCGGAGTAGAGCATATCGGTATCAACGCATTCCGTGATACTGGGATGGCACTCGACCTGACTAAAGCAGCAGAGAATAGCGGAAACCCCTTTGTCGTTATCGGCGGCGAGCTGATAGCTTATGCAAGTTATGATCCCATCGTTGCCGTGCCGGACGGTATCAAGGGCATTGGCGGTTCTGCGTTCTCGGGTTACATTACCTCAGTTACGCTGCCGGACAGCGTGGAGTACATCGCAGACTACGCATTTGAGATGGAAAGAGATTTAACCACGGTACAGTTTGGAAGTGGATTGAAGGAAATTGGGTTTGGAGCATTTGACGGCTGTACCAGCCTAAACAATGTCGTTCTGCCGGAGGGTCTGAAAAAGATAGAATATGCTGCGTTTGCCGATTGCACCTCACTGTCCAGCATCACTTTCCCCGGCACCCTGGAAACCCTCTATCTGGAAAGCCTTAGAGACACCCCGTATTTTGAGAATCTGCCCAACGGCGAAAACTATCTCGGCAGTATGTTTTTCTATAAATATATCGCCGCCGAGGGCGAAGAATATCATGCGCCGGCAGTCCATATCAACGTCCGTCCTGGCACGCTGGGTTTGATGGAGCCGGTTATCGAGGGGAAAGCCTTTGACATGATAACCTATACCCTCCCGGACGGGTTGCGCTATATCGGCCCCAATGCGCTGTCGAGGGTTACAGGTGATATAACCCTGCCGGAAAGCGTCGCCTACATTGATGACATTACGCAAGGAAGCGGTGGCCTTCCTCTCAGCATCCTTCGTAATTTGCCTGACGCCCTGACCTATATCGGCGATTATGCGTTTGAAACCGATGACCAAATCGACATCAGCTATCTGGAAATCCCCAACGGCGTGAAGCATATCGGAGAATGGGCCTTTTATGGTATCAACCAAGGAACAAAAATGGACGTCCGCCTGCCGGACAGCTTGGAATATATGGGCTGGAGAGCGTTTGCGAACAACAACATCGGCCAGGTGACCAACTGGCCAGCCTCCATCACCACATGGGATGACTTTTTGGCTCTCTGCCAGATGGATGCCCTGACTTTGCCGGACACGATTTTGAATGTAATTTCACTTGAAACCGATAACGGGATGCCTGTCAACCTGAACCGCGCAAAACAAGTAGGCAGCGATAACACTTCTTTAGGTGAGATCACGTGTAACGATCACAATAATGAGCGCGAAGGCGGTACGCTGCTTCTGATGCCTAATGTGGAAAAGTTTACCGAAACCGTCATCCAGGGTTTCGACTTACACGAGATTGCGCTGTCCGATAAAGTGACAAATTTACCCGACTGCGTAGAGGTGTATGGAGACATCCGCATCGTTCCCTTTGATGAATCCATGCTGGAAGGCCTGCCGTCTGCGCCAACCAGCGCCGCGCCAATGGTCGGCTCCTTTACCGATGTGAGGACAAACGACTGGTTTGCAGGCGCGGTGGAGTACGTGGTGAATAACGGCCTATTCTCCGGCGTGTCGGAAACCTCGTTCGCGCCCAATGAACCTGTTACCCGCGGTATGCTGGTAACGGTGCTGTGGCGGGCAGCAGGCGAGCCGGTCGCGGGCGCAAGTACGTTTGCAGACGTACCCGCTGATGCGTGGTACGCCAATGCGGTGGCGTGGGCGAACGCCAACGGCATTGTACAGGGCTATGACGCCTCCACCTTTGCCCCGGACGACCGCATCACCCGCGAGCAGCTTGCCGCCATTTTCCAACGGTACGCGGGCTTTAAGGGCATGTCCACCTCCGGGCACGGCGACCTGTCGCAGTTCGGCGACGCGGGCGCGGTATCTGGCTGGGCGCAGGAGGGCGTGTCCTGGGCGGTCGGCGCGGGGCTCATCTCCGGCAAGGGGGACGGCGTCCTCGACCCGCAGGGCGCTACCACCCGTGCCGAAGCCGCGGCGATACTTCAGCGGTTTTTGGAAAAGTAAACAGAAAAATTCCCGAAACGGCCTGACGTGGAATCCCTACCGACAGGGAAATCTATCGGGAGGTAATATTACACACATTTTTATACATGAAGAAAGGCTACGGGTATATGGATATATATAACTACAACAGCAGATAAAGAATTCAAAAATAAATCCTGTTTATTTTCATATTTTTTCTATGTAAACATACTTGCTGCAAGATATATAAATCTTGCGAGCGAGTATGTTTTTTTCTTTTCTCATTTTTTCTCTATTAGGGCCCCGCCTTCTCCAATTTGATTCAACCGCAATAAATCAGATTGGAGATAGAAAAGTGAAAATCAAGTACAAATTTGCAAACGAAACTGTGGAGATCGAGGTTACAGAGGAATGGGGCTCTATCCTCATTGATTTGGACAGGCAGGAATACAACAACAATCACAAGGAAACAAGACGGCACTGCCCGCTTAGCGCCTATAGCTATGAGGGTGAGGTTTTTTCGGTTGAGGATGAAAACCTCACGAAACTGATCGAGGACACCGAACCGGGCAAACTGCTTGCCGCCATCTTAAAACTGTCTCCCAAACAGCAGGAGCTTATCCGCTCCATCTACATAGACAAAATTTCAGTCAATGAGTATGCTAAAAGACACGGCGTTACCCAATCCGCCATATCACACAGGCTTGCAGCGGCAAAAAAGAATTTGAAAAAACTTATATAAAAAACCTCATATTTTACATTTCCCGTGGCCTTATGTTGAAGGACGTCAAAAACCAGCCTTCGGAAAGGACGGAAATGTATGAAACACAAACTGAAAATCAGTGTTTCCAGGGAGCCGAAATCGGGCGGCATTGTTGCCTGCAGGAATGTTTCACTGCGGGAAAGGCTGCTGACCCGGTTCCTCGGCGGGAAAGAACGGATGATGGTCATCGTCCCCGGCAGCAGCGTGGAGACGCTGTCTATCACCGAGCTTGCGGAAGGGGGCGTGATGGATGAGTAAAGTCCAGCTCCTACTTGACGTGGTACGGGATATGCGGTCGCTGGCCGACAGTATCCAGGCCGTGGCGGACGCCGTATCCAGCAGTGAAACACAAAGCCCCGCCGCACCAAAAGAGAAACCTGCCGAAACAACGGAGTCTCCCGCCATAACGATCGAGCAGGTGCGCGGGGTGTTGGCCGAGCTGTCGCAAAACGGAATGACAGCCGATGTGCGGGCGCTGCTCCAAAAGCATGGCGCGGACAAGCTCAGCGGAATCGACCCGGCAAAGTACAGCCTGCTTTTAGCCGACGCGGAGGTGCTTTCCCATGCCAAAAAGTAAGCACGCGGTGTTGTCGGCCTCATCGTCTCACCGATGGCTCAGCTGCACCCCCTCCGCCCGTCTGGAGCAAGAGTTTTCAGACAGCTGCTCGGAGGCGGCAGCAGAAGGGACAGCGGCGCACGCCCTTGCGGAGCACAAACTGAAACGGGCGCTCAAGAGACGCTCTCAAAAACCCATATCACCCTACGACTGCGATGAGATGGACGAATGCACAGACGGCTATGTCCAGTTTGTTTTGGAAACGCTGTCGGACGTAAAAAAATCCTGCGCCGACCCATTGGTCCTCATCGAACAGCGCCTGGACTTTTCGGATTTTGTCCCGGACGGTTTCGGTACGGGCGACTGCCTGATCGTCGCGGATCACACGCTCCACATTATTGACTTCAAATATGGCCGGGGCGTGCTGGTGGATGCGGAAAACAACCCGCAGATGATGCTGTATGCGCTGGGGGCGCTGCGTCTCTTCGATTCCCTCTATGACATCACGGAGGTTTCCATGAGCATCTACCAGCCCCGGCGGGAGCATTACAGCTCATGGAGCATTCCTGTTCCTGAGCTGATGACCTGGACGGAAACCACGCTCAAGCCAAAGGCTGCCCTTGCCTTCCAGGGTGAGGGCGAGTTCTGTCCCGGTGCCTGGTGTACCTTTTGCCGGGCGGCTGTCAGGTGCCGCGCAAGGGCTGAGGAAAAACTGGCTCTTGCCAAGTATGAGTTTGCGCCTCCGCCACTGCTGACCGATAAGGATATTGAGGACGTCCTTGCAAAGCTCGGCGATTTAACAAAGTGGGCGAAGGAAATAGCAGATTATGCCTTGGACGCAGCGCTGCGCCAGGGAAAGAAATGGCGCGGCTTTAAGCTGGTCGAGGGCCGATCAAACCGTAAGTTTTCAGACGAAACGGCAGTTGCGGAAGCGGCAAAGAACGCCGGATTTATCGATATTTGCAAAACAAGCCTCATCACCTTAACGGAGATGGAAAAGCTGATGGGCAAAAAAGAATTTCAGAACATCCTTGGCGATTTGGTATATAAGCCGCCGGGCAAACCCACGCTTGTCCCGGAAAACGACAAGCGGCCGGAACTGCATATTTCAGATGCGAAAAACGATTTTAGAGAAAACATGGAGGATTGATAAAAATGGCAAATCAGAAAGATACCAAAGTTGTAACAGGTGTAGTCCGCCTTTCGTATGCGAACGTCTGGGAACCAAAATCAATAAACGGCAGTGCGGAAAAATACTCCGTTTCGCTGATTATCCCCAAGTCTGACAAAAAGACCATAGCTGCAATCAATGCGGCGGTTGACGCAGCAATCAAGGAAGGCGCCGGGAAGTTCGGCGGCAAAATCCCCAATAAAGCCGCCCTGAAACTGCCGCTTAGGGACGGTGACGCGGAACGCGAGGACGAGGCATATAAAGACAGCTTTTTTGTCAACGCCAACAGCACCACCCCGCCGCAGATTGTGGACAGCAGGGTGCAGCCGATCCTTGACCGCAGCGAGGTGTACAGCGGCGTATATGCCAGAGTCTCTGTCACCTTCTATGCCTTTAATTCAAATGGAAACCGCGGGATTGCCTGCGGGCTGGGCAATATCCAAAAGGTGCGGGACGGCGAACCGCTCAGCAGCAGGAGCAATGCGGAAGACGATTTTACCACATTGGATGACGACGATTTCTTGTCATGAAATACATAAATATTGACATTGAAACCTACTCCTCGGTAAACCTCGCCAAAAGCGGGGTTTACCGCTATACGGAGTCAGATGACTTTGAAATCCTGCTTTTCGGCTGCGCCATAGACGGCGGTGCAGTTCAGGTGATCGATCTTGCCTGCGGTGAGAAAATCCCAGACGATGTGCTTGCAGCACTTACTGATCCGGCAGTCCTCAAATGGGCATTCAACGCACAGTTTGAACGGGTATGTCTGTCACGGTACCTGAACTTGCCGGTAGGCGCCTATCTTGATCCTTCCTCCTGGCGCTGCACGATGGTCTGGGCCGCGACGCTGGGACTTCCGCTTTCGCTGGAGGGTGTGGGCGCCGTTCTTGGTCTTGAAAAGCAAAAACTGAAAGAGGGCAAAGACCTCATCCAGTATTTCTGCACGCCGGCCAGGCAAAAGGACGGGACGCTGTATCGGCGTCTCCCTCAAGACGATCCACTGCGCTGGTCGCGCTTTAAGGCATACAACCTGCGTGATGTGGAAACGGAAATGGGAATTCAGAAACGGCTCTCAAAATTTCCGGTACCTGAGTCCGAGTGGCAAAACTACCGGCTTGACCAGCAGATCAATGACCGAGGCGTTCTGCTTGACCTGGAATTGGTACAACAGGCCATGTCCTGCGACGCGGCATTTCAGGAAACCAATATGAAACTTGCCCGTACAATCACGGGGCTGGACAACCCCAATTCCGCTGCGCAAATGAAAGAATGGCTGCGCCAGAATGGCGTCATCACGGAGTCTCTTGCAAAGGATGCGGTGGTATCGCTTTTAGAAAATGCCGATGGCAGTACAAGGCTGGCTCTGCAGCTCCGTCAGGAGCTTGCAAAGAGCAGTGTAAAGAAATACACGGCAATGGAGAACGCTGTCTGCAAAGACAGCAGGGCGAGAGGACTCATCCAGTTTTACGGCGCCAATCGTACCGGCAGATATTCCGGCAGGTTAATCCAGGTACAAAACCTGCCGCAAAACCATCTGCCGGATTTAAAACAGGCGCGGTCGCTGATCCGGCAAGGGAATTTTGAGGCGGCGGAACTGTTGTACCCATCGGTGTCCACTATGCTGTCCGAACTGATCCGGACGGCTTTTGTCCCCAAACCCGAATGCCGGTTTTTCGTTGCCGACTTTTCCGCGATTGAAGCGCGGGTGATTGCATGGCTTGCCGGCGAACGGTGGCGGTTAAAGGTGTTTGCAGATGGCGGAGATATTTACTGCGCCTCCGCGTCCCAGATGTTTGGCGTCCCCGTTGAAAAGCACGGTTTCAACAGCCATTTAAGGCAGAAAGGGAAAATCGCGGAGCTTGCACTCGGCTACGGTGGATCCGTCGGTGCGCTGAAAGCAATGGGCGCACTGCAGATGGGACTTAGTGAATCGGAACTGAAACCGCTGGTGGACGTATGGCGGCAGGCAAACCCCAATATTGTACAGCTTTGGTGGGACGTTGACCGCGCAGTCAAAGATTGTGTGAAACAGAAAACCACGACACAGACACACGGCATGAGGTTTATGTATCAAAGTGGGATATTGTTCATAGTTCTGCCCTCCGGCAGGCGGCTGGCCTATGTAAAGCCCCGGCTGGGGGAAAACAAATTCGGCGGCGAGTCCGTCACCTATGAAGGTGTGGGCGCCGCAAAGAAATGGGAGCGCCTCGAAAGCTACGGCCCCAAGTTTGTCGAGAATATCGTCCAGGCAACGGCACGGGACATTCTCGCCGAAGCAATGCTGCGGCTTGGCTGGGCAGGATACAACATCGTTATGCACGTCCATGACGAAGTGGTGATAGAAGCGCCTGAAACGGCGCCGCTTGAAGAGATTTGCTCCATTATGGGACAGCCGCCTGCCTGGGCGAAAGGGTTACTGCTCCGCGCCGATGGCTATGTCTGCGACTTTTACAGAAAGGACTGATGAAATCTATGAGTGTAAATAAATTTAATCCAGAAGGTTATCATGACCCGACTGCCTACGAAGCCCTGGTAAAAATCGAAAAAGAGGAAAGGCGGCATCCCTACCGGCCGGTGGTATATATTTGTTCGCCATTTTCCGGCAATGTGGAACGCAACGCAGAGAACGCCCGCAGATACTGCCGTTTTGCGGTTGACAGCGGATATATTCCCATTGCGCCGCACCTGTTGTTTCCGCAGTTTCTGGATGAAACAAATCCAGACGAGCGCTGCTTAGCGATTTGCATGGACATTGCGCTGCTTGGCAAATGTACCGAGCTTTGGGTGTTCGGCGGCAATATTACCAAAGGGATGCGGATTGAAATAGAAAAGGCGAAGTGTAAACGGCAGCCGATCCGGTACTTCACTGAGGCTTGCGAGGAGGTTTCAAAATGAAGATTGCAATTGGGAACCGGCGTACCGATAAATGCTGGAAAAACAGCGACATTTCCTGGGAGGATTTTTGCCTGAAAATAAGCAGCACCCTCCGAACGACCGAGACGGTGGAAGAATACCAGAAGATGAAAAAAGGCCGGCAGGATGAGATTAAGGACGTGGGCGGCTTTGTGGGCGGGCACCTTGCCCAGGGACGGCGCAGAAACGGGAATGTCCTATGCCGCAGTATGCTGACGCTGGATATGGACTACGCTACGCGCGATGTGTGGGAGCAAATTCAATCCTTGTATGATTATAAATGCTGCGTATACTCCACCCATAAACACACCGCAGAACACCCCAGGCTCCGGCTGATCATCCCCCTTTCCCGTGAAATATCGGAAGATGAGTATCCAGCAGTCAGCAGGATGGTGGCGAAAGAAATCGGGATGGATATGTTCGACGATACAACCTACGAGCCATGCCGGCTGATGTACTGGCCCTCCACGCCTGTAAACGGTGTGTTTTTCAGTGATGTAAAGACTGGAGTCTTACTCGACCCGGACAGTTATCTTGCCCGCTATGACGATTGGCGGGACGTTAGCACCTGGCCGGTTTCGTCCAGGCAATCAGAGGTGGCAAAAAGGACGGTTTCCATGCAGGCGGACCCCCTTATAAAACCGGGCGTGATAGGCGCATTTTGCCGGGCATACGCCATCGAGGACGCCATCGAAACCTTCCTGGCAGACGTTTATGCTCCAAGTGCCGTTACAGGCCGGTTTGATTATATCCCTGCGGATTCTTCTGCCGGGTTGGTGCTGTATGACGGCCGGTTTGCATACAGCCACCACGCCACCGATCCTGCCTGTGGAAAGCTGCTCAACGCCTTTGACCTGGTACGGATTCATAAGTTCCGCGACCTTGACGAACAATGTCCGGCGAACACGCCTGCGGCAAAGCTGCCGTCCTTTAAGGCAATGGGCGATTTTGCTGTAAAAGACGAAAAAGTGAAGGCCGTACTTGCAGCGGACAGGATGGCACGGGCCGAGACGGAATTTTGCGGGGAGAACTGGCAGGCCGCGCTGGATATTGACAAAACAGGGAAAATCAAAGATACGCTGACGAATATCAGTATCATTCTAAAATATGATGAAAATCTGAAAAATATCGTGTATAACCAGTTTAAAAATATGCTGGACGTGGTGGGCGCGCTCCCCTGGAAACAAGTAAAGCCTGGATGGAGCGACACGGATCTTGCCTGTGCAAAGATGTATTTTGAAAGGATGTACGGCATCTGGTCGCCTACAAAGTTTAAGGACGCCCTGCTTGCCGTAGCCTCCGCAGAACGGCTGTACCATCCGGTAAAGGACTACCTGTCCGCCTTGAAATGGGACGGTGTAAAACGGGTGGATACGTTGCTGGTTGACTACCTGGGCGCAGAGGATACGCCATACGTCCGTGCTGTCACCCGAAAAACGCTGGTGGCCGCAGTCGCCCGGATATTCAAGCCCGGCACGAAGTTTGACTCCATCCTTGTGCTAAACGGCAAACAGGGCATCGGCAAGTCTACGCTTTTTGCGCGGCTCGGCAGGCAATGGTTTTCCGATTCGCTGTCCATTTCGGACATGAAAGACAAGACTGCCTCCGAAAAGCTGCAGGGGTATTGGATACTGGAAATCAGCGAGCTCAACGGCATGAAAAAGGTGGATGTGGAAACCATTAAATCCTTTATTTCACGCACCGACGATAAATACAGGCAGGCATACGGCGTTTCAGTGGAAAGCCATCCGCGCTCCTGCATCATTATTGGAACGACCAACAGCGACGGCGGTTTTTTGCGCGATATCACAGGGAACCGTCGTTTCTTTCCCGTGCGTGTCTCCGGGCAGGGAAAATACAAACCGTGGGAGCTTACGCAGGTTGACCAGATATGGGCGGAAGCAGTCGAGTACTATAACCGCGGCGAAGAGCTCTTTTTAAAGGACGATGCCGCGTCCCAGGCATACGCTATGCAGCGCGACGCGATGGAGACCGACGACCGGGAAGGTTTGGTGGATGAATACCTAAATACCCTGCTGCCGGAGGAATGGCCGAAAATGGACTTGTTTGAACGGCGCAGTTTCCTGAACGGCTCTGAGTTTGGAGAGAGCCGGCGGACCGGGACGCAGCCGCGGGAGCGCGTGTGCGCAATGGAAATCTGGTGCGAGTGCTTTGGCAAAAACCGCGAGGCCATTCGGAAAAGTGACTCTTATGAAATCGAAGGGATTTTATACAAGCTGGGCGGCTGGGAGCGTTATTCAGAAAATGCATCCGGCAAACTGCGGATTCCCGGTTATGGAATCCAAAAAGCCTATGTGCGTGTTGCCGATGAGAAACAATGAACAGTTAAAATGCGTTGCGCAAGGTTTCTCAAAAAACCATCGTCAACAGCTTTTGGAAACACCCCAAGCCCCGGCGGCGGCAGCGTTCGAGGGTTCCTTGTTTCTTATGTTTCTCATTTCTATATTGAAGTAATGAAAATAAGAGAAAAGAATATACACAAACGCATATATACGCGCGTAAGAGTTTTACCCCTTTTGGAAACAGCAATAGGAAACAGGAGTTTATTATGAGAGAAAAACAGATAGAAAGCAAGTTAAAAAAAGCAGTCGAGTCCAAAGGCGGCCTCTGCCTGAAATTTGTCT
>ERZ773194.2038-NODE-2038-length-20053-cov-7.722872_pt1 | contig 20053 bp, 17 predicted proteins | sample MGYA00511240_ERZ773194 | MGnify/ENA primary metagenome ERZ773194 (study PRJEB29015, sample SAMEA2737774) | human gut metagenome | biome: human gut; feature: human-associated habitat; material: faeces | place: China | collected 2012 ... | reverse complement strand
GGTTTCGTGCCGCTTCGTCAATCTTAGCGCAATACTGTCTTACGTACACCCAGCTGTAGCGGGGGGATTTTTATTTGGTGCCGGAAGTGGGACTCGTTCAGCGATACTGGGGGCAGTATCGCCGCCAGCCCGGGGAACTCAAAAAGTATTCACTGGATACTTTTTGCCCTTCGGGACGTTCCCTTCGAGTCCCGCTTATCTCTTATCAACATCAAAAAAGAGTCCGTGGCTGAACACGAACTCCGTATCTGGTGCCGGAAGTGGGACTCGAACCCACACGTTGTTGCCAACAACGGATTTTGAGTCCGTCACGTCTGCCAATTCCATCATTCCGGCGCAAGTTGTATTCTATCATAATTCGGCGCGCAATGCAACATAAATTGCGCACACAAACGCCGCACGGCAGCGCAGCTTATGCGCCGCCGCAACGGCATGAATAATTATTCTTCGTCTATATAGGGCTTAAGGAACGCGGGCGCATCATTTACGCTGCCGGTTATGCTAAGCACCAGCTTAACCTTGCGGCGCTCGGCAAACGCTGCCATCTCCTTGAACAGATCCTCAAGGGTATCCAGCGGATGATGGACTATTTTCATAAAGCCGTCAACAAAAAGGTATTCCAAATCGAAATCCTGCGCCGCAATGCCGGAAACGAAGCCGAAGAACATCTTGGGACTGTCTATATGATATTCCGAAGCATCCACAAAGCGGATATCATGCTTCAAGCCAAACATATACTGGCTGTCGTTATCGATGAACACTATGCTGCCGTTAGCCGTTTTAAGCGTTTCGTTAGCAATGTCAATTATGCGCTTGGTCTTGCCCGCGCCGGTTTCGCCAAAGATTACCTTTATCAAGTTGAGCCTCCCTCTGCGTTCAATAACGCTACTGAAATGGTCATGTATTATTATAACCTTTTTTCATGCGTTTTGGCAATAGCGGTTTATACAAATTCACCTTAAATACATAAATACATTTTATATGTTCTTTTCGGGGCCGAATTATGGTATACTGCAAAAATGAGCGACAAAAAAGGAACTAAGGACATGAAAAGAGTTTTGGGCTGCATCCGCCGCGCGGACGAAAGATACAATATGATACGCGAAGGAGATAAAATATGTGTTGGCGTATCAGGCGGAAAAGACAGCCTTCTGCTGCTGTATGGATTAAAGCTGTATCAGCGGTTTTGTTACAGGCATTTTGACGTATGCGGCGTTATGCTCGACCTTGGGCTGACGAACCAGGATCTTGCACCGGTGGAGGAATTTGCGCGCAGCATAGACGTGCCTTTTGACATTATAAAAACCGACATTGGGGATGTTGTGTTCAACATACGTAAGGAAAGCCACCCTTGTGCCCTTTGCGCCAAGCTAAGGCGCGGTGCGCTGAACGATGCCGCTAAGGAGCGCGGCTGCAATCTTGTAGCCCTTGGCCACAACCGAGACGATGTTATAGAAACCTTCTTCATGAGTCTTCTTTACGAAAGCAGGCTGAATACTTTCGGCCCGGTAACATACCTTGGCCGCAAGGACGTTACCGTTATCCGCCCGATGGTATTCCTGCCGGAAAAGCAGGCGCTCAGCATCGCCACGCGGCTGGAGCTGCCAATACGCAAGCCAAACTGCCCCGCCGCAGGCCACACCAAGCGCGAGGAAATGAAGCAAGTCATGCGTTTCTTTACCGGCCTTATACCGGACGCAGAGGAGCGCATAATGAACGCAATTGCAGACACGGAAAAATACGGCATGTGGGACAATCTTCGTCTGCCGCCGCGCGACGTGCTTGATATTGTTTCCTCCCCGAAGGCGCCGCGCTTTTGCCGCGAGTGTCCAAACAACGCAAATAAATCAGACGATAACGGCGAGGATGAATAATATGGACGAAAAAACTCTGTTCACAATCCTCATCACATATCTTGGCATAATGAGCCTTATACTGTTCCTTATGATGGGCATAGATAAAGCGAAGGCCAAGCAGGGTGCGCGCCGCATAAGCGAAAAAGCGCTTTTCGCCGTTGCCGCTTTGGGCGGCGGCATGGGCGGCGTATTGGGCATGAAGGTGTTCCGTCATAAAACGCTGCATACATCGTTCAAGCTGGGTATGCCAGCACTTACGGTACTCAACTTCGGCATAGCCTTCCTTATAATGTGGCTTAATCAAAGCTAAAAGGACCGGAGCGGTTATTCAATAGACTGCTCCGGTTCAACGTATTCAATAGCGCACCAAATCGTGCTCAACAGGCCATCGGCATTGTTCAGTTCTATCTGCACCTGTCTGCGGCTTTTGTTTACCTTAAGCACGCGCCCGTTAAGCTCGCATAGCGGGCCTTCCACAAAGCGTATCTTTGTCCCTTCCTTTATTACCTTTGTCGGCTCTATCGTGCCATCGTGCCGCCGTATCCACTCAACAAAGTCCAAATCGGCACCACGCAGGCGATATTCGCCGTCATCATACTGCAGCAGCTTTATGGCATTTTGCAGCGTGTTTATCGAGCGTACGTCAAGCTCTTTTTCGTCCGTTTCAAAGAACACATAGCCGGGCAGAAGGCACAGTTCTTTTTCAACCAGCTTTCCTCCGCTCGGCTTAAACTTTTTTATTTTCGGAACCAGCGTAGCGTAACCGCGCCGCTTAAGGCGGGACTCTATGCCCGCTTCAAAACCGGTTCTGCAAAAAACACAATATACCCCCGTCAAGATCCCCCACTCCGTCGGTAGTTTTATTTTACTATTCGATTATACCTAATTCTTTCAGTTTTTGCAAAAAAACTTTTGTATCGGCCTCAGCCGTTGCCGTATCAACATCGTATTCCGCGGCAAGCATGGCCGCAAGCGCGCTTTCGTTTTCCGCCTTTTCAAGCGCGTCCCACAGGAACTCTCCCGTTTCGTTCAGCGTTATAAGCCCCTTTATTTCAAGCGATGCATCCCCTACCGGCACCAGTATGATGTCGCCCGCAATGTTCCGCTTAATAAGCCGTTTCAGTATTTTCATTTGCTTTCCTCCTCCAATGTAAGCCGAACCGTTTCGTGCGTCATGCGGCACACATATTCCGGCTTAACGTTAAAATGCCCCGTTTCCGTTACGCACATGGCGGCGCAGGCATGGCACGCATGCTTATATCCGCATACGGCGCACTCAGCCGGCAGGCGTATTTGTGCCGTTGCCACCTTTGTAGCCTTCCATGCTGCGCTGAACCCAAGCTCCTTCACGTTTGCCACGGGTTCGGTCATCATGCCGCAGGGGGTCATTACGCCCTGCCAGTTTATCCAGAATGCGCTCCTGCCCGCGCGGCACATTATACCTTCGCCCGGGGTGCCTTCGCAGTCCGTATTCTCGCTCACGCTTATGCCGCGGCGCATGGCCTCCGCCCGCGCACGGAACTGCTCTTCGCTAAAGCGCATTCTGTCCCACATAACGCTGTACTTCGCCGCCTCTTCCGCGCTGAAACGGTCGTTTTCGCCAACCATGGCTGTGTCGCGCCGTATTGGCGGGAACATATATGTTGCAAGCTGCATCGGCGTGCCCAACGATTCCGCTATTTCATACACGCCCTGCATATCGGCCGCATTGTACTGCGTAAGCGACACGTTCAGCTTCACGCCGATGCCTATGTCCTTCAGCGCGCGTATGTTATCAACCACCCTATCGAACGCATTGCTGCCGCAAAGCCGTTCGTACGCTGCCCCGCTTGCGCCGTAAAGGGTTATGTTGAACCTGAACGGCGGCTCATGGCGGAAAAAGTCCAGCATGTCCTTATCTATAAGCGAAGCGTTGCTGTTTATGCTCACCATTAGGCCCATCTTTTTCAGCTCGCTCAGAATATATCTAAAATCCGGCCTTATCAGCGGCTCCCCGCCCGTGAGCAGCAGAAAAAGCATACCCTCGCTGCGCGCCGTTTCCGCAATGCTCAGCCATTCGTCCGCGCTCAGCTCCGCTCCGCGCCGCTTCTGCTCCGCCTCGCTTAGGTGAACATAGCACATTTTGCAGTTGAAATTACACCGCGGCGTAAGCTCAAAATTGCCCGCAAGCGGCGTTCCCGCCCGGCAGGCCTTTGCATGAAGATATGATGATAGGCGCGGTTCTGCGCTGTTATTTTCCATTTTATCCCCCAAACAATTCGTTTTGCAGCAGCCGCACCGCCCCTTCGTCAGCGCGGCAGCTAAGCCGATATACATCCGCACGCTGCACCAGCCCAGCTACCAAATCCGTCATATGTATTGCCGACTCCGCATCCCATTGATAATACGAGCATTGGCCGAGTATGGCGGCAAAAGCCTCCTTTGCCCCGGCGCGGCGCAGCGTGTTTTCATCAGCCTTATCAAGCAGCACTATCGCCCGAATGGGCGCGGAGGCGTTTTTGCATATGCCCGACGTGCCGGAATAGAACACGCCGTGCGCGGTAATATCGCCCGTGCGTATAAGCGTCCTGTCCCCGTTTATAACATCCGCGCCGGCATACTGCTGCCACAGCGCGGCCTGCGTGCTTTTGCCTATGCCGCTCGGCCCGCTGAAAAGCACCGCAGCGCCGTTTTGCGGCAGCACATAGGACGAATGCAGCACAAGCTGCCCAAAGCCCGCCAAAATATCGAACATATCGGCGGATTCAAGTATTGCCTGTGAATACATGGTGCTGCGGTAGCCTTCGCCGAACACAAGGCGCGTTTGCCCCTGCGTGCGCACGGCATACGAAAACTGCCTTGCACCGTATACCCTGAGCGTATGCAGCGCCTCCCCTTCGCGCCAGCGGCTTACAGGGCCGTTTTTCACGGCATGGTCGGGCACGGGCGGCGGGGTTGGGCTGTATTCCACGGATATGACATGGTTCGTTTCCGCGCCGTCCTCCGCATGGAAGCGGGCGCTGGCCTTGGATACCGTCCATGCGTCCTGCCCGCGCACTTCAAGCGTTACCCCGCCGAAGGTGAAGCGTTCAGTGTTCATACGTGGCGAACATCAGCTTGCTGTATTCGGTTGAATAGTGTCCGGCGTAGCAGGTTGTGCTTTGCCCTGCGGCAAGGCCGTTCACGCTCACGCGGTAAGTTATGCCGCCAAGGTACAGCTCGCCATACGCCACCTTATAGTATACATAAACCTGCCCCATGTCCTTACCGGAAATGTTCTTTACGGTTATTGCCGTATCCTGCGTGGTTATCTCCAGCGCGTCAGCATTCATGCCCGGTTCGGCATCGAACGCGGCATACATGGTTACCAAGGCCGTGTATCCATCCGTGCTTTCGGGCATGGGCTGGCGGCTGAGCTCAAGGAGCTGAACCTCCGCATCGGGCGGCAGGGTGGTTACGTCAAACTCATATGCCGTTTCGCCTATGGTAACGGTCAAATGCGCATACTGCACCGTTTTTTCCGCATTGTTGCGCACCGTTACGGCGCATACGTCGGACACGGTTTCGTCCGTGCCGTCCTCAACAAACAGCCCCGCGTATTTGCTTATGCCCTTTATTTCCAGCCCGTATTCGGCGGTATTGCCGCTGCTGCCGCCGTTTTGCGCAGCGTTATCGTTTTGCATATCGCCGCCGCTGCTTGCCGCGGGCGTGGTTTCGGGCGGTATCTCCACCGCGTCGCTCAGGTCATCCCCGCCGCCCGTGCAGCCCGCAAGCATAAGCGCCGCCAGCGCAAGCGCAAGCAGTATAATTGCAGTTTTTTTCATGGCATACTCCTTTCCGTCAAAAAGCGCCCCGCCCTATGCGGGCAGGGCACTCGTACTCGTGTCTGGTTGATTAGGAACTAAAGAGTTTGTTGCTGTCGAACGGCACATGATAACAGATTTTATCATTATCTGCTACTTCTGTGGTCATGCAGGGATCAGTAATAAATATCTTCCCGATGCCCGGAATATCTATTGTGCAATCCGTTACTGCATGATCAACTATGATTGAGCAGCCGGTCGCTACGGTAGTGCTCAACTCAAAATCCTCGAAGTACAATTCGGGCTTAACATATTGTTTTTTCATGTTTTTCACCCCTTTCCTTAAAACCAACCCTTGAACCAATCCCACATATCGCGCAAGCTGTTGGGACGGGTCTTAACGGTAAGCCGCGCGGTGATGGCTTCGCTCTCGGTGCCTTCCGCATTGATGGCGGTCACGCTGAAATCCGCGGATTCCTGAGCCACCATGCTGTAAGTGAACTCCCTGTACGTTATGCGCTTCGCGCGGCGGCCGAAGCCCACGCGCTCGGTACGGGTGCGGTAGCTCCTTATGGTCTGGCCGTCCACGGTAATGGCTTCCACGTCCTCGGAGGTCTTAACGGTAAGCGTAGCCTTCCTGCCCTGCATAACGTTCTTCGTCCAGCTTGCCTCGAACCGCTCCGGCTCAAATGTCTTTTCAGGCTCCGGCTCGGGCTCCGGCTCTACCGGCGCTGGCGCAAACAGCGCACGAACTGTCGCCACAGCATCATGCTGCTCAGCTTCGTTCAACTTAGCAAGAGTCACTTCCGCGTTAGGCTTACTGGTAAAGGTTATCTTAAGGTTCGTCAGCGAAAGTATATTCTGCGTGCTATTAGTTATAGTTACCGATTTAGCTGAAACACTTTCGCCTGCTCTCGTTATAACCTGCTCAGTGATAGCATAATACATCTCTGTAGCAGTATTCAGATTTTCGACAACCTTAGTTCCGCCAACTTCCAGGTCAACCTGCCCGTTCGGAGCTTTCGCACCAATCTGCACAGTAGCTATCTTGCTCAAATCGCCCTCAAGCTTAAACGTTATCGCCTGACCATTAGCGAGATATACCTCATTGTTCGGGCCATAGTTTTTATACAGCGATATTGCAGCATTTTCTGCTCCATCGATGAATAGCAGCTTTGCGCTATCAACTGTCACAGAACCATCTTCCTTTGCAAGCTCGTTGCGCAGCTTGATATACTGCGGATAGGCTTCGCCGTCTTGCCCATATGTATTTCCCGTATTCTCGATCTTGCCCATCGGGTCGTACACGCGCACGGCGTCAAGCCAGAAGCTGTATGAACCCTTAGGTGTCGTATGGTCAAAATAGTCGCTATACGCAACCTTTATGACCACGTTGTGCTCATCATAATCAAGGCCGCGCACCGCTATTACAGGTATCTGGTACAGGGCGTTGGGCTTATTACTCGTTGACGGCTGCCATCCATTAGTCGCATCATAGGTATAACCATAGTAGTTATCTACGAACACGCTCTTTTCCTTTTTGCCAGTCTCTTTGTTTACCACATCCACAAATATCGCACCCGACGTATTATCCGTCAAGCTGATGATATCAAACCCGGTGCCTTTGAAGGTAAACTGCGCCGTCGGCCAGACTACGCCATCCTTTGCCATGTCGCTGGTCACGGTCACCTTGCGCGCGCTGCCCATGGAGAACATGGTGCTATCCTGATACGCAGGGTCGTAGCCGTAGACGTTCGTCTTATTGCCAAGCGCTTCGAGGGCTTGGTTGGGCGAATCGTTCACGGCCTTTCCGTTAGCCGTCCACTTTGCGTCCACTGCCGCGCCGCTGCCGTCGGTAAACTTCGCAAAACTGTCCTCGTAGTAGACGTTCGTGGCGGGGATGATGTTAGCGGTGAACAGCTGCGGTTTGTCGTTATCACCTCTTTGATTAAACTTTACATACAGCGGTATGGTTATGTTCTGGTCAAGCGGCTTATCCAGTGTGTACAGGACGTACTTACCCTCGGTGTCATTCATAATAACCTTGGCCGTGCCATACAGTCCTTTGTTTTCGAGTACTGTCTCTTTTTCCCAAAGAGACACTGTTCCTATGGCTTCATCATTCGTTACGCCAAAGTCGCTAAACTTAATCTTCAGCGGCAGGCCGAAATCGATAACATACGTATGTTCACGCTTAAATGTATAGTATATCCATACATTTTTACCGTCCTGACGCCGACTTTCCACAACTTCATAATCGGAGTAACGATACTGCGGTTCAAGATTATTCAGTGTAGACAGGTCAGATGAGACAGTTATTGTTACATCAGTACTGTTTACTATCGTTCCGTTATCCAAAGGACCCTTTGGGTTCGTTTTATTAAGGCCTATGTTTTCATCAAACGTAGGATAAGTACCATCCGCATTAGCCTTAACAATTATATTGTACTTATGGAACTCTACATTGGTGCCATCTATTGCATAATGCACTGTCAGACTGTCTGTAGTTTCCTTGGCACGCAGATAGTACGTCACCAACAGACCTTGATACTGATATATCTTAACGGATTCGAGGAACGGCTCGCCACCGTATTTCACATTGGGCATTTTGTACAGCTCGGCGCTGTTGGCATCGGCCTCAGTCTTAGCCCACGCTATTTTTTCCGTGCCGTCATAATTATAGCTGGTCAGTGTTGAATTTTTGTTGATATACACACTGTGGTTATCATTGCTCGGGGTGAGGGTTATCATATAAACCTCGTAATTTGAGGTTTCTACACCGGCAATACCATAAACAGTACGATAAATAGCCCCGTTATCAGTACCGTAGTAAGTTACATTGTCGATAGGCGCAATGTCGAACCCAATTGTCTTACCCGTTACGGGGAAACTATTCGGTATTCTATTCGCAGTACCGTCGTATTTTACCGCGAAATCAAGCAGACATTGATTCGCAGCATATTTTATCGGGCCCCAGTCAACTATTTCCGTAGTAACCTCGCTTGTAACCGTGGTCACCTGGCGATACCATACGCATACCTGATTTTTACCGGAATCGTCTTTACCTGCGCCAACTTCACCTACTTCAGTCCACTCTCCGGTTTTAGCAGAACAATACTCCCATTTATTATCCCAATAGCGAATATACTCAAATTCCGTTCCCTTATTTGAGCTATTCGTCCAGCCATCGGTGCTTTGGCGTTCGGCAGAAGCATTATAGCTGCATTTCCATATATCTACATTGTATTCTTCAGGCGTGTTGCTGCCACGATACCCATATGCTTTACCTTTATTTGGTATAAGCTCACTTAATTTGACACCTTGCTCGCTATGTATGCTGTCTTCCGTGGCCTTCAATTCATATATCGCGCGGAAAGTCTCCCATCCATTATTCGTATGCTGTGTATCCAGACCATAGGTAAACCCTTCACGAGTTACATTGTTGTAAGAGGTTCCCCATCCGTCCGGCACAACGCCCGTGTTGGTTATCCACAGGTTGATGGGCAGTACCTGCTGCGCCAACGTCGCATCCACAACCTTAATCGTATAGGTTTTGCCATCTATCTTGATAGTGGTTTCGCCACCCTTAATGCCCTTAATGGTTACTTGTGTTTCGGTCTTACCTTCGGGTGTCACGCTGCCGCTTGCTGCCATGCTGGTAAACGTGCTGCCATTATAGCTACCCCACTGTATTTCGGCAAGCTGCCACCAGCTTTGTTTATATGCTGTAATTTCAACCCTTATATAGCGCACATTTCCTGCCGTATTATTTAATATGGTAGTTTTTGTGCCGTCATAGCTGCCTATCGTCGTCCAGTTACTGCCATCAACAGATACTTTAACGTCTGCCGTACATTTTGCATCAGTACGACTAGTAGGAATAATCCTTACCGCATCGAACGGAATAGCCGCACCAAGGTCGACCTGCGCATATGCACCTATCTTCTGTCCCTCGTTGGAACCAGACCAATAATAAGTGCTTTCTTTTCCATCGATAAGATTGGATGCATAATACCTTTGGTATGCGTCTAAACTCGCAGATGCTGTTGCACTATAGTATATTGTTTCGCCAGTCTGCTGAACTTTTTCAACTTTTTCTTTCGTCGCAACAGTATCATTCTCAATCTTACCAACATTGTTGGTCACATCGCCGGGAACAGTTATAACTCCGGTTTGTCCTGCCACGATTTCTATCGTTCCGCCAACCTCTGTCGTCGCGGCCTTCTCATATATGCCCATTACGGAGAAGTGCGGCGCGGTAAACACATACCAGCCATCCTCGGTCTTGCCTGTGATATCATTAACAGTGCTATCGTTTCCCACGATGAACGCGTTAACCTTGCTGCTATCCCATTCTGCGGGTATCTTTATGCGAACCTCGGCTTCGCCGGTATACTTATTATTGTCTGCGGTCGAAGGGGTCACGTCATAGGCCATTATTCTGCCTTCAACAGCCTTAATGCCTGCTATTTCTCCCGTATGCTCGGGCGCAGTCAGCGCCGCAAGGTTGGGGCCGGTTACGCGAACGGTGTCGTTCTCGGCGGTAGTAGCATTGCCGCTACCATTGCCTACGGTGGTGTTGTTGGTGGGAACATTTATTGTTCCATCAGCCTTAAACCCGCCCTCAACAAGCTCATTAGAAGCGGAATAGATTTCGCTATTCTGCATGCGCGCGCCAATAACGCGCAGTATCATGCGAATCTGCTGCGCAATTTGGGTTTCGGTATTTTTGCCGGGGGTGTTGCACCATATGCAGAACATAGAGCCAACAGGGTTATTAACATGTGTTCCAACCCCTCTCCCGTAGTTAAATGTATTATTGTTAAATTGTTTTGCCTTATTTATCCACGTATCTTCGTTATATTCGCCAACAAACGTGTATCCTTCTCTATAAAGATTCCAGTTCTCATTGGTAGACACATAGTAATAGTCGTGATTGGCGTTTATCAACTGATATTGGGTAATTTGACCGACCGGATAGCAGTCGTTGCCATAAAACCAATAACAAACCTGTACGTTACTATTGCTTATGGTGTTATTGCTTCTGAGCGCATCATTGAACATGCGCGGAGTCATATTATTTCCCGTAATTATACTTATAATATCATTCGCATAATTATAGAAAACATTTTCCCATGAGCTATATTCATCCATTGCGGCATTGAAGAAATTGCAGCCATTATCCGCAAAATACTTCACGTATTTGCTTACAAGTTCTTTTGTAAAGCTAACAGCAACTGTATTCTCAAGGTTAAGGCAACCGGGCTTGCCGCTAACCTGAAGATTGCCACTTATGCCAAGTTCACTCATTGCGGTCAAAACAGCATGCATATGCCCCGGAGTATTGAGCATGGGGACAATTTCAATACCTTTGCTTTGGGCATGCTTAATTATGGTATCCATCTCCGTCTGGGTCAGGGCATTTACAGACGGGTTATATGTTATCCATTCACTATTGGTGGGGCCATTTTCACCGTCACCGTATATATTATAGTGCTTGTTTCCGGCTTCAAGGGCTCCCATCACCTGTTCATGTGAATAGCTGCCGACTGCCATATTATTCAAGTAAAAGCGGAAACCGCCGTTGCCGAAAGCGAGCTGGAGCTGGTTATAACCGGCTTCTGCCATCTCGTTTATAAGGGCGATTATCCAGTCTTTTGTGAAGTATTCACGACCGCAGTCCAGATGTACTATACGATATTGAAGTTCCACATTCGCCTGCACGGGCATCACGTTCGCCGGCATAATCCCCTCATCCGTGGGCTCGGCAGTGGGCTCGCCCTGCGTGGGCTCTACCGTGGCCGCGGGGTTCTCGGGCGTAGGCTCGGGAACTTCGGTGACTTCGGGAGTCTCCGTCTCGGTCGGCGCGGTGGGTTCAGCCGATTCCGTCGGTTGCTCTGTTTCCGTAAGCTCAGGCGTGGTATCCACGTCCATTGCTCCCCACCCTCCTGCCATTGCTGACGCGGGCAGCAGACCTGCTACCATTATCAGCGCAAGCAGCACGGAAAACAGCTTCTTGAACACTTGATTTCTCATATGTTTCCTTCCTCCTAAAAAATGTCGGTCCGTACCGCATAATTTTAGTACTGATTATACGCAATATATTTTATCCCTTAACGAAAGAAAAAGCAAGAGAGGAAACGAAAAACGGTGAATTTTTTGTTAAAAAAGAGCCGCCCGCGCACGGGAGACTCTTTGCATATAAAAACCCGCTTTACGCGGGCAGCGAAACGGTTACTGTCGTGCCCACGTTCGGGACGGATTCAAGCCTTATGCTGCCGTGGTGATACATTACCGCGTGCTTGACTATGGATAGGCCAAGCCCCGTGCCGCCGCTCTCCTTGGAGTGGGACTTATCCACGCGGTAGAACCGCTCAAACACGCGGGCCTGATGCTCTTCGGGTATGCCGATGCCGGTATCCGCCACGGTAACGGTGGCAAGGCCGTCCTTTTCGCCCACGGTTATGCTTACGCTGCCGCCGTCGCGGTTGTACTTCACGGCGTTGTCGCACAGGTTGTAAATAATTTCATATAATAGCCGCCTTACGCCGGTTATGCAGACGCTTTCACCCCGCACCTCAACGCCTATGTGCCTTTCCTCCGCCTCCGTGCGCAGATCGTTTGCAGCCTCCGCCGCAACCGCCTTCAGGTCAACGCGCTCCGTAGGCATATCGCAGCCTTCGTCAAGCTGGCTCAGCCTTATTATGTCCCCTATCAGCGTAACGAGCCGCTGCGCCTCCTGCCGAATGTGGCCCACAAAGCGGGGCATATCCTCCGCCTTCACCATGCCGTTTTCTATCAGCTCCGCGCTGCCTATAATGCCCTGTAACGGTGTTTTCAGTTCGTGCGAAACGTTTGCCGTAAATTCGCGGCGCATGGCGTCCGCATTCTGCTTTTCGGTTATGTCAAAGCCGAGTATTACCGCGCCTATGGTCTTTCCGTCGGATTCTATGCGGCTCACGTCAAGCTGATATACCTTGCCGCCGCGGTCGATGGTCGTCTCGCCGTGGCCGCCGTCGTATGCGGCGCGTATGGCGGCGCTCAGCTTGGGGTTCCTGTCCACCGTAATAAAATCGTGGCCCGCGCAGTTTTCTTCCGCATTGAATAGCTGCCTTGCCGCAGGGTTCATGCTTATTATGCTCCCCTTTTCATCCAGCAGCACAAGTCCTTCGTTCATGCTGCGGGTTATGGCATTGAACTCGTCCTTCTTCTTGTCCAGCGCGCGCATCTGCGCGTCTATCTGCGTATGCTGGCGGTTTATGCGGCTCAGCAGCGGGGCTATCTCCTCGTATGCGTCATTGTCCAGCGGATGTTCAAGGTCCAGCGCGTTCAGCGGCGCGACTATCCTTTGCGCCAGCCTGTTCGCCATAACTATCGCCAGTACAAGCGCCGCCAGCACTATTATAACAACGGTCCTCAGCATGCCCAGTGCCAGCGTTGCAATGGTAGCCCGGCTTACGGATATTCTTATTACGCTGCCGTCGTCAAGCCGCTTTGCGTAGTACATCGTCTTTTGCATAAGCGTTGCCGAATAGCGCGTGCTTTGGCCCTCGCCGTCCGCCATGGCCTGCCGCACCTCCTCGCGCGCGGCGTGGTTGTCCAGCGCGCCTGCATCGCTGCCGCTGTCGTATTTCACCGTGCCGTCGGGCGCTATCCATGTCAGTCTGTATCTTTCGCTGTTCACGCGGGCAAGGTAATCCTCCCCGCCCTGCTCAACGCCCGCCGCCGCAAGGCTCAGCTGATCCTTCAGCTCGCTTTCCTGCAGGCTTGCGAAGTATTCGTATAAGCAGTCCATTATTATCAGCAGGCTTGCAAGCAGTATTATGCCCGCAACAAGCATTATCGCCCTGAATATTCTTTTCGTCATTGCCCTTCCTCCATCCGGTAGCCGACGTTTCTTACGGTTTTAATGCTTTCGCCGCATTTGCCAAGCTTTTGGCGCAGCGTGCGTATGTGCATATCAATTGTGCGCGTTTCGCCCATGTAGTCCGTTCCCCAAACCCGTTCCATAAGCTGCTCCCTTGTGAACGCCGTGCCTATATGGGAAAGGAACAGCTTCAGCAGCTCATATTCCTTGTATGTCAGCGTTATTCGCTCCCCGTCTGCGCTCACGGTATGCTCAAGTGTGTTCATGCTTATGCCGCAGGCGTTGAGCGTGCTTTTTTCATCCTCCGCGCCGCATCGCCTGAGCACGGCCTTAACGCAGGATATAAGCTCCATTATGCCGAAGGGCTTGGTCAAATAATAATCCGCGCCAAGGTCAAGCCCCTGTATCTTGTCGTATTCGCTGCCCTTGGCCGTGGCCATGACTATGGGTATCTGCTTCAGTGCGGCGTTCGCACGGATGCGCCTTAGAAGCTCTATTCCGTCAATGCCCGGCAGCATAACGTCCAGCACAATAAGCTGCGGCTTTTCCTTTTCGCCGGTTATCGCAGCATAAAAGCTGCTGCCGTCCTCAAAACCCCTTGCCGCAAAGCCCGCGGAGCTGAGCGCGTATACCTCTATGTCCCGAATGCTTGCGTCGTCCTCCACGCACCATATCATGCACTTTAGTCCTCCTTATGCACTCCCGTTACGGAGAATATTACCCATTCGGCAATGTTAACCGCGTGGTCGGCAATGCGCTCAAAATACTTGGCTATCATCAATAGGTCCAGCGCATATTCGCCGTCCGCTGGGTCGGCCGCTATTCTTTCGATGAGCTGATGCTTCACCCTGTCGAAATATGCGTCAACAACATCGTCCGCGGCAATGACCTTCTCCGCCATTATTGTATCATGTTTTACATATGCGTCCACACTATCCGTGACCATTTTTATTGCCGCGTTCGCCATTTCGCGCATAAGCTGCTCGTTGGCGGCGTTCCTGTCGCTGAGATAGGTTATTATCTCCGCAATATCCTCCGCCTGGTCGCCTATGCGCTCCATATCGGTTATCATCTTCAGCGCGGCGGATATCTGCCTTAAATCGCGCGCAACGGGCTGCTGCTGAAGCAAAAGCTTCAGGCACATGGATTCTATGCTGCGCTCCTTCTGGTCTATCGCCACGTCAAGCCCGGCAACCTTTTTCGCAAGCGCCTTGTCGCCTTCCATAAGCGCCTTCAGCGCCATGCTTATGGATTCTTCGCACATTGCGCCCATCTCTATCAGTTCCCTGTTCAGCTCCGCAAGCTGATTGTCAAACCGGCTTCTCATTATCCGAACCTCCCTGTAATGTAATCCTCTGTGCGCTTATCCGTGGGCTGGGAGAACATCTCCTCCGTCTTGCCGTATTCAACAAGCTCGCCCAGCAGGAAAAACGCCGTGTTGTCCGATATCCTTACCGCCTGCTGCATGTTGTGGGTAACGATAACTATTGTGTATTGCTCCTTCAGCTGCATGGCCAGTTCTTCTATTTTTGATGTTGATATGGGGTCCAGCGCGCTTGTGGGCTCGTCCATCAGCAGCACGTCCGGCTCCACCGCCAGCGCACGCGCTATGCAAAGGCGCTGCTGCTGCCCGCCGGAAAGGCCAAGCGCATTCTTCCTCAGCCTGTCCTTTACCTCGTCCCATATTGCCGCGCCGCGCAGGGACTTTTCAACAATGTCGTCCAACTTGGCCCTGTTCCTTATGCCGTGGGTACGCGGGCCGTAGGCAATGTTGTCATATATGCTCATGGGGAACGGATTCGGCTTTTGGAACACCATGCCTATCTGCCGCCTCAGCTCGCTCACGTCCACGCCCGGCGCGAATATGTCCTCCCCCTTGTATTCAACGCTGCCCGTTATCTTAACGTCCGGTATCAGATCGTTCATGCGATCAAGTGTTTTAAGGAACGTGGACTTGCCGCAGCCGGACGGGCCTATAAGCGCCGTTATGCTGTTTTTAGGTATATCTATGTTTATATTTTTCAGCGCCTGATGGTTGCCATACCACAGGCAAAGCTCATTAACGCTCAAAATGCTCTTTTCATTGGCTTCCATATTCTCTCTCCCTTCCATGCGCTTACTATATCTGCCTTTTTTTCTTAAAGCTTCTTGCAACCGCTTCCGCGCTCAGATTTATTATAAGCGTCAGCAGCATAAGTATTGCCGCTATCGCAAACGCAACGCCGAATTCGCCGCGTTCCTTTGCGTATATATACAGCGCAACCGTAAGCGTTGCGCCGGAGCTTTTAAGCCCCATGAAGAAGCCGTTCACAACGTGCGCTATGCCGGCCGTGAAAAGCAGCGCCGCCGATTCGCCGAGTATTCGGCCGACAGACAGTATGCAGCCGGTTATGACGCCGTCCACGCAGCCCGGCAGCACCACAGTGCGTATAACCCTCCATTTGCCCGCGCCAAGGCCGAACGCGCCTTCACGATAGCTCTGCGGCACGGTTTTAAGGCTTTCCTGCGTTGTGCGCATTACCGTAGGCAGGTTCATTATAACAAGCGTAAGCGCGCCCGCCATGAGCGATGTCTGCATCTTCAAAAATTCACAGAAGAACAGCATGCCCACAAGACCGTATATAATGCTCGGTATGCCGGAAAGCGTTTCCGCAGCGTATTCTATAACACGTACAAGCTTTTTGTTCGATGCATATTCGCTAAGATATATTGCCGCGCATGCGCCAAGCGGAAGCACTATTATTATGGTTGCTATCACAACATAAATGCTGTTCAGTATATCGGGCCAAATGCCTATCGTGTCGTTCAGTATGCTTGGCGCCGTGGTCAAAAACTTCCATGTTATGTTTGGTATGCCCCGGTAAAGCACATACCCTATCAAAAACAGCACCAGCGCGCCTATCGCGGCTGTGGACGCATACATCAGCGCCTTCATGCCGTATATATATGCCCTGCGGCCGGGCGAAAGCTTTTTGTTCATATATTTACGCCTCCTTGTCCCGCTTCAGGAAGAAATTGAGCGCCGCGTTTATAAGCATTATGAACACGAACAGCACCAACGCTATGGAAAACAGCGCCTGCCGCTGAAGCCCGCCGGAATAGGACATTTCGCTTGCAACGGCTGTGGTAAGAAATCTTACACTTTCAAAAAGCCCTGGCATGTTCGCCACGTTGCCGGAAACCATCATAACCGCCATTGCCTCGCCTATCGCGCGGCCAACGCCCAGCACCACCGCCGCAGCAATGCCGCTGCGCGCCGCGGGGACGGATACCTTGAAATATGTTTCCACCTCGGTTGCGCCAAGGGCAAGCGATGCATCCTCGTATTCCTTCGGCACGGCCTCAAGCGCCGTTACGGACACCTTTATTATTGAAGGCAGTATCATTATTGCCAGCACTATTATCGCCGCCAGCAGGCTTGCGCCGTCCGGCACGTTAAACAGCTTCCTTATCCCCGGCACAAGCACCAGCATGCCCACAAGGCCGTATACAACGCTTGGTATGCCCGCAAGCAGGCTGACTGCCGACTGCATTACAGCCTTCAGCTTCTTCGGCGCAAGCTTTGCAATATACACGCTTGCCATAAAGCCTACCGGCACGCCCAGCACTATTGCGCCGCATGTGCCGTATACGCTGGTCAGTATAAACGGCAGTATGCCGAAGGAAGGCTCGGTAGTCTTTGCCGTCGACGCCCACACCTTGCCGAACAGGAACGGTATAAGGCCTATTTCTCTTATTGCGGGCAGGCCGGATATTATAAGATAGATGGTTATAAGCAGCACGCAGCCCACGGTTATAAGTCCCGCCACAAGGAATACTCCGTGCACAATGGCTTCTATCGGCTTTGCTGTATGCTTCTTATTCTGCTTCATGCCTGCTCCTTTCTTATTAACGTGGCTGTCGGACGGCCCTTCGGCCGCCCGATCATTAAGGTTTGTATTGTTCACGCTCAGTTCGCTGCTACCGCACCGGCCTTGGCGATTATGTCCGCCGCACCGGCGCTGGTGGCGTAGTCGTAGAACTTCTGCGCAGTCTCGCTGAGCGCCGTACCCTCCTTGGTTACCAGCACGAACGGGCGCTGTACAACGTAGCTGCCGTCCTTAACGGTGTCCTCGGTGGGGGCCACTCCGCCAACGGTCAGGGCCTTAACGCTGTCCTTCAGAGAGGCAAGGGAAGCATAGCCGATGGCGTTGGGGTTCTGAGATACGGTGGTTATAACGTCGCCGGTGGAAGTAAGCTCCTGGCGGTATTGGCACTTGTCGGCAGTGCCGGTGATGGACTCAAAGCCGTCCCTTGTGCCGCTGCCGCCTTCGCGACCGATGAGCACCACTTCGGCATCATTACCGCCAACGTCCTTCCAGTTGGTGATTTCGCCGGTATAAAGCTTGGCAATGGTTTCAAGGTCAAGATTGTTTACGGGGTTATCCGGATGCACTATTATGGCGATGCCGTCATATGCAAGTACGGTTTCCTTAAGCCCCTCGGCCTTCTCGTCGTCCTTCAGGCTTCTGCTGGAAAGGCCGATGTCGCAGCGGCCTTCAAGCACGGCCTTTATGCCGGAGCCTGAGCCGGTTGGATTGTAAGTGAACGTTGTGCCCTGGTTGTTCGCCATGAACGATTCGCCAAGCGCGCCTATCACCTTTTCCATGGACGTTGAGCCGTCAGTTGAAACGCTGCCGCCCGCGCTGCCGTTATCGGATGCGCAGCCCGCAAACATAGCCGCCGCAGTTATCGCGGCAAGTACGATCATCATAATCTTCTTCATAATTCTTATCTCCTTTCGATTCCTTCAAATCATTTTTGTTTATGCTTAAATAATACCCATTCCGTGTAAAATCAAAAAGAAATGTTATGTAAAATCCATGTCAAATCGCATAGCCTTGACAAGCTGCTGTCAATATGTGTATAATGTAAGCAACACTTGTTGCGCAAACTATGTTACTCAAAAAGGAGGCTGCCTGAATGGAGGCGCTTAGCGTAAAAGGATTATGCAAGGAATACCCATCCTTCAGCCTGAAGGATGTTTCCTTTTCGGTTGAGCAGGGTGCTATAATGGGCTTTATCGGCCGCAACGGCGCAGGAAAAACCACCACGCTCAAATCAATACTCAATTTGGTGCATCCAAGCCGCGGAGAGATACGCTTTTTCGGCACGGAGCTTAAAAAGAACGAGCTGGAGATAAAAAGACAGATAGGCTTCGTTTCCGGCGGCGTAGATTACTATGTAAAAAAGAAAATCAGGACCATAACCAGCGTTACGCGCCGCTTTTACGACGATTGGGATGAGCAAGCGTACCGCCGCTATATGGCGCGGTTTGAGCTGGACGAGAACAAAACGCCTGAGCAGCTTTCCGCCGGCATGAAGGTGAAATACTCTCTCACGCTGGCGCTGAGCCACAGGGCGAAGCTGCTTATACTCGATGAACCCACAAGTGGGCTCGATCCCGTATCGCGCGACGATCTGCTGGATGTTTTTCTCTCGCTTCAGCGCGAAGGCGTAAGCATACTTTTCTCCACGCATATAACAAGCGACCTTGACCGCTGCGCGGATTCAATAACATATATACGCCGCGGGGAGATCGCCGCAAGCATGCCGCTTGAGCAGTTCCTTGGGCAGTATATGGCCGCTGAAATAGACGCCGATGCAATTCCCGCCGATATAAGCCCGCTGCTCATAGGCGCAAAGCCCGCCAAGCGCGGCTATACCGCCATAGTGAATAAGCGGGACGCAGCCAAGCTGCCCGCGTTTGTGTGCCTTGCCCCGGCCGATCTTGAAACGGCCATGATACATCTTGAAAAGGAGTGAAAGCCATGCTGTCAAAGCTGTTGTATAAGGAATTTAAGCTTGCCCAGCATCCGGCGTCGGTGCTTTTTCTGCTGCTCAGTTCAATGATGCTTATTCCAAATTATCCCATGTACGTGCTGTTTTTCTATAACACGCTGGGCATATTCTTCATCTGCCTCAGCGGACGCGAAAATCACGACTTTGCATATTCCCTCTCCCTGCCCATAAGGAAGCGGGACGCCGTGCGCGCGCGCATTGTGTTCGCCGTTATATTGCAGCTTGCGCAGTGCGTATTGGGGGTTGGCTTCATGTTCGCCCGCCGCGCGCTGGGCCTTGGCGCAAATGAAGCCGGAATGGATCCGAACGTTGCTTTTTTCGGGCTAAGCTTCATAATGCTCGCCGTCTTTAACTATGTTTTTTTCACCGGCTATTTTTCGCAGCCTGATAAAGTCGGCCGTGTATTCGCCCGCGCAAGCATAGTAACGTTTATATACATTGGCATTGCGGAGACCTGCGCGTTCGCCGTTCCTTTCTTCCGCGATGTGCTCGATACGCCCGATCCCGAAAACATGGGTGTAAAATTCATCGTACTCGCTATAGGCGCGGTGATATACGGGCTTACATCATATGTAGTGTATCGCATATCCGCGAAGAAATTCGAAGCGCTTGATATGTAAAATTAAATCTTCATATAGAAAAGAGGCAGCCGCTGATCTGAACCCAAAAAGTTAGACACGAAATCGATATCAAGCGGCATCAAGGGC
>ERZ773194.2031-NODE-2031-length-20080-cov-2.959301_pt1 | contig 20080 bp, 10 predicted proteins | sample MGYA00511240_ERZ773194 | MGnify/ENA primary metagenome ERZ773194 (study PRJEB29015, sample SAMEA2737774) | human gut metagenome | biome: human gut; feature: human-associated habitat; material: faeces | place: China | collected 2012 ... | reverse complement strand
GCAAAAATATGGTATGCTGTGCGGAGCGGTGGGTATTTGTCTGAATCTTTTGCTGTTTGCCGGAAAGTTTTTAGTGGGGACTCTTTTTCAAAGCGTTTCCATTGTAGCGGATGCGGTCAACAATCTATCAGACGCCGGTTCCAGCGTAATATCCCTGGTCAGCTTCAAACTGTCCAACAAGCCGGCTGACAGGAAACATCCTTTTGGCCATGCCAGGATGGAATATATCGCTTCTTTGGTTGTAGCCTTCTTGATTTTAATGCTGGGTTTTGAACTGGTACGTTCCAGCGTTGACAAGATTTTTCGCCCGGACGCTATCCGATTCAGCTACATCACGGTAGCTGTTTTGGTGATTTCTATTTTAGCAAAGCTCTGGCTGTATTTATTCAACCGTAAGCTGGGCAAAAAAATAGATTCAACTGTTATGCAGGCAACTGCGGCGGACAGCTTATCCGATGTTGCAGCAACTTCCGGCGTATTGATTTCAACGATTGTAAGTCCACTGCTTCATTTTCAGCTGGACGGTTATATGGGCGTTGCGGTAGCTGTGTTTATTATTATTTCGGGAATCAATATTTTGCGGGATACCATGGACCATCTGCTGGGGCAGGCTCCCGACGCAGCGTTTATTGAATCGGTGAACAGCTATATCATGAAATATGACGGTATTCTTGGCACGCATGACCTCATGGTACACAGCTACGGCCCCCAAAGGTGCTTTGCTTCTGTCCATGCGGAGGTGGATGCAGGGGAGGATATTTTAAAAAGCCATGATATTATTGATAATATCGAACGGGACATCGAAACTGATATGGGAATACACCTGGTCATTCATTTAGACCCGATTGTGACAGGGGATGAGACGGTGAACGAACTGCGCGACTTTACTCAAAAAATCGTAAAAAAAATAGACCCGGTACTGTCGATTCATGATTTTCGGGTCGTGATTGGAAATACGCACAGCAATTTGATTTTTGATATTGTAGTACCATTTGAATTTTCGATGGGTGACGATGAAATTATTTCGGCTGTCAAAGAAAAAATAGCGCAACGGGATCAAACTTTATATGCAGTAATCACCTTGGACCGTTCCTGATGAACTGGCCGAAATGGACGTGATGACCAATGGATTTTTAGATTCCCTTCATTGTCATTTCAATCAGTTTTCCTCTGAGAGCTTCGATATTATCTATATTTTCCATATATATCTTCAGCCTGTCAGACAAATTGGTCTGCACGGAGAGAAGCTGATTGATTTTGTTCTTTTTTGCGCTTAAATCAGGTTTATTTTGATTCAATTCATAAAGGACATTATATTCCACAAAAGCAATTGCTCTTAAAATCTGCTCTATTTCGTACCGTTTCTTGTTCTTTTTATTCATAACAAATGGTGTTTCAAATTCTTTTACGGCAGTTATGCCCGCCTGTACCAAAAATTCTTGGGCCATATAATGATGCCCTATATCAGTAGGATGGACTCTGTCGGGCTTGATTATTGCATCCCTGTCCAGCACTTTGCTGATAGGGTGATAAAAATCAACCAAATCACATTGGTATTCTTTTGATAAAGTGGTTACGATGTCGGCGCAGCGTTCAAGTCCTGTATTACACATGAGCTTTGCACATTGAAAATCATGTATATCATCGCATGGAGTTGGAGTACATAATATCATATTAGCTCCGCTTTTAAGGCACCTTTCAATGACTGCCCGCATGCTTTTTTCATAAATCCGCAGATTTTCTTCAGCCTTTTCCAGCCGGTTTTCGTCAGGATGTTCCGGAGAATACAAATCACGCCCAATATCGTTCATTCCGAACATTAGCACAACATGCTCCGGAAAATGGACAAGGCAGTCTGAGTAAAGCCTAAACAGGGCGCGGCAGGCTGAATCGCCGGAAACACCGCAATTTATTATTTTAACTTGCGGTATATTCTGGTAAACCTCTGCAATCCATTTGCCGCATGAGGTGATGCTGTCCCCTAAAAAGCACAGAACGTCATCTTTTTTTATTTTATCTTTTAACATGGTCTTTTCCTCTCTTTTTTCATACAAGGCAATTAATGGGGATTACTTTTGATGTATTCGGCCAATTTATCAGGAAAGTTCACCGTCATTCCATCGACGCCGCATTGATATACTTTTGCCATAATCTCCGGGTCTGTAACTCCCCATGCTCTAACCGAATAGTTTAAGCCATGCAATGCTTCCACCATTTCCCTTGAAATGATATTGGCCTGGGGACAGATTTCTTCGCCGTCGATTTCCTTCATCGATTCTATTGTATTTTCCGTGACAGATGAAGTTAAATATCCGACTTTATAGCTTGGACAGTATTTTTTAACATTTTTAATATTTTCAAAATCAAATGAGGTTATAACCGATTTTTCGCACATATGATATTTTTCCAGCATATCAATTGTCTCTTTTTCAATACCACGCTGCTTTAATTCAATTGCAAATGTAATATCCCGAAAACCAAAAAAACGCAGAAAATCTTCAAAACGTACAATTTTATCGTATATCGTTTTATTTTTACCGCCAATTACATCAAATTCCAAAAGCTCGTCATATGTATAATCTGAAATGTTTCCGCTGCCGGTTGTTACACGGTCCAGCGTATCGTCATGAAATAAAATCAAAACATTATCTTTTGTCCTGCGGACATCTGTTTCAATTCCGTTTGCCTGCTGCAAAACTCCCAAATAAAATGAACATAATGTGTTTTCCGGCGCATACTCGCTTGCACCCCGATGAGCATAATTGATAAACATAATAAAATCGATACCTCTTTGATAATCTAGCGCAGATGTACCCCGCCTTCTCGCGAGGCGGGGGAGGGCCTGACCCCTTGGTCACATCTTAGCGAGGTTATTATTCATTCCAGCAAGATATACTTGATAAAAAATTCAGTTTTATTCGCAAGAGAGCCTCTGTATATCAGGGATACCTTCTATTTCGACGGCGAGTACAGTGTCTCTTGTATCCGGACAATCCTTCGGCAAAAAGATGGCCAGCCTGTTTTCGTCCCGCGCTTTTTCATAGGTCTGTCCAAAACGCAGCGGTTCGCCTGTCTCCAGAAGCTTGACGGATAATACCTTATTTTTCAATCCGATCAGTGCAATTCTCGGCATCAGCGCCGGATATTTTTTTACGTGAAAATAAAGGCAGCCAGTTTCTTTCACATATGTGATATTTCCCCAAGGTATCATATACGGAAAATCATCGATTGCTTCAGAATTATAAATACTTTGTCCGTTTTTATAAAGCCATTGTCCAACCCGGTCCAATACTATTTCAGACTTTTGGGGGATTTCCCCGTTTTCATCAGGGCCGATATTCAGCAGCAGATTCCCGCCCTTACCGGCAATCATGGATAAACGGTCAATAACCGTTCCATCTTCTGCAAAATCAAAGTCAAATTTACTATACCCCCAGGAATGGTTTAGCGTCATCGGAACCTCCCAGGAACCATGATATACTCGATGCGGTATAGAATTGTCCGCCATCTGACGGTAATCGCCGAAACCGTACCCGATCCTTCCGTTGATCAGGCAATCCGGCTGGCATTTTTTCACCTCTTCTGCCAGCTTTTTGCACAGATGGACAGGCATATCATATGGCGTATCAAACCAAATCAGGCCAATTTTTCCATATCCAGTTAATAGTTCCCTGACCTGCGGTATCACTTTTTGATTAAAGTAGGTTTCAAACCGCTTTTCCGCCGGGTTAAAGTCCAATCATTACCGTCGCCGTTCGGGTCTTCCCAGTCCTGCATTTGTGAATAATAAATTCCAAAAACCATATTTTCCTGTGCACATGCATCGGCAAATTGGCGTACGATATCTTTGCCATATGGAGTGTTCATTATGGTATAGTCGGAAACCTTTGAATCATACATTGCAAATCCGTCATGATGCTTGGCAGTCAGTACGATATATTTCATACCCCACTTTTTAGCCTTTTTCACATAGTCGAGTGCACAAAAATTCTGCGGATTAAATTCGGACGTTAATTTTTTGTATTCTGACAGTGGTATCTTCCTATTCCGCATAATCCATTCGCTTCCAAAGGGAGTTTGTTTTCCCTGCCAGATGCCGCCTAACATACAATAGAGTCCCCAATGAATAAACAGTCCATACTTTGCCTTTTGAAACCAGCCGGTATTGTCCATAAAGAATCCTCCTGCCGTTAAAACGTTATTTTTATGTATATTACAATGTTCCGCTTCATTGTCAATGATTATTTGACATCAGAGAAAAGAATTTGGATTTCATTCAGCCAATGGATGACTTCCGGACAATACTGCTTTTCCACACCATTTAAACAATGATCACCGCCGGGTAATTCCAGATACTTGTTCTGTAGTCCCGCATGTTCCATCAGAAGGTGTCCCAAAAATGCATCGGCTCGACGGTATGGGTTATCGTTTCCGCCCTGCAGGAAAAAAACAGGACATGTTATTTGATTGAGGTAAAACATTGGTGCGTGGGCAATGGTATCCTGAAAAAAGGGAAGCGGGAATTGCTGGCCGAACATATCTGCGGAGCCGCCTCTTAAAAGAGTTTCACAATGCTGCGCAAGTACTTTGCCCGCGCCGCCGCGTTCCATATCGATTTGCGGTGTAATGCAGGAAGCAGCCGAAATAACAAATGCAGGGCGCTTGTCCCGGGCTGCAAAACGCAGCGCCGCAATTGTACCGGAACTGTGAGCAAAACAACCGATTTTATCCTTATCAGCCCATTCCTGCTCCTCAAGCCAGTCAAACATATCGGACAGATTTTGAACCCAGCGCTCATAGGTTGTAAACTCCTTATCCTTCATTGTACCGCAGCTATAAAAGTCAAAGGTAACAAACGCCATTTTTTGGGCAAGGACTGCTTTGCGCAGGGGACGGACGGAATCTGAGATGGCACGGCTTCCGCCCCAGCCATGGCAATGTACCATTACAGGCATCGGCGTTTCATATTGATCTGGCAGATAGTACCATCCGCTGTTATTGTCATTGTTTTCTAATTGAAAATCATATCTTTTCATAAGGTTCAACTCCTTTTATATCAACTATTCATTTCATAAATTTTGCGTTTGAAACAGGAATTCTGCTGCCTGCTGTGACGATGACATTTGAGTCGAGTTTTAAAAAAGTTTAGTTAAAATTTTATTTTTTTAAATAAAATGTAAAAAAACTTAAGAAACTCCTGTACTTTTCCTACAAAATCTGATAAAATTATAAATTGCAAATAGTAATTAATTGGATTGCGAGGATATCTTAGAATGAGTAAAACTATTTATATCGTTTGGTGCTATGATGATATTTTAGAAAAATTAATGAAATATGTCAACCTGAGCACCAAGTTTAATTTGTTGGGGACGTCCGAAAACGGGTATGAAGCTTATGGAGAAATTAAGGAATTAAAGCCGCAAATGCTTGTGATTAGTAATGAGGTAAGAGGAATTGACGGAATCGCTTTATTGAGCAAAATATGTGATTTGCCGGACTATAATCCTGAAATATTCTTTTATTCCGCCTATCCTTTTGTAGATAAAATCCTCAATACCGAAAATATTTATTTTCATTTGAAGCCTGTTGATCCAAATAATGTGTATCATGAAATTGCGGAACGGGCTGATCTTCTCAAACCGCTGGACGGCCAAATCAAGCAGATCCTATTTGATTTGAAAATACCGGTTAAGCTAAAAGGATATATGTATCTCAGATATGCGGCAGAGCTTTGTTATAAAAGTCCTGAAATTATGTTTAACCTATCCAAAAATTTGTATCCTAAAATTTGTGAGAAATATGATGCGATTTGCCCTTTAAATGTTGAAAAAGCTATTAAAAATGCTGTTTCGGCCGGATGCAAAAGCAATCAGGACAAATTTTCAAAGGTGCCTTCTAACAAAGAAATCCTGAAATATATTCTGGAAAAGCTGAATACATCAATCTGACAATGGCAGGGATTTTAGTCCCTGCCATTTTACAAATCTCATCATTTTTCAAAGATGTCCTATCCCTTATTATTTTTTCTAAACTGCTATTTCTTGCCATTGACCTTTTTTCGTTTCTGTGCTATTTTAAACAAAAGGGAGGAAGGTAGTATGTTCGTCAAGTATAATAAAGAGCTCAGGCAGTGTACAACATCCCTGGAAAACAGGGTTGAGGAAATGATACATATGATTATGGAGAAATATCAGGTCAGGCTCTCTTTTCATGATAACGTTAAGTTAATGGAATCTTCTCCGAAAATTTCTAATGTTCTCAAAAATTATAATTTTCATAATAATGAGTTCTGCAAGCTGTTCAAAAACAAAGATGGGTATTCTGCCCAGTGTACCAGATCAATCGAACATCTTGCTGAAAAAATGAAACGTTCCCTTCGCCCTTTTTATGGATGCTGCCCCATGGGAATAGAAGAATTTTATTTCCCGATCGCAGTCCGTTCCAGACTTTTGGGGATCCTCTCGGTCGGCGTATTTTCCTCCAATCTTGAGCGGGGGCTGCAGCAGGTTGAAAAGGGATCCCGTCTGCGTAATGTTGACGTCAAAAAAGCAAAACGATGCTATAAGAAAATCGTGCGGCAGGTCGATTTTGACGTACATGAGCTGTATCATGATATGATGCTGCTGTGTGATATGATTTCTTATTTTTATTCCACTGTTACTAACTCAAAGTATGATTTTAATGACATTGATGAACCGTTTGGCATTTCTTCTCATAATAAATTGGTTGCAAAGGTAGCCTCTTATGTCAACTATCATTATAGTGAAAAGATTTCTGTTTCTCATTTGGCAGAGCTCTGCTTTTGTAATCCGAACTATCTCAGTACAGTTTTTAAAAAGACGATGAATATGTCGATTGTAGAATATATCAATAACATCAGGATTATCCGCGCAAAGTCAATTTTATTGTTCAGCAATAAGCCGGTTGAACAAATCAGCGTCAGCGTCGGCTTTTCCTATCCATCCTACTTTATATCAACTTTTAAAAAAATTGTTGGCTGTACACCGAAAGAATACAGGGAAAGAAATAAACAGAAAAATTAACAGCTGTATGAGAAAAGTGGTATAAAAACATGAGAAAAATTGAACTAATTAAGCTTGATTTATGCTATACTAAATTTACATTAAAGATAAAAAAAGGAGGAGTTTTTTTATGGGAAATCAGGTAATGCGCCGTAATGTCGCAGTCGTTCTAACATTCGCTATGCTGCTGTCTGTTTTTGCAGGTTTTGGATTTGGCGGCCTGCAGGTCAGGGCAGAGGCGGTTCCATATCTGAATGAAGATTTCAGTAATGCGGAGAGTTTCACTCTAGGCAGCGCCTCAAACGAGTGGAGAACGAGTAACCCCGAACAGGTAGAGGTGAATTTAACAGAAGTTAGTGGTAAATCTGGAATCGAGTTTAACGCAAACGAAAAGATTTCTGAATTGTCACCGGCTCAGGCTTATCTGTTTGCTCCGGCTTTGAACCCAAAAGCGAACGGAGAGAGAATCATTTTTGATACCAAGTTCTATAATACCACCGGAAAGCAGAATTCTATTGTATTAAAGAATTCTAACAATAAGACAGTGCTGAACTTTGATTTCTGTAAATCAAGTGAAGGAAAATCAACTGTCAGTTATGTCAATAATGCGGACAACCTTATTAAGGATACTGCGACGCAGTATACTGACAATACCTGGTATCGTTTGATTGCAATTTTAAACTGTAATACACTCGATTATGATTTTTACATTTATGACGACAACGACAAGCTAATTCAGGAGTACAAGGGATTAAAAGCAATTAAGGGACAGTGGGGTGCGACTGCTCCGTCTGATGTTGCAAGTTTGCAGTATATCATGAATGACAGTGTTGGCGCTCTGACAATTAACTATGTAAAAGTTTTCAGTGACCCTGATTTTTCTTTGCCGGTACAAACAGAGCCTGATATTTCAGCTGAACCAAAACCGGTTGAATTCATCTGGTCCTTGTATGAGCATCAGGACAAAACAACTGCGTCGAGCGGCGAAACATTAGCTACCTCATGGACGGACAAAGCCGTTTGGCTGGCGAATGCAGGTTCTCCTTATTTAGCGGGACAGAGATACTATTGTTTTACTTCGAACAAGGGGTTGTGGGTTGAAACTACGCCGACGCTTCCGGAGACAGGTAAGTACAGAATATCAATGTATATTCCGCATGCCAGCGGTACGACCGTTGGTCAAATGACTATCAGCCAGGCGGAAGGCGATCCTATCGTATTTTCTGATATTGATACGAATAAGGAAGCCGGATCGTGGGTGGATATCGGTTCTGTAGAATTCACTGTTACAGAGCCTGTGATTAAATTTGAAGCTGAGGGAGCGGCGCAGCAGAATTTCCGCGTTGATACCCTGAAATTTACTGAAGATGACGGTACTCTGCCCTCATCTGAACCGAGTATCGAACCTTCTGCTGATACTTCTGCGGAACCGGATCAAAACCAGGATTTCCTAAATGAAACTTTCGGCAGTTTAACAACAGGTGATTACGTCATCAATAGCAGCGATACTTCCAAATGGAGAACATCTGCTGCAAATGTTACAGCTGAAGTTGTAGAAAATCCGTCAGAGACGGATAAAAGCCTGAATATCCTTTCTGCCGGAAAGGGAGAAAGTACGATTATGTCGCCTGCTTTTATCAATCCGGCGAAAGGCAACAGGGTCATTATGGACAGCAAGTTTATGCTTGCGGATGGCCAGTCAAACCGTTTTATTTATTTTAACAGCAATAATACGGTTGCGCTCAATTTTGATTTCGTAAAGGGTTCGGAAGTTGACCAACAGTTTACATTGAAATATTACAGTGGTTCGGCAACTGAATTGCGCGGAAGCAAAAAATATGACAACAATACTTGGTACAGAATGATTGTTGTTTTAAACACAAATCAGGTTACATATGATTTTTATCTCTTTGATGATAACGATCAATTAATTGAGGGCTTCACCGGACTGAAAGCCTACAAGGGCACCAAGCTGACATCGGAAACCTGTAATATCAAATCCCTGCAGGTCAGAATGGGTTCGGCGACAAAAACATATGATTCTTCTATTTTAATTAATTATAACAAAATATTTATTGACGATCAGTTTGAACTTCCGGAAATGACTCTTCCGAGTCCCAGCCCGAGCCCAAGCCCGGTTGTTCCGTCTGTCAGCCCGTCGCCGGTCGGAAGCCCGACACCGACTCCATTTACCAGTATTATCGATATCCATGTCGATCAGGAAGGGTATGAACAATATCCGGAGGGTGAATCCTTAAATGCAAAAACTGGTTGGGGGCGTTCTTCTCTTATGACGGATGGCAGCAGAGCTACCTCGCGTTATACCGAGATGGAGGGAGCGTGGGCTAAATTCACCCCGGTATTTGATAAGAATCTGCCAGGCAGATACAAAGTATATTATTATAATGTATACACCACCAATGACTATAAAATGGATATTGACATTAAAGCAAGCGGTGTTATTCAAAAGCAGCAAAAGGCAATTCCTACCGGTATTTCGCTGACCGCCTGGACGGAGTTGGGTGAGTATGAATTTAATGGTAACGGCGACGAATATGTTTTGCTCAAAGCAACTGGAGGCGCATTTGCCAGAACCTCGGCTATCCGGTTTGAACTTGTTGAAACTTCACCGAGCGAGCCTAAGGCCAATGATGTTACAATTGCCGGTTCTTTCGCCGTTGATGAAACGATTGCGTTAAGCTATCAGTATTTAGACTATAATAATGATAAGGAAGCCGGCAGTACTTATCGGTTATATTATGCGGATTCCAAAACTTCTTCTGACTGGAAGGAAGTTCCGGGACTTTCGGGCAGCTGTGATTCAATGAATCCTGTTTCTATGCAGCTTCCGGCGGAAGTTGCCGGGAAATATCTGAAAGCAGGAGTCGTGCCGAAAAATAATGCTTCGGAAAAACCGGTCGGCGCGGAATACTTTTCCAATGTTGTAGGACCTGTCGCAGCCACCCAGGCAGCGCCTGTTGCTAAAAATGTTGTCATTGACGGCAAACCTTCTGTTTTTGCTGTTTTAAAAGGTAACTATGAATATTTTGATGAAAGCTTTGATTTGGAAGAAGGCTCTCTCTATCAGTGGTATTATGCGGACAGTGCAGACGCCGGGGAATGGACTAAGGCTCCTGACGGCTCCGGTACCGCAACTGCTGAATCCGGTGCGGAATATTTGATTCCGGGTGAACTGCAGGGAAAATATATCAAACTCGGAATTACACCCAAAAATAACTCTGCTACTTTCAATACCGGTACGGAAGTATTCTCTGCAGCAGTAGGGCCGGTTGATGTTTCTACTGAAAAAGGTGCTGTCACCGCCGCGACATACGGCGGCCAGGCTGTTTTGGCTCAAGGATGGCAGGGTGCTGCAATCGGCGGTGCAATGGAGGTTGCTTCTTACGTTTACACCCATTCTCTTGGGATTGCCGAAAATCCGTCCCAGGTTAAATATCAGTGGTATATCGGCACTTCGCAAAATGGCAGCTATACAAAAATTGACGGTGCAACCGCTAAAAGCTATACTCCGTCTGAAAGTGATGCGGGCAAATACATCCGTGTTGGTATTACACCGACTTCAATTAATGGTGCAGTTGGAAACGAATTTTTAGCTAATCCTATGCTGGTTCGGTACAATCTGAAATTCTATGATGAATTCGATTATATCGCTGAGGACGGTTATGCCGAAACCTTCAAGGAGAAATGGATTTCCGACCAGGGACTGCGCGTTTTGGGTCAGCCGGAAGTCCGCATGATGAGAATTGTTGAAGTGAAAGACGGTAAATTATTTATTCATAACCGGCATGAAAAGAATCCGAATTATGATATTGACCATACCTGGACAACAGGTAATGTATATACCAAAGAACGTTTCACCTATGGTTATTATGAATCGACATTTAAGTGGGTCCATTCCAGCGGCCTCAACCAGAGCTTCTGGATGATGTCTCCGAATATCACAACCGTACCAGAAGATATGCGGAAAAACCATATTGAACTGGACTTCTGTGAAGGGCACTATCCAAGGCAGATTGCAACCAATATCATGCGTTATTCAGGAACTGGCACGACTGTTATTTCAAACTCCATCAAACACAATGACGTTGTTCCGGAGCCGCAGACATTAGCAGATGACTTTATTAAAATCGGCGGTATCTATAAGCCGAACGATCCAAATTACGCATGGGATGACCCGGTACATAACGGCGACAATTTCCAGGTATTCTTTAATGATAAGCGGTTGAGAAGCACGCCTTCTATGCCGGATGAACCAAATCCGGGAAATATCTATCTCACCTGCGCTATCTATCCTGGAAACTTTGCAGGACCGCTTACCATGAATCCAGACGGCACCTATGCGGCTGACGGCACTGCACTGGAATATGAATATGCTAGATTCTATGAATTCCTTGATACCAGCGCCAGTGAATTAGCAGGATTGATCGAGCAGGTTGATTCTCAATACGGCGATTTGGAAGCCGGCACCGAATTTGGACAATGCCCGGCCACCTATCTCAATGGATTGATGAGCGCAAAAGCGGAAGCAGAGCAGGTAGTGAACAATTCCGCTTCTACTCAGGAAGAGCGCAAGGCTCAAATCAGCAAGCTGCGCAGTGCAATGAATTCTGTCAATGCAAATGTTGTTCATAAAGGAACTTTGCAGCCCGGCAAGACCTATGATTTATCAAAGAGTTATTTCACTAAGGATATTGAAGCGTCCATCGGAGCTGATAATTCTACCTCTACTGTTATTATGCCGGATATCTATTCAAGAACGATTGTCATGAAGAAATACTTGTCCCTCGGCAATAACAAAACGGCTGCTGCTACTTTAACGATTCCAGCCAATACTCAAATTGAAGGCTCTTACCGGATTCCTTCTGTCATTAGCTATACAAATGATAATTACGATATTGTCTACGCTGTCAGCGCATCTGGATTGTCCTTTACCAATCATCTTGGAAAGCTGGAATTGACGGTAACAAGTAATGCTAAGGCAGGTATTGTTTCTGAAGGTATTTTAAATGAAATTGCTGTTAAAATTAATAATGACAATCAGGCAGCGGCACAAGCGGCTATCGGAGAAAACAGAGAAGTGTATTATAACGGCGGTTCATTCGTATCAATTTATACCAAAGCACTGTCCGACTACGTTCTCTTTAAAGAAAAAGGCTCTGTAACGCCTGAACCGTCTCCGACCCCGACGCCAGACAACGGAGGAAACGGCGGTAATAACAATAATGGCGGATATTATCCCGGTGTTATCATACCGGGAACCGGCAGCAACACCGTCAACTTTAACGATATCAGCGGACACTGGGCACAAAGCCAGATTAAGGCTTTGGCCAAAGATGGTATTATAAAAGGTAAGGCAGATCAGATTTTTGCTCCTGAAGACCGTATCACCCGTGCCGAATTTGCCGCACTTATCAGAAGGGCACTTGATTTTAACTTGATTTCTTATGACGGTCAGTTTGGAGATATTGCCGGCGGGGAATGGTATGCTGAAGAGATTGCAGCTATTGCAGACTCGGGCTTGATTACAGGTGATACTGACGGTAATTTCCGTCCGAATGATCCGATAACCCGCGAGGAAATGGCGAAAATTATTGTAAATGCCTATACTCTAAAATATGGCGCTATCAATGAAACCAGTACTGCATTTGACGACGCTGGCAGCATCAGCGGCTGGGCTGTCACCTATGTAAACCGGGCAGTTTCTGCGGGTCTGATGAATGGCCAGGGAAATAATCTGTTTGCACCTATGGCTGATTCTACAAGGGCAGAAAGCGCCGCCGTTGTTTACAGACTGCTGAATCAATAAGTATCAATTACTTACACCCTTAAGTAATCAGATAAAACAGATGCCGGAGCAATATTTGCTCCGGCTCTTGTTTTTTAAAAAATATCACAAATTGCTATATTTGCTTATAAATTTGCTATATTAGTCCACATTTTTCTATGTACTTTATTTCCTCTTTTGGATATAATAACCGTAAACAGTTATTACATGTGCACTTATGCGCGTGCAGAAATTTCCTCGCTGCACTCGGAAAACGCGCATGGCCAATCATACCATAAACCCTTCGGGCTTAGGGTATGATATCCCCAATTTATCAGGAAAGGAAAGATAGGGTTATGTTAAAGATTACGTTTATGGGAGCAGGAAGCACTGTCTTTGCAAAAAATGTTTTGGGTGACGTTATGCTTACCCCGGCAATCCAGGAATGCGAGATTGCCCTCTATGATATTGACAAGGAGAGGCTGGAAGATTCCTATTTGATGCTTTCTGCAATCAACAGAAATTCTAATAATGCAAGGGCTGTTATTCAAAAGTACTTAGGTGTTGAAAACCGCAAAGACGCTCTGCGCGGTGCGAATTTTGTGATTAATGCGATTCAGGTTGGCGGATATGAACCGGCCACCGTTATCGACTTTGAGATTCCGAAAAAATATGGCCTGCGGCAAACGATTGCCGATACGCTCGGTATTGGCGGGATTTTCAGGGCGTTACGCACGATTCCTGTTATGAAAGGGTTTGCCAACGATATGGAAGAGGTTTGCCCGGACGCATTGTTTTTGAATTACACTAATCCTATGGCAATGCTGTCAGGTTATATGCAGCGGTATACCAATGTGAATACCGTTGGCTTATGCCATAGTGTTCAGGTATGCTCTGAAGGCCTGCTAAAAGAGCTTGGGTTGCCGTATGAAGGCATTTCTGATAAGATTGCGGGCATTAACCATATGGGCTGGCTCCTTGAAGTTCATGATAAGGACGGCAATGATCTCTATCCTGAAATCCGCCGCCGTGCCGCTGAAAAAATTGCTGAACCTGATTTTAAGGATAAAGTGCGTTATGAATATATCCGCCGGTTTGGATATTACTGTACTGAATCAAGCGAACATAACGCAGAATATAATCCATTCTTTATCAAATCAAAATATCCCGAATTAATCGAACGCTATAATATCCCGCTTGACGAATATCCGCGCCGCTGTATTGAACAGATTGAACGCTGGGGCAAGCAGAGAGATAAATTTGTAAATAATGAAGTGACGCATGAACGTTCCAGAGAATATGCTTCCTACATTATTGAGGCAATTGTTACCAATACGCCTTATCGTATCGGCGGTAATGTAATCAACCATGGACTGATTGATAATCTTCCCTCGGACGCATGCGTAGAGGTGCCCTGTTTAGTGGACGGCACAGGTGTCAATCCATGTCATGTCGGAAGGCTTCCGGTTCAGTGTGCTGCTATGAATATGACAAATATCAACGTGCAGCTTTTGACGATTGAGGCAGCGGCAACGCTGAAAAAAGACGCGATTTATCAGGCGGCCATGCTTGAGCCGCATACTGCAGCTGAACTTTCTATCGACGATATTGTTGCAATGTGCGACGAATTAATCGAAGCGCACGGTGATTTTCTTCCTAAATATAAATAAAGTATGAAATTATGCCATCGGGGATTGCAGAGTATTGCAATCCCCGATTTTTGTATTATAATAATATTAAAAAGGAGTGTGGACAGATGAATAAGCTGGAAAATAAAACTTTAAAAGAACATTCTTATGATTTGGGATATCTTATCGACCTGCGCATTGAACAGCTTGTTCAAAAATACCATATAACTTTTTCCTATAGGGATAATTATAATTTGATGGATATCAACCCGGCTGTCGGAAAAGTTCTGAAAAAATATAATTTTCACAATAATGTCTTTTGCAACTATCTGAAAACCACCGAAGGCCATACGAATTGTATGTTATCTAAAGAAAAACTCCATAGCCGGCTTAGCAAACTGGGGCATCCGATATATGGAAAATGTTATATGGGGGTGGAGGAATTCTATTTTCCGGTTTTGATCAACCATAATGCTGTGGGAGTCATATTTATCGGTTTTTTCTCGTCAAATATAGAAAAGAGCTTAAAATGCGTGAACAAAGGGGCGGTGCAATGCAAAGCTGACCCGGAAGAATGCAGAAACCGTTTTTTACAAACTGTGCGGCCGCTTCCGGAGGATATCAGCGGGCTGATTGACGAGGTCCATATCATTTCTCTGCTGATCAAGCAGCTCTATACATATCATATCAGTATGAGCCCTGAGGATATACTGATAAATGATTCTTTCTTTCATTCGACTGACAAGCAGATTATTAAAAAAGCGCTGGTGTATATCAAGGAACATTTTAATGAAAAAATCAGTGTCAAACAATTAGCTTCTTTTTGTTTTTGTAATCCTAATTACCTTAGTAATGTTTTTAGAGCGGATACGGGTATGAGTATTATGGAATATATTAATCTGATTCGTATCAACAGGGCAAAATCACTGCTTTTAATGACCGACTATTCCTTAGAAGATATCACAAAAATGACCGGTTATTCCTACACGTCTTATTTTATGAAACAGTTTAAGAAAATTGTTGGAATTACTCCGGGGGATTATCGGAAAAGAGTCGAAATTTAAATACTGCTTTAAAGCTGTATGATATGTATTTGATTTATGGTTATTTATTGATTTAATCTTAAAAATGTTTTCTTTCAAGGTAATTATTTTGTTAAAATGCACAAAATATGTGCTTTGTATTTGTCGAATGTGCCAAAGTGAAAGGTTTTTTTATTCAAATATTGAAAACGTTTCGGCAAAATGGTATACTTTGAAAAGAAGGAAATTTCATTCAGAAGTTTCTAAATAACGTTAGGAGGAATAGAGAATGAGTATCTTGAAACAAAACGTTTCGATGAAGAATGTTGCTATCATTGTTCTGCTTGCAATGATGCTGAACATTCTTGCAGGTTTTGCATTTATGGGTGTAAATGCGGAAAATGTCGAAACTCCTTCCACGGTCAAGTATGAGGAGAATTTTGACTCATACATATCTGACAAAGATTTGACAGAAGAGGGCTGGACCGTCAGCGGTGCAACTGCCAAAATTGTTGAACGAGGAACCGGAGACATGTGTGTTGAGGTTCAAGCAGTTCCGAATGTGGATGCCTCGAATGTGCCGCTGTCTGCCTATGTGACGACCGCGAACGCCAAGTCTCAAAACGGAGACCAGCCGATAACAGGAAGCAGCGTTATCGTTTCGTTTGATTTTAACATTAAGAGCGTGAGTGAACACAAGGCCGAGCAGCTTGTTTTTAAGGATGCCGCTAATGCAAATACTGTGGCGGTACTCCAGATTGACGGCGCCAACAACACTGACAAAAAGTTCAATTTGAGTTATGCAACTAAATCAGGCTCCAACTACCTGACTAATCCTTTTGCTTCAAACCTGAATTTCGACAGCTGGTATACTGTTGTTATGAAATTAAATTCCTTTACCGGCAAATATGACCTTTTCCTTTTGGATGACGCGAAGGAAACGCTTGCCGGCAGGGCAAACCTGCCCGTGCGGTATGACTTTGCAGAGGGTTCGGCAGCGGATATCGGATTTATCTATGTGAATAACTATTTCAACGTTGATGGAAAGGCTGCTAATTTTAAATTTGATAATTTCTCTATCTGTAACAACGCTTCTTATGAGTTGCCGGAGGTTCCTAAGGCGAAAGCAATTATGCCGGGGTATACCGGTAATGACGGCAGTATTTACTATAAGGAGGCTTATACAGCGAAGGAACTTAAAAGCGGCGAGTATGGTATCACTGTCGCTGGAAATCCGACTGTTACAACCGGAAGTATTACCAAAATTGCTGGTTTGACTTTCCCAGACTGGAGAGTTTGGTTTGGTGCAAACACAGCAACGACTGTTAAGTTTGATGTCCCTGAGGCTGGTAAATATAAAATCGAATGGGGCGCGAAGCATGCTATGGGCACCGGCGCAAAGGCACAGGTTAACGGCGGCGCGGAGAAGGATTTAGAAAAGACAGCTGCTGAAGCTGATAAAAATGCAGCGGGTGAATATTGGAATGTTATCGGCACCTACGACCTAACCAAAGGAACCAATACCATGGTTTTGGCAGTTACAGGCGGAAATATGAGAGTGGATCTTTTCCGTATCACCAAGGTTGGGGAGAGTACTCCTGTTATCAAGCTGGATGAAAACTTTAACGATGAGGCAGTAAGCGCAACCGAAGTGGATGGATGGAACAAAGGCCTTGGAGATACTTTTATAATTGCTGAAAAAGCAACAGGTGATAATTATTTAAAGGTTGGAAACTCTACCACTAGCAAGACTACCGTTCTGTCCCCGAAAGTATCGAGCCTGAATGCTGACGGCACTCCGGTTAGTGGTGCTAATATAGTAGCTTCTGTGAAATTTAATGTTGAACAGGTTGGCGCCACTGCTTTGATGAACTTCAAAACCAAATCCGGAAATACCCCTATTGACTTTGCGTTTAAGAAGATTTCGGAAGATGGATTCTATGCTTTGGATTACCGCTATGGACCGATGGTTGGCGACGGCTGGGGTACCTATGCAGACTGGAACAAAAAATTAGAACTCGGTACATGGTACCAGTTGATCATATCAATGGATTCCTCGGCTGGAAAATATGATTTCTATTTGGCGGATGAAGACGGCAACTATATCGATAGTATAAAAGGTGTCGTTTGTAGATTATCAGAAGACGATTTGAAAACTCCTAATGTTGACTTGGATTATCTTCAGGTTAATAATATGCAGTCTGGCACTATCATTGGTATTGACGATGTATATATTGAAAATAATGCGAATTATCAATTCCCAGAAGACGAGCCTGTTCCGGAAGGTTCTCCTGTCATCGAAGGGACGCCTCAGCCGGATGGAAGCATTTGGTACATGACATCTAGAGAAAATATTACCAGAAGTGTGCAGGACCTGGCAAATGGCGTTTGGGAAAATGGTTATCAAACAAGTAATAGTAATTTTGTAGGAATTGAACGTTCCTGCATTCAGAAAAAGGACAATATGACTCCTCCACCGGCTGATCCGATTACAACCGACGATTATATGGAAATCAGCATTGATGTTGAAACCGCTGGCTGGTATGAAGTGCAGGCAATCGGAAAGTATAAATCTGACTATGGTAAAGTTGAAGTTAATGACGGCGGCAGGGTTGATATCGAAAAGGCGGCTGAAGCTGCAGATAGTCAGAATCAGCGTTGGACAGATATCCTTGGAACATTTGAACTGAACCAAGGCACAAATAAGATCAAACTGTACCACAGCGGCACAGAAATGGGCAATCTGCGGTTAGACGTTATCGGTATTAAGGCAACGACTGCTCCTTCACCTGAAATTTCTCCGTCACCTTCACCGGAGACCTCTCCTGAAGCTTCACCCGATGTTTCTCCTGCTGTGATAAAGATGGATGAAAATTTCAATTCTTATCCAACAGCTGCTCCTCTGCCGGCTGAAGCTGGCTGGACTACCAGCAACACGACAAATTCAATCGTGGAAAAAGCTGCCGGAGATAATTATTTGGATGTCACTGCAAGCGGCGGGAATGGAAACGTTAAGAGTCCTCTGATGTCTGCTCTCAACGGGGGAGAAATCTATACAGGCGACAGCCTTATAGCATCTATTAAATTTAATATCAAGGGCCTTGATACTACAACTGTTCCTGCACAGAATCCGATGCTGATTTGGCGCACCAAAGATAATAAGGTTGCTTCCCTGATTATGATGAGCAAAGACAAGGAAGATCCAACAAAATTCAGTATTATCTATCAGCACAGCAGTACGAATACTTCGGTCACTCTTGATGGCAAATTCTCGATGGATACCTGGTACGAGTATGTAATCAAGTATAATTCGACTGCTAAAAAGTACGATTTAGCGATTTGTGATGAAGACGGGAATTATATAGTTGGTGTTAAAGATGTTGCTCCTCGATATGATGTTACCAATGTTGATGCAGTCGATATTGATTTCTTAGCATTTAATAATTTCAATAGCGGCTATAATATCGCAATTGACGATCTCTATATTGAAAATAATCCGGAGTATGATTTCCCAGAAGCACCTGCTCCATCACCATCGCCGGAAGTTTCTCCTTCGCCGGAAACTTCACCGTCACCAGAGACATCTCCTTCTCCGGAAGCGTCTCCTTCAGTGACGCCGTCGGCAGGACCCAGTGCTTCTCCGACGCGCAGGCCAATTGGCGGTGCCGCGAATCCGCCGTACTATCCAAGCTCAACACCAAAACCGACCGTAAGCCCGAGTACTTCTCCGGATCCCTCCGGTTCTCCGGAACCGTCGACATCGCCGACGCCGGGAGGCACTAACTTTAAAGATATTACCGATCATTGGGCTTATGATGAAATAACGGCTTTGGCAAATGATGGTATTATCAAGGGAATTTCTGATACAGAATTTGCACCGGATCAATCGATTACCCGTGCGGAATTTACGGCATTGATCGTTCGTGCGTTGGATTTGGATATTGTAACCTATCAAGGTGGATTTAGTGATGTGAAAGCAAACGACTGGTTTGCGGGTGAAGTTCAGGCGGCTCTTGATAAAGGTATTATTTCTAAGGATACTTATTTCAGGCCGAATGACACGATAACCAGAGAAGAAATGGCTAAGATTATTGTAGAGGCTTATCAGATTCTCTATCCTGACGCTGATATCGATAAGGCAGATTTAAGCTTTGGCGATAATGCATCCATTTCCTCCTGGGCTGTCGAATATGTCCGGCAGGCAGTTGATCTGGGGCTTATGAACGGTATGGATGACAATACCTTCGCTCCGGCTGCGGAATCTACCAGAGCACAAAGCGCAGCTGTTATCTATCGGCTGCTTGAAAAAGAATAAGAACGTTTTTTAAAAAGGACTGCACAAATTTGTGCAGTTCTTTTTATTTGAAATGGCAGGGAAAAATGGGGGCACATGACTGACCAGACTGCCTATCTCATTCAGTGAACTGTACCTATTCGCAGTACTCCCGCGAAGAAGTATTAGCGGGTGCAGAGCTGAGGATATTTATTTTGTATTAATTGGAATGGAATGTATCAATATAACCTATGCGCAGATGTGACCAGGGGGTCAGACCCTCTCCCGTCTCACAAGAAGGCGGGTTCCATTTCAGACTTTCAGCGGGGGTCATAATTCCCCGCTGAAAG
>ERZ773194.2025-NODE-2025-length-20125-cov-3.709666_pt1 | contig 20125 bp, 12 predicted proteins | sample MGYA00511240_ERZ773194 | MGnify/ENA primary metagenome ERZ773194 (study PRJEB29015, sample SAMEA2737774) | human gut metagenome | biome: human gut; feature: human-associated habitat; material: faeces | place: China | collected 2012 ... | reverse complement strand
GAACCCCGGGGCACGCCCCACACGCTAATGAAAGGAAGAAAAGGAGAAAGAAAGCTTTGGCGGGCAGTGCCGGCTGCTGTGACCTTGCCATCACAGCAGCCGGGCTGATCCCGCCTATTCAGTTATGGTGTGTGTCGTATTCGGTGCGGAGACCGAGCGGGCAAGCCCGCTATTTTTTATCTCCGCCGACCGCCATCACCGCGCGCTGAAGCACAACGAAGACGAGGATCATGAGACCGATAACGATGGTGGTCCATTCGGCCGGCACACCGAAGTCAGAGGTGAGCGGATCGAGGATGGAGCGGACCAGAGAGCCGAGCACGGAGCCGAGCACGTAGCCGAAGCCACCGGTGATGATCGTACCGCCGATGACCACGGAGGCAACGGCGTCGAGCTCCCAGCCAACACCCACAGTGTTCTTGGCAGAGCCGATGTTTGCAGTGTACACGATCGAGGCCAGGGCGGCGAGAGTCGCAGAGGTCAAGTAGATGATGTACTGCGTGCGCTTGACCGGCAGACCCATGAGTTCCGCGGAGGAACGGGAGCCGCCGATGGCGTAGATGGTGCGTCCGGTGCGGGTATGGTGCAGGAAGACGTAGCCGAAGACCACAACCACCAGTGCGATGATCACGCCGACGTTGAAGGACAGATCGTTGGAGATCTTCGGATTGTCGATGATCTTGATCACGTTGGAGATGAACGAGAAGTCATTGCCCTGCGGGAAGGTCAGCGAGTCGGTGGAGATGATGGAGGCAAGACCACGGGCCAGAAACATCGTCGACAGGGTCGCGATGAACGGCTGCATGTTGAATTCCTCGATCAAGGTGCCGGCCAGCAGGCCGAACACAGCGCCGATGAGCAGCATGATGATCATGACCAGGAAGGCGGGCACGCCGGCGTTCGCCAGCTTCAGGCCGACGACTGCGGTGATGGCCACGATAGCACCGACAGACAAATCGGTCAGAATCGGCAGGGTCATGGCCACAGCCAGAATAATCAGGTAGGCGTGGTCAATGAACAGGGAGGAGATGAAGCCCAGTCGAATGTAGGTGCCGAACAACGCCTGACCCATGATGATCATCAGGATGAAGATCACCACGGCCGCGAGGGTCGGGATCATCTGACGATCGAGCTTGAAGCCCTTCTTGGGAGCCTTCACTTTGTTTGCCGTAGCTGTTGTCATGCTGCCACCGCCTTAGCTTGAGCCTTGAGCGCGCGCTTGCGTTTCATATTCGCGCTCAGGTTGTGAATCTTCGGAGCCTGCATCACGCAGATCACAATCACAACGACGGCGAAGAAGGCCGGAGTTGCCTCGGCGTTGACGCCCAGGGTGATGATGGTCTTGCGGATCATGGCGATAATTACAGCACCGACAGCAGAGCCGGCGAGGGAGAACTTACCACCCAGCAGTGAAGTACCGCCGATGACGACTGCCAGAATGGCGTACATTTCGAGGTCCTGACCGGTCTTAACCACGTCGACACGCATCACGGATGCGGTGGCGAACAGACCAGCGATGGCCGCGAGGAAGCCGGAAATCGCGTAGACGAGGAAGAGGATCTTCTTCGGCTTGATACCGGTCATACGGGAGGCTTCCTGGTTGATGCCCACGGCCTCAATCATCATGCCCATAGCGGTCTTGCGGCACAGCAGGCCAACGAGAATCACAATGATAACGGCGATGACGAAGTTGGCGGGAATGCCCAGAATGAAGCCGTTGGCGAACCACTTCAGCGGTTCGTTGCCAGCAACTGCGGAGGCGTCGGTGTTCTCACCGGAGGTGATGACCTTGGCCATACCACGGCCGGCGAGCATCATAATCAGGGTGGTGATGAACGGCTGTAGGCCCAGGAAGGAAACCAGAGCGCCGTTGACGCAGCCAATGGCCAGACCAACAGCCAAGGCGATGAGGATGGAGAGCCACACGTTCATGCCATTGGACAGGGTCTGCATGGCGGCGGCACCTGCCACTGCCATAACGGAACCGACCGAAAGGTCGATACCGGCGGTGGAGATAACCAAGGTCATACCGGTTGCAATCATCAGGTATCGGGCAGATTCCTGGAGCATGGTGATCAGCGGGCCGGCCAGACCACCGGTGTTGCTGTTCCAGCTCAAAGCCAGGAAGTCATGCTGGAAGATGGTGCAGATGATGACCAGAAGAATGAATGCGACGATCGACCAGGTCAGGTTGCTGCTCAGCAGCTTCTTGACAAAGTTGTTGCCCTCGGCTTTTGCCTTTTCAGCCATCTCATGCCTCCTTTCCGGTGTTTACGTTGGTGTTAGCGATGGTTTCGACGATGGTCGCCTGAGAGACGGTGTCGTCGTTTTCGATTTCTGCGATCTTGTGGCGGTCCTTGAGAACCTCGATGTCGTCGGACAGACGCACGACCTCTTCAAGCTCGGAGGAGATGAAGACAACGCCCATGCCCTGAGAAGCCAGGTCAAGCACGACCTGCTGAATTTCAGCCTTGGCACCGATATCGATACCACGGGTCGGCTCGTCCAGAATCAGCAGCTCGGGGTGCGTGGCCAGCCAACGGCCAATGAGCACCTTCTGCTGGTTGCCGCCGGAGAGATTCTTGATCGGGCGATCCGGGTCGGCGGGACGAACGTTGAGTTCCTTCATGTACTTGTCAACGATGGCGTCCGCTTCCTTCTTGGGAATCGGCTTGAACATACCGCGCGTTGCCTGCAGGGCGATAAGGATGTTCTGGCGGACGGTCAGGTCGCCGATGATGCCCTCATCACGACGGTTTTCGGTGGAGTACGCGATTTTGTTCTTCAAAGCCGTGTACGGATCGGAGATGTTGACCTTCTTGCCGTTGAGCGTGTAGGTACCCGAATCCGGCTTGTCGGCACCATACAGGAGTCGACCAAGCTCGGTACGACCGGAGCCCAGCAGGCCAGCGAAGCCAACGACCTCACCCTTGTAGATGTCAACATCAACCGGGTTGATGGTGCCCTTCTTGCCGAGGCCCTTGACATCGACGATCGGCTTCTCGCCAGGGGTGATTTCACGGCGAGCCTTCTTGGCACCAATCTGGGACAGCTCGGCGGCGGACTTACCAATCATCATGCCGATGAGTTCGTCGCGCGGGGTGTCCTTGGTCATGACCTCCTTGATGAACTGGCCGTTACGCAGAATGGTCAGACGATCGGTAATCTCATAAATCTGATCGAGGAAGTGGGAGACGAAGAGGATGGCCACGCCCGAGTCACGCACCTTGCGCATGATCGCGAACAGGTCCCTGACCTCGTTGGCATCCAGCGAAGAGGTCGGCTCATCGAGAATCAGCACCTTGGCGTTGATAACCATAGCGCGGGCGATGGCGACCAGCTGCTGCATAGCGATGGAGATGGAGCTCAGCGGAGTGTGCGGGTCAATGGATTCGAGGCCCATCTGTGCCAAATACTTCTTGGCGGCCTCGTGGGTCTTCTTCCAGTCGATGCCGAAGGGGCCGCGCTTTTCGTGGCCCAGCATCACGTTCTCACCGACGGAAAGGTTGGTGCACAGGTTCACTTCCTGATACACGGTGGCGATACCGGCGTTTTGTGCGTCGAGGGTGCCGTTGAACTGCTGAGGCTTGCCGTCCACCATAATGGAGCCGGCGTTGATCTTGTACACACCGGTCAGAGCCTTAATCATGGTGGACTTGCCTGCACCGTTCTCACCCATCAGGGCGTGAACTTCGCCCGGGTAGAGAGTCAAATCAACACCATCCAAGGCCTTGACGCCCGGGAATTCAATCGTAATGCCTTTCATTACGACGATGGGGTTTTTATCTGTCATGTCTTTGCCTTAAACGAGAATGAGATGTTATCGTTTTGTGATATTTGAGCCACACATGAGTGATGGTGTGGAAGGAACATCCTTCTCACACCATCACATCAATTATTTGGTTCAGTTATCAATGAGTCGCAGCAGACTTATCAGTAGGCGCGGGTGTTGTTGTCCAGGGCTTCCTTGGCGGAGGCGGCGTCGAAGGTCTTGGACTCGATCTCGATGTCCTTCTCAACGGTCTTGCCATCCAGGTAGTCCTTGACGGCCTGAGCGGTTTCCTTGCCGAAAATCGGGTTGTACTCGATCACGTAGGAGAGGTCGCCATCAACAAGAGCCTGCAGAGCGTTCTTGGTACCGTCGATGGTGATGATCTTGACCTTGCCCTTGAGGCCGGCGGCGTCAACAGCCTGAGCGGCACCGAGGCCCATCTCGTCGTTCTGAGCGAAGATGAACTGCGGGTTGTCGGACTTGTACTTGTCGAGCAGACCAGCGGTCACGGTCTTGGCCTCATCAGTGGACCAGTTAGCGGACTGGGACTCAAGAACCTTGACGTTGGAGGCAACCTTGTTGTCCCAACCAGTGCCACGATCCTTCACCACGGACAGGCCGGCAGGGCCTTCGAGGATGAAGCCGTTGGCGCCATCCGGGAAGTTCTTGTTCACGAACTCGGCAGCCTGCTCGCCGCACCAGACGTTGGACGGTCCGATGTGAGCAACGATGGCCTTCTTGGCCTCGGCGTCCTTGACGTCCACGTTACGGTCAACGGTGAAGACCGGAATCTCAGCCTCAGCGGCCTTCTTCAGGGAGTCATCCCAACCGGAATCCTCGGTGGAGGACAGGATGATGGCGTCGACTTCGTCGTTAACGAACTTGTTGAACGCCTGAATCTGCTTCTGCTGATCGTTGTTCTGGGTCGGAGAGTAGGTCAGGTCAAAGCCGGCATCCTCGAATGCCTTCTGAATGTCCTTCTCGTTGGCGGTACGGAAGCCGCCCTCAGGACCGACAGCCACGAAGCCAACCGTCTTCTTGCCGGAGTCCGAGCTGCCACCTGCGTTGCTGGGACCGCATGCGGCAACGCTGACAAGCGCAGCAGCAGAAGCAACGAGGGCAATGGCCTTCTTCCAATTCTTCATAAATACTCCTCCTCGAGCAGTGTTTATTTTTTGGATGATCTTTCATCCTGTTTGGTGACTGTTCGTCATCGACAGCCTCTAGTATGACGCTCACAGGCCAAATGTTCAATCGCATGCGATAACAGTTTGATAACAGGTTTATAACAAATTAATAACAGTGGTTCAAAAATGGCGTCGCAACACTGTTTTGCCTTGATAACAGACCAATAATAGTGATTGGTTGCGCAGCGGCAATGCCGCTCGCCAGCCGAGCGACAAAGCCGTTGCCTCATACAACAAGAAAGGTTATTATGAACACCGTTTTTCTTATACCATCTACTGCGCACCGAGGGCAGTGACCTGGCTATCGGCGATGGTCCAGGAACCGTCGAGTGAGCCAGAAACGGAGCGAACAATACCCAAATCGTCCACAATGGCCAGGCGACGGGACAGGCTAATCTGCCCCGATGCCATCGACGTTATGGTTCCATTAGGCAGACGCTGCGCATTGGCCGGGCCTGGTGCCATTTGACGCCATGCCTCTTGTTGTTCGCTATTTCCCTCAGGAGGTGTGGTGGCGTACACCAGATTCAGATCGTTGTAGAACGTGAGCATGGTGACGTGTCTGAGCACACTCACTTGGGTGGCCGCTTTGCTCAGACCGCTCAGTGTTTTATCACCGTTGCGCGCCACACCGGTCATCATCACGCCGTTCGTGTCCTCGCCCTCGACTGCCAACGCCAATCGGCACCCTTCCGGAGAAACCGCCAATGCCACAATGCTGTCGGCAGCGCCAAGCCAATCAAGCTTCAGATCGGTTTCCTTGCCCCCATCTGACACATGCAATTCGCGCCCGTTCTCGGATACAGCCCATACTTCGCCATCCAGACCTTCGGTAATCGATCGCATCGGCTCGCCGGAGAACATCACCCCACAGGACGCACCATCAGATTTCAGGCATTCGACCACGCCGTCCGCACGCAACACCGCGCCGCCGGATGAGGAAAAAACGAAGCCCCGAGCATCGTCATATCCGGGGGCCTCCCCTACACGCAACGGACTGGAGCTGGCCAGGGAAACGATATGACCACCGGTCAACGTGTATACGCCCGCTGTCGGCTGCTCGGTAGTAAGTTTCACATTTGCGTCGGCATCGGAATAGTCCACTCCATCGCCGGTAATCCTCAGCGCGTATTCGGCATTGCCGTCGCCCATAGTCAGACGGATGCGATGTACCAGCAGGCCTCGTTCTTCCTCGTTCAACGCATTGATACCGCTGTTGAGGTGTATCTCCACCACATTGTTCTTCACCGGCACGCTGTCGACCGCGAGTTTGATGGTAGACAAGCCGGCGCCTCGCAGCACTCCTTCCAACCAGGAGGGTGCATCCGAGAGTACTTCACCGACTGCCTGGGTGCGCCAGTTGCGCCAGCTCAGCCATCGAACATCCGGTATGAGCTGTTTGCCGGATGTGCTCACCTGATACACGGATACTTGGCGGAAGACTTGTTCAAAATCGGCGGTGGATATCACCACGCCGTTCTCCAACGAGGAGATGCGCCACTGGCCGCTTCTTTTAATCAAGATATAAGGAACTTTGCTGATCGTGCTGCTATCTGTCGGCGTATACACGCCATGCGAGTCCAGAGAGCCGACCACTTGGAGCTGTACTTCTACAATCAGCGAGCTCTCCGCCCCTTGCGGGGTACTCATCGTATTGGCACGGCGGCGGAAATCCGGCGTACCGCTGTAGACCAGTGCCGAGGAATCGCCATTCCATCCGGCCGACGCCGAACCGGTCAGAAACTCACGGGCCACACGGTAGCCATCGGACTGTACGCCGGCAGGCATGGCATCATAGAACCCTTTGACGATGGTTTCCGGCTGCGCATCGTCCGCAGGTCCCTGAGGATTGGTGTAAACACGCTGGGTCTGCTGTTCCACCGGTGCCAGAGTCTGCACCGAGCCGCTAATCGGCAAACCGAACGGACTTGAGCATGCCGTCATCGTGACGCAACAGACTATGGCCGCGCCTGCGGCGGCAATCGTTCTGGTCACTCGTCTCATAGCGGCCTCCCCATCATCGTGTCGCGGCGAACCTCATGATAATCATGTGTGACTTGGCTGGTGGCCACACCAAACCCACCGGTAACACGCAGGTCATCCGGCGTTTCAGAAGCAAAATTCACCGGCAGTTCAGCGTCCGCCACCTCACCTTGGTCGGGGTCACGCGGCAGCAATACCAAGAACCAGGTGCCCTCCCCCACTGCCGAACGTACACGGATACTACCGTGGTGCAGCAAGGCATCAGTCATGGCGATGGACAGGCCCAATCCGGTGCCGCCGGTAACGCGTGAACGTGAAAGGTCGCCTCTCCAGAATCGATCGAATACATGAGCGACTTTGTCTTCGTCGATACCAACGCCATAGTCGCGAACGCTGATGGCCACGGCTTTGCGGTTGGCCGCGACGCGCACTTCGATCGGCCGGTCCTCAGCGAAATCGACGGCATTGGCCAACAGATTTCTGACGATGCGAATCACTCGACGCGAATCGATACGAGTCAAAACCTGCACATTGGGCAGATACGTGTGAATCGGCACCCGTTTGGCTTGGGCGATGCCGTCAACTTGGTCCACTGCCGTTTCAATTGGTTCGCATAAATCGGTTTCCACAAGGTCGAGTGCCGCATAACCGGCATCGTAGCGGGAGATTTCCAACAGATCGGCGAGCATGTCTTGGAATCGACTGATCTGGCCGGCCAACAGTTCGACCGTACGCTTGGTGGAGGGGTCGAAGCCGTCTTTTTTCATTTCGAGCAGGTCGGAAGCCATACGCATGGTGGTCACCGGGGTACGCAATTCATGACTGACGTCGGACACAAATCGTTTCTGGAAAACGCTTGCTTCCTCCAGCTCATCGATCTTCTGGTTGAGCGCATCAGCCATCGTATTGAAGGATTGCTGCAGCACACCAAGCTCATCCTTACGATCCACGGTAACGCGCATATCGAGATTGCCGGAGGCCAGTGTTTCCGAGGCCGCTGCCACTCGTTCAATCGGGCGCACGATGCCACGAATCACCAGCCAGATTACTACGCCCACCACGATGGACAGCAACGCACAGATGACCACCAGACTGAGCTGAATCTGCGTCAAGGACTGCTGCTGGAACGTGTACGAATAAATGGCGAAGAATTCGAGGTTGCCGGCCACGCCAAAGTCCAATACGGTGCCGAGCACCGCTGCGGGCGTCCCGCTGCCCGGCATGCCGGAATCACCGGGAATTTCGACCGGCTGATAGAACACGCTGTCATCCAAGTCGGAAGCCACGGATGAACGGATGTCGTCAGAAATCAGACTTTGATAGCTGGGTTCGGTGGATACGGGGATGATGGCACGCGAGTTGGTATCACGACTCCACAAATACACACCTATCAGGTTGGAGGACCCCTCGGATTGCAACGAGGACGCCAAGTCATTGACCAGCTGTTGGAGCTGCACTGCGGTGGAGACATCGGCCGCGTCCAGACTGGTTTGGGCCTGCTGCACCATGTTTGAATAGTCGGCACGCGACTGCGAAGTGATTTGGGTAAGCAGCGAGGCGCGCACTGATACCATCGATACGCCAGAGAAGACGATGGCCACGGCCAGCGTAAGAATCACGGTGAGGGCCACGGTGCGGGCCTGCAGTGAGCGACGAACTTCAGCGCGTCCGTGGCGCAGCAAGCGTTTGAGGCTGAATCGAGGGCGCAGGTTCATTGTTCAGGAGTGACGAACTTGTAGCCGATACCGCGTACGGTCTGCACGATTTGCGGGTTCTCGGGGTCGTCCTCCACTTTGGCCCTAAGGCGTTGAACATGCACATTGACCAGGCGCGTATCGCCGGAATTCTCGTATCCCCAGACATTCTTGAGCAGGCTGGAACGACTGATGGCCTCGCCGGCGGCGGCCGCAAGCATGAACAGCAGCTCGAATTCCATCGGAGTGAGATTCAGGTCCTTGCCATCCTTGGTGGCGGTGTGTTCCAAACGGTCGATGACGATGGGTCCGCGTTCCAGATGGTTGACGTTTGCATTGCCACCGCTTGCGCCACCGGTGGCACCGTCTTCGGCGGCCGGCTTGGCGATGCGGAAGCGTGCACGGATACGCGCCAGCAGTTCGGCTACTTTGAAGGGCTTGGGCACGTAGTCGTCGGCACCGGCTTCCAAGCCGGCCACGACGTCAAGTGTGTCTGATTTGGCGGTGAGCATGATAATCGGCACATTAGAGGTAGCTCTGATGCGGCGGGCCACCTCCGTGCCGTCCAGCCCGGGGAGCATAACGTCAAGCAGAATCAAATCGGGCTTGACGATGGGGAACATTTCCACAGCCCTCAGCCCGTCCAGGCAGGTCACAGTCTGGAATCCCTCGTTTTCCAAAACAAGACTAAGCATTTCGCCGATGGCCTGATCATCGTCCACGATGAAGATGGTCGCCATGGTGTTTGCCTCCCCTTTTTCCACTGTTATTGTTGCGTTACACTTTACTCCCCTATGTTCATTTCTGTTCGGGTTCCCCACCATGCAGTATCGGGCGAATCTTGGCAAGACGCTGGCTGACTTCGTGTTCATAGCCGCGATCGTTGGGATGGTAGTACTCGGTGCCACGCAGCTCTTCGGGCATATATTCCTGTGGCGCCACGGCACCGGGCCAATCGTGCGCATATTTGTAGCCCTCGTGGTTGCCCCACTCTTTCATAAGCTTGGTGGGGGCGTTCCTCAAATACAGCGGAACAGCGCCGATCTTGCCGGTATCCACGTCCGCGAGCGCCTGGTTAATGGCGTTATAGCTGGCATTTGATTTGGGCGCGGTGGCCACGGCAATCGTGGCCTCGGCCAAAATAATACGTGCCTCGGGCATGCCGACCAGCGCCACGGCCTGCGCCGCGGCCACGGTGACCTGCAAAATCTGCGGGGCGGCCATGCCGACTTCCTCGCTGGCGGCAATCATGATGCGACGGGCGATGAAGCGCGGATCTTCACCCGCTTTCAGCATGCGCGCCAGATAATGGATGGCGGCATCCGGATCGGAGCCCCGCATGGATTTGATGAATGCGGAAATCACGTCGTAATGGTCATCGCCGTCTTTGTCGTAGCGCACGGTGGCGGTGTCCATTACCGTAGCCACGATTTCGGAGGTGATGATGGGTCGGCGTGCGCCCTTTTTGCGGGCTTCGTCGCCGGTGACCGCGCCAGCCGCGGCCTCCAGAATCGTGAGACTCTTGCGTGCGTCGCCACCGGCCATGCGCACGATATCGGCGATGGCTTCGTCCGTGGCTTTGACCTCGCCCCTGAGACCGCGGTCATCAGTCAGCGCGCGCTGCACCAGTTCGGTGAGCTGATCAGGCTCCAATGACTCAAGCTTGACGACCACCGAACGGGAGAGCAACGGTTTGATGATGGAAAAGCTCGGGTTCTCGGTGGTGGCGCCGATAAAGGTCACGTCGCGGTTTTCGACGGCGGGAAGCAGCGCATCCTGCTGGGATTTGGAGAAGCGATGCACCTCGTCGATGAACAGTACGGTTTCCCGGCCGCGTGACACGAGCCGTTCGTGAGCGCGGGTGAGTATGTCGCGCACGTCTTTGACGCCGGAGGTCACGGCGGAGAGTTCCTCAAACACGCGGCCGGATTGGCCGGCCACGATGGTGGCGAGCGTGGTCTTGCCGACGCCTGGAGGGCCGAACAGGATTACGGAGCTCGGCGCGGTGAGACTGCCTTTGCTGGCCGGATTGGCGAGGCGGCGCAGCGGCGAGCCCTGGCCCAACACCTGCGTTTGGCCAATCACCTCGTCCAAAGTGCGTGGACGCATGCGCACCGCCAACGGCCGTGTCATCGACTCCGGCGCATCAGCCGCCCCAAACAAATCGTTCTCACTCATAACGTCCTATAGTACCCCAGTGTTCGAACAGACGTTCGAGCTGCACCTTGGCTTCCCTCAGAGAGGGGAGCCAAGAAAGGAATCAGTTACTCACCTTGTAGTCGTGGAAGACTACTTCGCCGGTGTCTTGGGTGGCGTCGAGGTCCACGATGCCTTCGATGGCCCAATCGTGATCGCCATCGGAATCATCGATAATCTGACGCACCTTCCACGTATGCTCGTCGTTCTCGTGCTTGTCATCCAACATGAACAGTTCAGGCGAGCGCGCTTCGGCGCCGATGCCCACGTACTCGTGCTCGTCGTAGTAGTCGTCGAGCACATCTTCCCATTCGTGCACGCCGTAGCCCCAGTCTTTGTCGAGCGCGCCGAGCTTGTCCGGCTGGTCGAGGTCCATAAGCTGCACACGGCGGAACATGGCGTTTCTGATCAGCACGATAAGGCCTCGTCGGTCCTCGACCACCGCGTTCTTCTTGCCCGGCGCCGCCAAGGAGGCCGCCGCCTCGGACTGGTCGGCGGAATCGCCGGCGTTCTCCCATTCATCCACCAGCGAGGAGTCGATGGAGCGCACGAGCACGCGCAGCCAGGAGATGATGTCTTCGAGTTGCTCGTCACGCTTTTCGGGCGGCACGGTGCGCGCCAGCGTGCGGTAGGCGTCCGAGAGGTAGCGCAACAGGGTGCCTTCGGAGCGGGCGATGTTGTATCGGGTGATGTATCCGGTGAAGTCGGAGGCGGTTTCCACCATGTCGCGCACCACGGATTTCGGCGACAGCCAGTAGTCGTTGGCCCACGGCACATCGTGGCGGTACTGATCGAACGCGGCTTCGAGCATGTCTTCCAGTGGCTTCGGATACGTAATCTCCTGCAGCTTATCCATACGCTCGTCATAGTCGAGTCCGTCGGCCTTCATATCGGCCATCGCCTTGTCTCGGGCCTGACGCTCCTGGGCACGCAGCACCTGCTTGGGGTCTTCGAGCGTGGCCTCGGCCATGGAGATCACGTCCAGCGCATAGGTGTCGGACTCGGGGTCGAGCAGTTCGAGCGCGGCCAGCAGGAACGGGGAGAGCGGCTGGTCGAGGGCGAAGTCGTCCGGCATATCAAGGGTCATGTAGTAGTCCTTGCCGCCGTCCTTGCGGTCCTCGGTTTCGATGACTTCGGTATCGAACAGGGTTTGGAAGATCTCGTCGGCCCGCTGGTGCAGATGCTCCTTCTGGTCGGGGGTCTGCGCGGAATCGTCGATGAGATCGTCGATACGGGCACGGGCGTCACCGCCCTGCGCCACTTCATTGAGCACCATCGAATGCGTGATTTTCAGGTGCGGGACCAGGGTTTCCGGTTCGGCGTCGATGAGCTTATCAAACGTGCTCTGGTTCCAGGTCACAAAACCTTCCGGCGCCTTCTTGCGCTTGACCTTCTTGAGTTTCTTCGGATCTCCCCCGGCCTTGGCGATGGCTTTCTGGTTTTCGATTTCATATTCGGGAGCCTCGGCGATCACCAGTCCCTCGGTATCGAATCCCATACGGCCAGCTCGTCCGGCAATCTGGTGGAATTCGCGGGCGCGCAGGCGGCGCATCTTGGTGCCGTCGAACTTGGTCAGGGCCGTGAGCACCACGGAGTGAATCGGCACATTGATGCCGACGCCCAATGTATCGGTGCCGCAAATCACCGGCAGCAGACCCTGCTGGGCGAGCTGTTCGACCAGGCGGCGGTAGCGAGGCAGCATGCCGGCGTGATGGATGCCGACACCGGTGCGCAGCAGTCGCTGCAGAATCTTGCCGAAGGCTGTGGTGAACTTGACGCCTTTTATGGCTTCTGCGATGGCTTGGCGCTGTTCCTTGCTGGATACACCGGTGGAGGCGAGCGCTTGCGCGGTCTCCAATGCGGCGTCCTGCGAAAAGTGGACCACGTAAATCGGGGTTTCGCCGTTGCGGAAGGCGAGTTCCACGGTTTTTTCCATCGGGTCGAGCGTGTATTCGTAGCTCAACGGCACCGGTCGCGGCGCGTCGGCGATTACATCCACGTCCGGGGTGTCGTTCAGATCGGAGAGCTTGTCGGCGATGGCGTCCACATTGCCGAGTGTGGCGCTCATCAGCAGGAACTGGGTCTGCGGCAGCGTGAGCAGTGGCACCTGCCACGCCCAGCCGCGCTCCGGATCACCGTAATAATGGAATTCGTCCATCGCCACGAGGCCCACATCGGCATGGGTGCCTTCGCGCAAAGCCTGATTGGCGAGGATTTCGGCGGTGCAGCAGATGATCGGCGCGTCCGCGTTGATGTGGCTGTCACCGGTGATCATGCCGACATTGTCGCGGCCGAACACTTCGACCAAGTCGAAGAATTTCTCCGACACCAGCGCCTTGATCGGAGCGGTGTAATAGGAGCGGCGGCCAGTGCATAGGGCGGCGAAGTGCATGCCGAGCGCCACCAGCGATTTGCCCGAACCGGTCGGGGTATTCAAAATCACATGGTCGCCGGCCAAGAGGTCCATAATGGCCTCTTCCTGATGCGGCCACGGCTCGATGCCCTTGACGTCTTCCACCCAGCCGAAGAACCGTTCGTAGATGTCGTCGGCCGTAAGATTCCGTTCGCGTCCGTCGCCGTCCCATTCGGGGGCCAGCCGCCCCAGGGATCCGTATTCCTTCTCGTCAGTCATAATGCTCAGTCTACCTAGTGGCCTATTCCGACGGCACGAGCCGCCCTCCGTCGCTATGCGACGCCTCCCGCCAGCGGGCGGAGCCATGCGAAGAGCTGTGCCATGCGCTTGGCTCCGCCAATGGGAGGATCGCTCACGCCAACCGGCGGCGCACCTCGTCGGGGTCCACCTCGGGTTCGAGGGGAGGCCAGGTCATGTTCATGTTCTTCAAGGTGGTGCGCAGCAGTTCGGAGACCACGGCTCGCGAATACCAGCGGTTATCGGCCGGAACGAGGTACCACGGTGCGGCGGCCGTGCTGGTTTTCTCGAACACTTCCTGCCATGCGGCCATATACTCATCCCATCGGTCGCGGGCCTCGAGGTCGGAGATATCGAATTTCCAGAACTTGGTGGGATCGTCCAGTCTCCCAAGAAAGTGTTTTTTCTGTTCTTCCTGGCTTACCACGAGGAAGATCTTGAGGATGGCGCATCCGCTGGCGGCCAGTTCACGTTCGAAATCGTTGATCTGGTCGTAGCGGGCACGCCATACGTCTTCGGGATAGGTGCCATAGACGTGCGGCATGACCACATCTTCATAATGGGAACGGTCGAATACGGCAATCCACCCCGCCTTGGGCACTTCACGCTTCACGCGCCAGAGGAAGTCGTGGTCGAGCTCCTCGGCCGCAGGCTTGCCGAAGCCATGGTAATGGATGCCCATCGGGTCACCTTGGCTGAACACGTGACGCACGATGCCGCCCTTGCCGGAGGCATCCATGCCTTGCAGCACGATGAGCAGCCGCCGTGTCGAGCCTTTGACGCCATTCGCGTACATGAGCCGCTGGTATCGGGCGATTTCGGAGGAGCTGATCGAAATGAACTCCTCGGCGTCCTCTTTATTGCCGTCGAATCCGGGAGTGGAATCGCCTTCGACATCAGTGACCTGCATGCCGTGGTGGAACATAAGACGTTGAGCGGGCGGCAACGACCATACGGCGCTGAGCAGTTCACTGGATTTCGCCGCACGTGCCAGTCGTTCAGGCACGCTGGCACTGGAGTCGATGGTGTCTATGCGATCCGCCGCGAGCTGTAATACCTTGTCGATCCGTCGATCGGTTTTGTATTCCTTTCCCTTGCCGTTCTTGTTGTTCTTTCCTGAGGATTTTCCGGCTGTACCCCACTTGCCGGCCTCTTCAGGCTTGTTGGTTCTGTCGTCGTCCTTGGCCATGCTCCCGATTGTACGTCTTGTAACTCAGGAGACCCAGCAACGTAGCGACATTCACATTCCACTTGTTACTGCAAATCTATAGACATGCAGTCGTTCGGACCGTAATTGTTGGCTTTGCACCAATTCCAAGCCTCATCCGTCGAGTCGAAGCCCTCACCGGCAAGAATCACATAGTATTTGTCGGAATTGCTGCTGTAGGTGGGCCAGTCACCCGACCAGATAAGCAGTACGTTTGACTTCTTGTTGTGCATCGTGATGAATTGCGCAAGAATATCGTGATAGTTCCAGGTCTTGCCTTCAGCTTCCATGCCCTTGCGCTTGCTGGACAGCTGCGCGGTATACGTGGAATAGACCCGAAAAATCGAACACGGCATCGGCCACGACATTATCGTCGCTGTCCTGCAACGTGAGTCGGGTGGCCGAATCATTGAATTTCGTGGATGCGTTCTTATCATCACAATTCGAAGTGGCCAGAATCGTGACTATCAGATTGTCGCTCTCGCTCTTGATCGAGGAGACTTTCATATCGGCAGCGGCATCGCAGGTTTTGGCAGGCTTTGCCTTGTCGGGGTCGATGTATGCCACCAGATATCCGCCGGCTTTGATGACGGTGTCCGTATTCGTTACTTCGCTGGTGCCGATGGTGTAGTGCTTCTTGGCTTTCTTGTCACTGCCGTAGATGCCCAGACCTTCACGTCAACGTCTGTGGAGCCGGTGTTCTTGAGCTCGACCCAATCGCAACGCTTGCTATCCGGGTCTCCGGCAGCTTTCGTATTGCCGGCATAGACCTCGTTGATGATTACGGATGGTTTGGCAGCCGTGTTCTGTTCGGCAGTGGTCTGCTGCTCGTCCGCAGTCGCAGCGGGCACGCCGATCAGGGCGATGCTGCTCAGTGTCACCGCAGCGGTGAGCAGCGCGACTGAACTTTGGCTGAATTACTGCTGAAGCTGGTTCTTGGATTTGCGTCGAACCGTCCGTATTCCGCCGATAATCGCGATTACAGCGGTACCGATAGCTACGCTGATCAACGCCGGTCGTTGCGCGGCATGGAGGGTGGCGAGATCCGGTCCGGCCGCAATGGCACTGTTTTCACCCGCCGAGCTATCCGACGCCGGGTGATTGCCCGCGTCGGTGTACTGGGCATTGACCACACTCGGGCCGGTAAGCGCCACTTGGTCGGCGGTCTCGACCTTGGCCACATCGCCGTGCTTATCCAAGGTGACGCGGGCGCACAGGGCTTTGGCCCAGTTGATACGCTGCCAGCCGTCGCTCGATTGCCATAGGGGGTATCCGGAATCCAAGGCAGTGGCTTTCAAAATCGCGTTGCGCTGATCGGCGTGCAGTTCGGGATAGGCCAGTCGCAGCACGTCCGCCGCCCCGCGCGGTGCCACGAAATCAGCGCCGGACTGGGCGGTGTCTTGCGGGAAGGTGTAGGTCAGGCGTGCGGTGTAGACGCGCACGGCCGAGGCCTGGTCCGCGACCGGCTCGGTGGCCACCGGGTCCAGAAAATCGTTGGTGTAGCCGCCCGAACCGGAGGCCTTGGTGTTGGCGATGCAGGCGGCGAGGGTAGTGCCGTGGCCGTCCGCGGCGCAGCGGGACACCAGATAGTCCCGCAGCTGCCGGGACGCGGGCACGATGGACGAAGCGAATTCGTTATGCCAGTACTGCCCGTTCTGGGCGGATGCGCCAATGCGCCCGCCCATGATGTCAAGCGGATAATGCACGCCGAGCACGATGCGGTTGTTGCCGGCCTCCGAAGTGCGGGCCATGATTTGCGGCGCGAGTTCGGGAATCATGCCGGCCAGCGCGATACCCCACGAATAGGCGCCGGTAGTGTGGCCGGAGGGGTAGGAACTGTTTTTCTGCAAGTTCGAGTAGCCGGGCACGTGTTCGAGCCATGAGGGTGATTGCTTGATGTCAAGCGTGGCGGGCAGTCCGGCGAGATCGTTAGTGCCGCCGTAGCTGCTTTCCGCACGGTTCAGATAGGGGCGCGGATGCATGGCCGCACGTTTTGAGGCGTAGGTGGAGGCCACGTTAAAGGAGAAGATATCGGCGACGGCGTTGAGTTTCCCGGATTTGAGCCCTTCGCTCATATATTTGCCAAGCACCGGACCGAGCGCGTCCGGCATGGCTTCCTCGGCTTGCAGATCGGAGTCGACGAGCGCACGCTTGCGTTGGGCGTTCAGGCCATCCTTATCGAGATTTTCGGCGGCTTTGTGGTTAATGGCCACGGCCAAATCTTCGTCGAGTTTCATTGTACCGGCGTCGAGCACCTTGCCACCGTGTTCGGCATCGGTGGGGGCCTGCCAATAGTTCTTTTCGTAGTCGGAGAGCAATGCCACCCAATCCGGGTTGGGCAGCTGGTCGGCCTGTGCGATTGCAGGCGTCACGGCTAGCGTGGCCGCCAACGCCAGCGGCGCAATGGTCGCAATAGCAAAAACGGAGGATAGGTGCCGGAACATCTTCATATGTTCCAACCTATCCTCCGTGAAGGCTACGTAGCCGGAGCCCAGTCAAACACTCAGTAAATTCTTCGTGCCGGCTTAGCGGCGATTGAGCTGACTGTCAGGCCTCTGGCTTGTCCTCAGGCTTTTGAGACTCCTGGAATTCGCCGGTTTCCGGGTCAACCTGTGACTCGGGCTGGGTGGCGTCATATCCCTGTTCGTAGCGGGTGCGCCGCCAGTTGCGAATCGAGGCGTTGGTGCCACGGTGATGCACATGGTATTTGCGCGGCGTACCGCCCAGCGGCAGCTCTTCGACCTCCTTGGCCACAGCAATCTGGTTGACATTGGACGGGTCGCCGGCGGCGATCGGCGCCAGTGGCTCGGGCTCGGCGGGTGCAGCCGTACGCTGCTGCATGCGCGCGGGCAGCCATTCGGCGACAGCAGCCAGCAGGCGATGAAGTAAATCACCGCGGCCATGACCAGCGTCTGCAGGATGTTGAAGTACATCGAACCGAGTCGGCGCGATTCCTGCAGCAGGTCGGTATACATGATGATCGAGCCTAGGGCGGTGTCCTTCAACACCACGACCAGCTGGGTGACGGCGGCCGGCAGCATGGCGTAGACGGCCTGCGGCACCTCGATCTCCATCAGCGACTGCGTTTCGGTCAGGCCCAAAGCGAGCGAGGCCTCACGCTGGCCGCCCGGCAGATTGCCGACGCCGGAGCGCACCAGTTCGGCGACCACCGAACCGTTGTACAGCACCAAGGCCAGCACCACGGCCCAATAGGACGGGCTGGGCAGGCCCGCGAACGCGAACCATCGCCAGAAGAAGATCATGAGCAGCAGCACCGGCACCGCACGGCAGAACTCGACGATCACGGCGGAAACGCCACGTACCAGCGGGTTCGGCAGCAGTCGGCCCACGCCGAACACCAGGCCGAACACCACGGCACCCACCACGGCCACGACGGTGGCCTTGATGGTCATCCACAGTCCGGGCAGGTAGAAATCGGTCCACGCTTCACGTTCGATGGCGGGCTTCCACAGCTCCCAGCTGAGCTGATTCTCGCCGTCCGGCGGGTTGTGCAGGCGCATGAGGATAAGCACGAGCACCACCGCGAACAGAATGCCTGCGATCCAGTTGACGATGCGAATGGTGCGCCGGCCCTTGGGACCGGGCGCGTCGAACAGCACGGAATTCGAAGTATCGGCCATATCCGTCACCTCCTTACGGCGAGCTTGTTGGACAGGTACGTGGTGAGCATGCCGATGGGGATGATCAGGATCACGTAGCCGAGCGCGAAGATCAGGAAGATCTGGATGATCACGTCGGGGCGGAATTCGATCATCTCGCTCATCAGCGAGGATGTTTCGGTGGCCACGGATGCGGCGGCGGCCACGGTGGAGTTCTTGAGCAGTGCGATCAGCGTGTTGCCGAGCGGCGCCACGGAGCCTCGGAAGGCCTGCGGCAGGATAATCTCAGTAGCGGACTGCATGAAGCCCAAGCCCAGCGCTCGTGCGGCCTCGGCCTGGCCAATCGGCACGGTGTTGATGCCCGAACGCAGCGATTCGCACACGAACGCCGCCGTGTACAGGCTCAGGCCGGTGACCGCGAGCCAGAAGAAGTTCGTGGCGAAGGTGTCGGAGAAGCTGAGCTTCAGCTGCGCATAGGCACCCAGCACCATGAACACCATGATGATGGTCAGCGGCAGGTTCTTGAACAGTTCCACATACGCACCGGCCACGGCCCTGAGTGAGGAAATCGGCGAGATGCGCATCACCACGAGGATCACGCCGAGGATCAGGGAGAACAGGGCGGACCACAAGGTCAGTTCGATATTGACCAGAAACGCACCGAGCACGTCATACTGGCTGAAGAGTTCCAGGAATCCGCTCATCAGGCCTCCTCTCCTTCGTCCGGGATGGGCGGGTTGTAGCGTACGTCGGGCGTGTAGTTGGTGCCCTTGGTGTTATCGCTGATGGCGTTCTCCCACGAGCCGTCCTGAATCATGTCCACGATGGCGTTGTTGATTTTGGTGGCCAGCTGCGTATCGCCCTTCTTGATGCCCACGCCGTAGTATTCCTGCGTGAACGGTTTGCCAACCACCTTGAGCTTGCCGCGCGAGGCGGAGGCCAGGCCGGCCAGGATGATGTCGTCGGTGGTTACCGCGTCCACAATGCCGGAGAACAGGGCGGTGGCGCATTCGGCGTAACCGGGCTGTTCCATGAGCTGGACTTCGGAGGCGAACTTCTCCTTGACGGTGGCGGCCGAGGTCGAACCGGTGACGGAGCATAGGCGCTTGCCGTTCAGGTCTTCGGGGCCGTTGATGGAGTTGTCGTCCTTGCGCACGAGCAGATCCTGTCCGGCCACGAAGTACGGGCCAGCGAAGGAGACGGCCTTCTTGCGCTCGTCGGTGATGGAGTAGGTGGCGAGGATCATGTCCACGTCGCCGTTCTGAATCATGGCCTCACGCTGCTTGGAGGGAGCTTCCTTCCAGATGATCTGGTCTTCGGAATAGCCGAGTTTCTTGGCGATGTACTTGGCCACGTCCACGTCGAAGCCCACGTAGGTGCCGGACTTCTTGAAGCCCAGGCCGGGCTGGTCGAATTTGATGCCGATGCGGATCTTGCCGGTTTCGTCCGCGCCGCAGGCGGCCAGCGACATTGTGCAGGCCACGGCGGCGAGCGCGGCGATCACGCGGCAAACCTTCCGTTTGAACGTATTGGTGAATGTCATTGGATTGCGTACCCGTCTTTCAGTGGGTTCGTCAGTGGGTGAGGATCTTCGAGAGGAAGTCCTTGGCACGGTCGGTCTGCGGATGCTCGAAGAACTCGTCGGGCGTGTTCTCTTCGAGAATCTGGCCGTCCGCCATGAAGACGATGCGGTCGGCGGCCTTGCGCGCGAAGCCCATCTCGTGGGTCACGCAGATCATCGTCATGCCTTCATGCGCGAGTTCGACCATCACGTCGAGCACTTCGTTGACCATTTCCGGGTCGAGTGCGGAGGTGG
>ERZ773194.2018-NODE-2018-length-20177-cov-5.094672_pt1 | contig 20177 bp, 13 predicted proteins | sample MGYA00511240_ERZ773194 | MGnify/ENA primary metagenome ERZ773194 (study PRJEB29015, sample SAMEA2737774) | human gut metagenome | biome: human gut; feature: human-associated habitat; material: faeces | place: China | collected 2012 ... | reverse complement strand
ACGTCATGAACTTGTGCAGGCCGCCCATATCGTGGACAAGGCGGTCGCCGGGACGCAGGTGCAGATGGTAGGTATTTGACAGCTCGACCTGACAGCCGATGTTCTCCAGATCGGCCGCGCTCAGTGCGCCCTTGATCGCGCCCTGCGTGCCGACGTTCATAAAGACCGGCGTCTGCACGGTCCCGTGCGCACAGGTGAACACGCCGCGCCGCGCGTGTCCCTCGGTTTTCAACAGTTCAAACATAGCATACATCCTGTTTCTTCCATATTTTTTATCATTCTAGCACAGACTTACGCTTTTGTAAATTCTCAAAGCGAGGTCGACGCTCCCGACGCGGTAGCCTGCCGCTGCAGAAACCACGTGAAGGTGGCGGTCTGTGACCAGCAGCAGCGGTAGGGCATCCGGGTCGACATAGGTTTTGCGTGCCAGAAGCTTCGCCATCTCACCGTCGCGATCCAGCAAAACCGACGCACCGGGCAGCGCCGCAAGAACGGCGCGGAGTTTTTCGTTCTCCGCTTCCGCCCAACTGCGCACAAGAACATACACGCAAGCGGATTCAAAGGCGTTTTTTTGCGCAAGAAGCTCATTGAATAGATGCTCCGCCGGCTCCCCGCCTGACTCCGGCCAGAGAAAGATCGCAGGTCTGGACGTCAACTCAGAGAAGCGAAGCTTTGCGCCGCAGGCATTCAAAAATGTAACATCCGGCACAGAAAAATCTACCAAAAGCTCCGAAAAATCGACACTTTCCCTGTGCAGTAGAACCGTTTTGGTTTCTCCCTCAGATAAGTTCAGCAGCAGTTCGCATCCGCGCTGGCTGCCGTTTGGCAGGCGCACAGAGGTCAGGATGCGGTAGGTGCCGGCATAAAGCGAGAGCGTCATGGTATGATTCAGCCACTTTGCGGCAGAGAGGCCAAGCGGCTTCCAGACTCCGGCGGACAGCAGCATCACGCCGAAATCCGCATCCGGAATCCACTTTTCCCCCGGCGTTCTTTGCAGCACAAGCGATGCCCTGTCCGCCTCTTCCGCCGGAACAAATACACCGTTCTGCCAAAATTCCGGCCGGCCGTCAAGGGGATTCCTCCGCGCGCCGATTCCCAGCGCACGGCAGGCCGCCACAAATAGCAGCTCCTGTGACGCAGGCTCTGCATATCCGCCCGCAAGGGCTGCTGCAGGAAGCGTGAAAAGGCGCGCATACTCCTGCTGTGGAAGTGAGCGGAGATTCTTTCGGATCCAGCGATAGAGCTTACGGGGATCGGCGCGGAATTCTGCACACTGCGCTGCGGAATACCGCTCGCGTACCGCTGCGCAAAAAGAGGACAGCGGCTCATGTCCGACACGTGGGCATGACTCCTCCCCATTGTCCGGAAGAAGCAGCATGTCACGAAGGACCTCCATGCCCACGCAGCTCCAGTCCTTTGGGGAGAGCGCTTGCAGCAGACGCACCCGCCGCGCCCGTTCAGAATCGGTTTTCGCCTCTTCCAAAAATGTGCAGAGCGTCGAAAAATTCCCATAGCTTTCTTTCAGAATATACCGCATGGAGCTGCCGCAGCATTTTTCCAAGCGCACTGCGCGCCCTTCGTCGAGCATCGCAGCGATTCGCCGCTTCCGTGCTGCGTCAGCCGTTTTTTTACGCTCCCGGTTTCTGCGAAGCTGGTTTTCCGTGGGATGCTCTCCCCTGTCCTGCGTTTCCGTTGGCGGCACAAACAAAAAGGAGCGCCACGGCTCTGCCTGCTTCGACGGCGAAAGGCGCAGTGACAGGAAAGTATCTGCTGCGGTGTTGATCAACCTCTCGGCGGAGAATACCCCACAGCTTGCACGCACCAGCAGACTCCCACGTCCGCAGGTCAGGCCTGTATTTCCGGCTTCATCCGCCGTTGTCACGGCGATGGGATACCACTGTCCTGCATTCAACACGCAGAATTCGACCTGCGCACCGCGCGCCGGCCTATCTTCCGCATCACAAATCTTTATGCGAATATCCGTTGAATCGGCATAGCGCGCCGTCTGATTCAGATAAGTCACAGCGCCCTCTTTTGAAATAACCCTCTCGTCCTCCGGCGTGCCGAAGCAGCGGCTGTGTACCAGCATGGCGCGGCTCGCAGCGCTCGTGAACCACCCGCGGTTCAGAACCTCCTCAGGCTCGCAGGCGCCGAGGTAATTCCACTTCCCGTCGCACCAAATCTCTACCCATGCATGGTTATCATCGCAATGCGACCAGCGAGGAACGTACACCTGCCGCGCCGGAATTCCCATTGCGCGCAGAACATTGACCGCAAATACCGACTCCTCTCCGCAGCGCCCGTAGCCGGAGCGGTAGATTTGCAAAGCCGAGCGCGTCTGTAAATCCGTCGCACGGTAGCAAACCTGCTCCGCGCTCCAGTAGTTAATCTCCAGCGCTGCTTCCCGCGGAGAAAGTCCGGCGGTTCTCTCGCAGAGCTGCGCATGAAAAAATGCGCGGCAGTCGCAAAGAACCTCCTCATTGACACGAGGATGCAGAATGTAGTTCAGAAACAGATATTCCGGTAACTTCCGCACCTCCGGCATCGTTTCCAGCAAAAATGCGCCGTGCCGCGCAGCACTGAAGAACAGTGCAACGTCATAATTCTCGCAGTCACTGAGCGGGCTGTTGGCATAGAGCCAGCGCGTAAGCTCTGCCGCTTCCGTTGAAAGCGATGAAAATGAACGGCGAATTTCGTGCCGTCTGCCCTCGGAGAGCAGGCGCAGGCGTTCTTCAAATTCTATTTGGACTGATTCCGAATTCAAATTGTTTCCTCCGTTTCAAAGTCGGTGCACAATCTCCGCGCAGGCGCGTACTGCCGCCTCGTCCGTCTGCCAGAGCTGATACTCGGACAGGGAAGGCAGCCCCATGGAAACGCTTTCCTTGCGGTAGCGCATCACGCTCTGCGCCGTCCGTTTAGCCGAGGCGTGAAAGGAGGTTACGCCGGTCCGCTCATGCAGGCGCAGAAGATTGCCGCTGTTCACGCCGCAGCCCGCCATAATGTCGATCCTTCCGGCGGCGCGCTTATGCAGCTCACGCAGGAGCGCGCTTCCCTGCATAGCATCTGCCGCCTGACCGGAGGTCAGGATGGTCTTGCAGCCGAGGCGAATTGCCGATTCCAGCGCCGCAAAGGGGTCTCGCGTCATATCAAACGCGCGATGAAGCGTTACCTCCATATTGCCAGCGCAGGAAATAAGCCGCGCCATACGCGCTTCGTCCAGTTCCCCCTCCGGGGTCAGAACGCCAAACACGACACCATTGGCACCGAGGTCGCGGAAGGAAGCAATCTCTGCGCACATTTCCTCCAGTTCCGCATCGTCATAGAGAAAATCACCGAACCGAGTACGGATCATCACATTGATCCTGATGTCAAAATCGCGCTGTACCTGCAAAAACAGCGCACGTGACGGCGTCGTCCCGCCGATCACTAGATTGGCACACAGCTCCAGACGGTCCGCGCCGCCCTGATACGCCGCCTTGCTGGATGCATACGAGCCGACGCAGGCTTCCAGTAAACTCATACTTCTTCCTCCACCGCGAGAAAATACAGTGTGCTGACTGCTGCACCGGTCGCGCCGGGAACATGATGCTGCCACAATACGCCGCTGTTGTCCGCCGTCCCGGCAATGTCCAGATGCAGCCACGGACGATCTTCCACAAAGCGGCGGAGGAACAGTCCTGCTGTGATCGCGCCGCAGCCGTCCTTGGAGGTATTGCGGACATCAGCATAGTCGCTGTCGATCAGAGCCTCATATTCCGAGAAGGTCGGCATCTGCCAGAAGCGTTCGCCGGAGCGATTTGATGCGCACATCAGCGCCGCGTAGAAATCCTCATTGTTTGACATCACGCCCGTAGCGACGTGGCCGAGCATCGTATAAATCGCGCCTGTGAGCGTCGCGATGTCAACAAGGTGTGTGCAGCCCTCGCGCTCCTGCGCCCACGCAAGCGCGTCGGCAAGGATCAGGCGGCCTTCCGCGTCCGAGTTGAGGATTTCCACCGTTTTTCCGGAGAACATTGTAATGACGTCACCCGGCGCCATGCTGCCGTCGGAAATACGGTTTTCGCAGGTCGGGATGACCGCCGTTACATTGACGGGCACGCGGTTCGCCGCCAGCGCACGCACCGCCATGGCCGCCGCTGCGCCGCCTGCCATATCACCCTTGATTCCTGCCATAGAGGCAGCGGATTTCAGACAGTAGCCACCGGTGTCGACAGTCACCCCTTTGCCGATGAAGCCAAGCCGGAGGACGCTTTCCGGGGCGCCGGTATAGCGCAAGAGCAGCATAGCCGGCGGATTGGCGCTGCTGTCGCCGACCGTGAGAAGGCCGTTCAGCCCCTTCTGCACCAGTGCCTCCCGGTCAAGAACTTCCACTTCGACCGGAAGGTCGCGCATCGCCTCGGCCAATTCCCGCGCAAGCTGCATCGGGCGCAGCAGATTGGACGGACGGTTGACCAGATTTCTGGTTTCCATAATCGAGCGCGCCAGCTCCTGCGCAGCCGCGAGCATTTCTCCGCCCACACCACTGACATAACACGCGATTTTCGGCTCCCAGCAATGCTCCAGCGAAAAGCGCTGCTTGTACGCGCCACCGAAGATTCCCTCGACAGCCGCGCAGATTCCCGGAAATTCCAGCTCCGCCGAAGGCGAAAGGTCAAACAGGCAGCTTTCGCATTCCAGCTCCAGCACAGTCTTGACCGCCTTGCCGAAGGCCTGCTTACAGGCAAGAACATCCCAGTTCCCGCCGCGGCCGACACTGATCTCATATACACCGTCCGTAAGGCTGTAGCGCGTTTTCAAAAAAGGAGCGTCGGTAAGCACCACTCGCGCCTGTACCGGCTCCTGACCGTAAATCTTCATGGGCTCGTTTCCTTTCGCGTTTTCTTTGATTATAGCAGAATTTGCCTTGAAGTCAACGGTTACCGGAACCGCGGCAGAAAAGAAAACCCGGCAGGCTAAGCCTGCCGGGATCGTGATTGGTTATGCGTTTGCGCTTAGGGATCAGTGATTGCGCTTCTTCCGCAGGAGAACTGCTGCCGCAAAGACGGTGATCGCCGCGGACATGGTCAGAACAACAAACCAGATATTCAGGTTGCTTTCGTCTCCTGTCTTGACATTGGCCTGCTTCTCGCCGCAGCGGGTGCACTTGCCATTCTTGTATGTATGGCCAAGCGCATCAATATCCTTGCCCTTTTCAAGCAGCTCGCCGCAAGCCTTGCAGTAGGTATCGCCGGTGTAACCATTTTCGGTGCAGGTCGGCTCCTTCGCATCACGAACCTCGGTCTCCTTGTGGATGCCAGTTGCCAGATGCTCTGTCACATCGACCGTCTTGTCGTTCTGTTCAGTCTGCTTCAGCGTTACTCCAACGGATGCCTCGCTGCACTTTGTGGGATCAAGCGTAAAGGTCAGCGTCGCCACAGTGTTGTTGGCTGCAAGGCCGTCAGGTGCAACATAGCCGAAGGTGACCTTGCCGGATTCATCCTTGTGAGAGGTATACGGAACAACAGAGCTGACATCAGCGAGCGTCAGCAGGTCTGCGTCATACTCGACCGTCAGCAGGCCATTGGTGTTCTCGTCATCACCCTGCGGGACGACCGTAACGGTTACGGTCTTTTCGTCCTCTGAGATGCTGATGCCGGATGCAGGCGTGACAGCGCTCTCTGTGGGCACCGGAGTGAATGCCGGCTGGGCAATCTGCGTCAGTTCGGACTTAATGCCTGCAAACTCAGGATTTCTTCTGGCCGCAGCGGAACCGTCCGCAGTCGTTGTTGTCGTATCGGACTTCTGGTTCGGGACGGCGCTGTAGATACTTGCCGGCCACACGCCGTTGCCGAAGTTGCCCGCATATTCGGCCACCCAAAGATGCGTTGCGTTCTGAGGATCCCACTCCGGTTTGCCGCTGTCATTTACGCTGTACTTCGCCGGTACGCCGTTGGTCGTGTAGGTCAGGCGGTAGAGATCGCTGGCATCACCGTTGAAGTAGGAGAGGTACAGCACCGTTGCGCCGTCTTCCTCCGTGGCCACCATGGAGCAGAAGAGATCATCGCCGCTGCCCGGGCAGGCGAGCTCCGGAAGCGTAGACTTAAACCAGTCCCAACCGACGAAACTCAGCTCACCAACTTCTTCTTCGTCGCAGAATGCGCCAATGTGGACATATCCTGCATCGTCAATAAGGGCATAGATTTCGCCTTCCACAGTATTCCAGGTAGGCGTTACCATTGCATTGCCAAGCTGGGCAATGGAAATAAGCTTCTTGCCGCCAGTTTTTCTAAGAGAATACGACATATCGAACGCGCTGTTGGAGAATTCTCCGGGCTCGGAGAGCGGAAGCACATAGATTCCGAAAATGCCGGTATACAACGGCTTATCTGCCGTAGAGTAGTATTTACTGTAGGCAAGATCCCACACAGGAATATTGCTTCCGTTAATGGCGATGCCGCCGTAAGTCGCAATGTTCTTACCGGTTGCGGGGTCGACCAGGCAGAAATTGTGCTGATCGCCGTCGATGAGATAAACTCTGGAATTGAGCTCGTCATAGGCCGCAGCAGCAACCGACGTGCTTTCCAGCACAGCCGTAGAATTCCATACAGCATCGGTTTCAAGGTTCCACTTGTAGAACTGAGCGAGCGCCTTGTCATCCTGAAGTGCACCGGAAATGGTCGTGTGGAAAACCTTGACCGTAACCTCGCAGCTTGCAGTGGCGGTGGGATCCTTGACAGAAGCCGCCGTGATGGTTGCAGTACCTTCATTGACCGCGGTCACAAGGCCGTTCGCGGAAACCGTTGCAACCTTCTCGTTGGAGGAAGACCATGTTACGTCGTCAGGCTTCACGCCGAATGGGCTGACCTCTGCCGTCAGGCGGGCATATGCGCCTCGGAACAGGCTCAGCGAGTCCTCGCTGAGTTCCACGCTGACCGGCCCGTTCAGCTCTTCCTCGTTGAGGTTGATCTTGTAGGTCGCATAGTTGCCGGCATAGTCATAAACCTGTACGAGCAGATGCGTCGCTGCCTGCATCTCAGCGTCCATTTCGACCTCAAACAGGTCGGCATGGCCCGCTTCGGCGCCGGCGGGAGTGCTTTGGCTCGTTTCCGTTTTGCCGGTATCATAATCAATCAGAGCGACAGTCGCGATATAACGGTTATCCGAAGCCGTTACAGTCAGCTTCTTCGTATCAGAGGTAATGCTCGTCGCCATGGAAATGTCGGTAATCGTCGGTGCAGTCTTATCGACATATGCGCTGTAGACCTTTGTCGCACCATTGCCAAGCGCATCCCAATGCGTAGTTCCATCGGGATCAACATTGTATTCCGGCGCGAGCGTCAGTGCAAGCTGAAGCTGCGCATCCTCCGGTGTTGCGGAGAGATCGTCACCGAGAGAAATCGACCACTGGATATTCTGCCACTGGCCGCCGGCCGTGGTAGCTTTGTAAAATGCGCCCGTATTTGCACCCGTGTCCGCGTCTATGTAGACCTTTCCTTCTGTGTCCACGAGAGAAATGTGGGAATTGGCAAAGTTGCGGATCGCGGTAAAGGCAATCGTATCGAAAACCGTCGTATCCGTGTTAATGGAATCACGCGCCGGATCGTAGAAACTCTCGTTGATAAAGGGGTTGCCGCCGAATGCATAGGTTGAGGTGTCGCCCTTCTCTCTGGTGGTGAGGAGCTGATACTGGAGAGAATCATAGGAAGTGCCGTCGAACATATACGGCAGTCTGTCCTCCTCGCCGGAGACGAAGTAGTCAATGTAGCTGCCCACGTCGAACATAGAGGAATCCGTCCAGTTGCCGTAGTAGCCGAGCACGGGGATGGAATGGCTCGTTCCCTCAACGCCTTCGGCGCTGGCAAGCTCCGTGGCGTAGACATAGCCTTCAATGTATGTGCCGGTGTCGCCGCTTGCCTTGTCGTAGGCATCCAGCGTATTTTTGTCCAGCGCAACATTCACCGTGACATGGACGCTTTCGTTTGCGGGAACCTCTACTGCCGTTTTTCCGATCTGCTTGAAGAAGAGATAAGCATCGTAAGTGTCGATGCCGCCGTCTGCATCAAAGTCGGCATATTCCGCGTCGTTGATCTTTTCGCGGACGCCGGTCACATAGTCCAGCAGCGCCTGCCCGTCGGCGCTCGTGATCTTGTCGTCGCCGTTGAAATCGCAGTGCTTCATTTCTTCCGGCGCTGACGTCTCGACGAGCTTTCCATCAATCAGGAAAGTAACGGTGGACGGAACCGGAACGGTCATCGTGTCTTCGTAAGCGACACCGTCATCCGTGTAAACGCCCTGCGTAAAGAAATCTGCCGACAGGGAGAATGCGGAAGCAGTATCGGAAAGATTGTTGATCGTGTAGCCGAAGCTGAACGTTCCGGTTCGTGCGGGATCGTCACCCAGTTCCGCCTTAATCTTGCCGTCTTTATAGGAGTCGGTCGCATCCGCGTCCATCATCAGATAGCTGCCCGCGGAGATGGCCGCACCGATATTCGCAAGGCCGGCGCCCTGTCGGAGAACCGGATAATAGGTGTTCTCGGCCTCAAGCATGGGCTCCGCTGTGGACATCAGGAGACTCTGCATCAGTGCGCGGCGTGTCAGGCCGGTCTTTTCCGTGAGGCCCTTCGCGTCGATATGCTGCGCCAGGAGTGCTGCCATGCCGGAAACCTGCGGCGCAGCCATAGAGGTGCCGGACGAATTCTGGTAGCTGCCGCCATTCATAAGAGAATAGATGTTGCCGCCGGGAGCGATGATCTCAGGCTTCATTTTCAGGGAACCGGGAATGCCCCAGGAGGAGAAGCTGCTGACCGTATAGTAGTCGCTGTGCTCAATCGTCGCCTCATCTTTGGCGGAAATAACCATTTTACCGGTATAGTAGAGGACATTGCCGGAGGCATCCTTCACCGGGGTGGAGTTTTCCTTGACCAGGGCAGCGTCCTTCTGCGTGATAGTAATGGCCGGTTCAGTTTTTGTATAGGCGGCAAAGTCCATCAGCAGCGTACCAGGCTCGTTGTTTGCAATGATCGTCGCAATTGCGCCGTTTGCAACAGCATTTTCAGCCTTCTGCGTGAAGTCGATCTTGCCGCGGTTGCAGATCGCAATCTTTCCGGTCAGAACATCCTTGATCGAAGCAAATTCTTCCGCCGTGCCGATGGAATCCAGATAGACATACTCATGTTCGCCCGCAAGCGTCGTAATGGACACATTGGTGTAGGGCTTGCCGTCCCTTCCATCGAGATTTTCCGAATAATACATCTTATTTTCGGCAACTTCAATATACTTGCCGGTTCTGCCGATGTTCTCCACGGAGGCTACGCTCAGCATATTGGTGAAGGTGCTGGGTGCGCCGACGGTTGCCCAGCTTGCGCTGTCGGCATAAGGTGCGCCGACAATGGTTTCATCGGCCCATGCACCGGAGTTGCCGGCGGAGGCTACAACGACAAGGCCGCTCTCGACAACTCGCTCAAGGATCTTTTCATACTTTGCCTCAGCACGGGAATCGCCGGTCCACGCACCGCCGAGGGAAAGGTTGGCAGAATCTGCTCCAAGGACGATTGCGTCCTCAATGGCGGCCATATAGTCGCCTGGATATGCACCGCCGGATTTACCGAAGACCTTCATAACCAGAATCTGTGCATCAGGGGCGACGCCCTGCGTGAGAACGGAATCCAGTGCGCTTGCATAGCCGTCCCCGCTCTTGACGTAGCGGTTCGCAGCAGCAATACCCGCAACGTGAGAGCCGTGATCTCCCGCAGTATCATGGTCATGGCCAATGTCCAGACCATTATCCACGTAGTTGAAGCCATAGGGAATCTTCGCGTCAACATAGAGCTGCTCTGCCGTGACATTCTTGTTTTTCGAAACCACGTTCAACTGAGAGAGCAGCCCTGCGGTATCCTCAGCCGTCATCAGCTTGGCGCCGCTGTCCTTTACGGCGTAGGCAAATGCATCCGGGTCAAGAGAGGGATGGTCAATGTCCGCACCGGTGTCAATGATGGCAATCTTTCTGCCGGCGCCGGTATAGCCGGAGGCCCAGGCCGCGATAGAGCCGATCATCTCGTCGGAGGTAGACATTTTGGGATCCACCGTCTCGTCACGATTGACAACACACGGATCATAGCGTTTCTCAACGAGAACCTCTTTCACGCCGTCGACCTTTTCAATTTCCTTGATCTGGCCGTATTCCACATTGGCAGAAATAATATTCGCTGCGAGCGTCAGGTTCCAGACAACATCAAGCTCGCCGCCGTCGAGTACCTCATCGGAGATCGCTTCTTCCACTTTCTCCTGCTCATTCTGGAGATTCCGGCGATAGCGCACCGCTCTGCGGCTTTGCGAGGAAATATCGTCCGCAGTGAATCCCTTTTCCAGTGTGGAGGGAGTATCCAGAACAATGGAAACACGGACAATTTCCGTATCCTCATAGTCCGAAGTATCCTCTTTATCTTCCGCGTTTACGTCATTCTTATTCGGCAGACTGACGTCATACTCGTCATTGTCCACCTGCTCAAACGTAAGCTTCTTGCCGCTTTCTGTCGTTACATCCGCGCTCTCAACCGCCAGGGACGGCAGGACGAGACCGAGTGCAAGAACAAAAGCCAGCAGCACTGAAACAGCCTGTCTCAAAAAGGTCTTGTGTTTCATATGCTCACACTCTCTTTCTCCGGTTTGACCGGCAGATTTACGATTGATCTGGACACCTATTTCCCTTCCTCGGCGCGTCCATATAAATCTGTCTTTACTATACATTTTCGTTCACAATAATTCAATAATTTGTGACATTTTCTTTACAAATACAGTGTAGAAAATAGTGATTTAAATCACTAAATTTTTTGTGTATTTTTCCAATTTTCTGTTTTCAGCTTCTGATTTCGCCTCAACATGTGTCTTTTCCCTCAAAATTATTTAGTTGTCTTCCATTTTTTGTGCAGCCGGACAGTGACTTTCTGGATTCCCTCGGGGCAGACAAAAACAGAGCCTCTGACCGGAGTCGTCAGAAGCTCTGCTTACTATACATATATATACATCCCGTCACTTCGCGCTGCGTTCAAGAAGCATTGCATCGCCGAAGCTGAAGAAACGGTAGCGCTCCTGTACCGCCTCGCGGTAGGCGCGCATGGTAAAGTCGTAGCCTGCGAAGGCGGAGACCAGCATGATCAGCGTACTCTCCGGCAGGTGGAAATTCGTCACCAGCGCATCCATCGCGCGGAAACGGTAGCCGGGATAGATAAAAATATCCGTCCAGGCGGAGCGTTCGGCAAAGCCGCCGTTCTCATCCGCCAGCGATTCCAGCGTGCGGCAGGAGGTCGTGCCGACGCAGACGATGCGCTTCCCTGCCCGGCGCGTTTCGTTCAGAAGTGCGGCCGTTTCCGCGGAGATCATGCAGAATTCGGAGTGCATATGGTGCGCGGTAACGTTCTCGACCTTCACCGGTCGGAAGGTGCCAAGACCCACGTGCAGCGTGATATAGGCCAGATGCACGCCCTTCTGTTCAATTCTTTCCAGCAGCTCCTTCGTGAAGTGCAGGCCGGCCGTCGGCGCGGCGGCTGAGCCGCTCACGCGGGAATAGACCGTCTGGTAGCGCTCGCCGTCCTCCAGCTCTTCCTTGATATAGGGCGGCAGAGGCATTTTGCCGAGGCGCTCCAGAATTTCGAGGAAAATTCCATCATAGTGAAACTGCACAAGGCGATTGCCGCTTTCCAGCACCTGCGTGACCTCGGCCGTCAGCGCACCGTCGCCGAAGGAGATCTGTGCGCCCTCGTGGAGCTTGCGGCCGGGCTTGACCAGGCACTCCCATGTCTTGTTGCCGCGGTCGGTCAGCAGCAGGACCTCGACCGCGCCGCCGGTCGGCATCCGCTTGCCGAGCAGGCGCGCAGGCAGGACGCGGGAGTCATTCATCACGAGGCAGTCGCCGGGATTCAGATAGTCGATCAGATCATAGAAATGCCGGTGCTCAATTCGCTGCGTCGCCGGGTCAAGCACCATCAGACGGGAGGTGTCCCGGCGCTCCAGCGGTGTCTGCGCGATCAGCTCCTGCGGCAGGTCATAGTAAAAGTCACTTGTTTTCAATGTTTCCGCTCTCTTTCCATGAATATCTTGCTGTATTATAGCGCAGGCGCGGAAAAAATGCAACCTCCCGCACCCTTTCCGGCGTACTTTCATACAATGGTACGGAGGTGTTTTTATGAAAGAACCTGTCTTCACTGGCGCGGCGACCGCCATCGTCACGCCGTTTCTGGAAAACGGGATCGATTTTGAAGCCTACGACTCCATACTCGCACGCCAGCTTCACGCCGGGATCGCCGCCATCGTCGTCTGCGGCACGACAGGAGAAGCATCCACGCTCACGCCGGAGGAGCGCGAGGCGCTGATCCGGCACACGGTCGCCTACTGCGCCGGGCGCTGCAAAGTCATCGCCGGCGTGGGGACCAACAGCACCGCGCAGTCGGTGCGCCTTGCCCGGCAGGCCGAAGCCTGCGGCGCGGACGCGCTGCTCGCGGTCACGCCGTATTACAACAAGGCATCGCAGGAAGGACTTGCCGCGCACTACTTTGCCATTGCCGACGCTGTGCAGCTGCCGCTGATCGCCTACAACGTTCCCTCCCGCACCGGTGTGAATCTCAAGCCGGAAACCTGCAGGCTGTTGAGTACACATCCGCGCATCAACGGCGTGAAGGAGGCCGGAGGCGACATTTCGCAGGTCGCACACATTCTAAACCTGTGCGGTGAGGACTTCAACGTCTGGTCCGGCAATGACGACCAGATCACCGCCGTCATGGCGCTCGGCGGGAAGGGCGTGATCTCCGTGCTCGCAAACGTCCGGCCTCGCATCACGGCGGAGATCGCGGAGGCCTGCCTACGGCAGGATTTCCCAGCGTCCGCCGCCCTGCAATGCCGGTATCTGCCCCTGATCGACGCGCTGTTTTCCGACGTCAATCCCATCCCTGTCAAAGCAGCGCTGGAAGATCTCGGTCTGTGCCGCCAGACACTTCGCCTGCCGCTCACGCCGCTTTCACAGGAAAAGCGCATCCGGCTCCGCTCGGCTCTGCTCACCTGCCCGGAATAAGAAAAACCCGATGCGGTTAGCCAACCGCATCGGGTCGTTTTTATTCCAGAACGGAAGTATCCGGGCAGGCACCGGTGCGCTCGGTCAGAAGCTTCTTGACCTCCGCCAGCCGCGGCAGCGACGGAAGCGCACCGGGACGGGAAACCGTCAGCGCTGCCGTGTGGTTGGCAAAACGCAACGCCTCCTCCCAGCCCCAGCCGCAGCAGGCGGCCGTGCAGAACGCGCCGACGAAGGAATCCCCCGCCGCAGTCGGATCAACGGCCATGATGTTCTTGGCGCATGGACTGTGATAGACACCGGTGTCATTGCAGAGCGCTGCGCCGGCGGGGCCGAGCGTAATCAGGACGTTCTTTACACCTCTATCGCGCAGCATTTTGGCCGCCGCTTCGACATCCTGCCAGTTGACGTTTTTCCCATCTCTGCGGATTGGAACGCCGGTCAGGTCCGCCGCCTCATGCTCGTTGGGCGAAAGATAGGTCAGGCAGCGCAGCAGTTTTTCGGAAAGCGGCGCGGCAGGCGCCGGGTTGAGCATCACCTGCACGCCCTTTTCATGGGCAAATTCCGCGACCAGCTCGTTGATCTCCATCGGGATCTCCAGCTGGAGAATGACCAGATCATATTCCGCGATCCCATCGCGCAGGAATTCGACGTCCTCCTTTGTAATGGTCATATTGGAGCCGGGCAGGACGAGGATACGGTTCTGTGTGGAGCCGTCCGGCTGCTCTTCCAGAATGATCATCGCGCAGCCGGTGGACTCGGTTTCGTCGAAGAGCATATGCTCCGTATGTACCCCGGCCGCCTTGCAGGCCGCGAGGATCTCCTGCGCATTGCTGTCGCGGCCCAGTTTGCCCAGCATGGTCACGTCCGTGCCGAGCAGCGCCGCCTGCACGGCCTGATTTTCTCCCTTCCCGCCGGGCGCACTGCGGAATTTTTTACCCAGCACGGTCTGTCCCTGCCGCGGGAAGACCGCCGTGGTTGCGGTCTGATCCATCGCAAGGCTGCCGACTACAAGAATTCTTGGTTTCTTCATATCCGTTTTCCTCCCGGTATCAGTTGATCTCGTCTGTAATGTCCATCAGCACGGAGCTTTCGCCCATGACCTTCGGCAGCGCGCCGTCCCACTTTTCATAGAAGCGGTTTTTCAGCACGCGATCCGTCAGACTTTCTTCCAGCAGACGGTTAGCATCGGCCTCTGCCTGCGCTGCAATGCGCAGAGCCTCCGCAGTCGCTTCGGCATTTGTGATGGCGACCTTTTTGTCCGCCTCGGCCTTGGCAATGGCGGTATCGTTTTCGATCTTCTGCTTTGCCTGCTCCTGCTGGGCGATGGACTTCGCCGCAATCGCGGCGTTGTAGCTGTCCTCAAAATCCATCTGATTGATGGTGACCTTGAGGATTTCAATGGTATCCGCGCCGTATTTCTCGTCGATGGAGGCGATGAGTTTTTCCTTTACCTCCGGCTCGATGCGGGAGCGCACCGTCACCTCGTCCGCCGTCAGCTCGACCATGGCAGACTTGATCGCCGAGGCAACGATGTCCTGCGAGATGAGGGAATCGGTATTCGTCACGTTGGCAAAAATCCATGCCGAGCGTTTGGAGGCAATCTGATAGGTCACGGTCACTTCCGAGGCATAGACGGGCGTCTTCTCGAAGCTCTCGCCCCAGATCTGCGACTTGATCACCGTATCCTGCTGCTTGTTGTTGACGAGCTTGATGTTCTGCGCGAAGGGAATTTTCAGATTGAAGCCCTGCGGAACGATCTCATCCGAGATCTGCCCGAAGGTTGTCCGGACGCCGGTGTAGCCCGTCGGAACGATCTCAAAGGAAAAGCCGAATACGAATAGCATCATGCCGATCAGGGTCGCCGCCCACCAGCTTTTCCGGTGCGTCACCAGCGCGGCGACCGCGCCGCCGATGAGCGCAAGAAGGCCAAAAATCACAAAGACAACGTTCATAATTTCTTCTCTCTTTCTGCTTTTTTTCTGTTTGGATTATACCATGCCGGAAAGAAAAAGTAAATACGAACAGACACAAGCACAGACAATTCAAAAAAGCCGCCCCACGCATCCGTGTGGGACGGCTTTTCTCACGGCACAGAGAATCTGCGCTATTTTGATCGTTATTCTTCAGCACCGTTTTCCAGAAGCAAAGATCAGCTTCCCGAAGGACTCCGGCTGATGGAAGTTCGGTTTTTCGCCTCCCACCGGGTTCCAGCAGGCATAATGCGGATGAACGGTCTTGTCGCCGCATTTGTAGAAATTCGCATGGAGGCAGCTCCCAACACTGCCAAAATATTTTTCGATCAGAGAAAACGGCACCTCATATTGCAGAATCCACTTCTCCGGTGTAATGCAGCTCACCAGACGAAGCTGCCTTGCATCGACAGGAATCGGTTCACGGTCAAAGTCCGCATGAATCGTTCCCAGAGGATTGATCTCCAGATTGATATATTTCAGCGTGTCCTCCGTCCGGAAGAAAAACTCCAGACAGCTGTCCTCGCAAACCTGACTGTTATTTTCCGTTTTCTGCGCCAGAAGCGGCCATTCATCCGTCTCAAAGTGTACAAGAATGCCGGAGGCAGTGCTTGCGAGCTTTGCCGTTGTGGTGATTTTCTTTTCAAATGCCGGCCACGGAAAACAGTTGACCGAGAGTGCCGGGATTCCCTTCCAGATCGCGTCTTCAACGCCGACGTCGCCGCCGAGCACTCGCTGTACGGTGTACTCTTTCATCCTTTATTTACCTCATCCTGCCTGTTTTTCCTGATTGACCATGGCCAGCGCTTCCTTGTCCGCGACAAGGGTGAAGTCCGGGTGAAGCTGCAAGATCGACGCCGGAATCTGCGGCGTGACCGGGCCCCAGAAGGCATCCTTCAGGATCGCGGCTTTGCTGCTGCCCGTCGCGATCATGACCACGCGGCGCGCCTGCATGATGTCCAGAATACCCATTGTATAGGCCGTTTTCGGCACGAGATCAATGCTGCCGAAGAAGCGCGCATTGGCCTCGCGCGTGTCCTGCGTCAGCTCGACGCAGTGCGTGCCCTTGACGAACTCGCCGCAGGGCTCGTTGAAGCCGATGTGACCGTCGCGGCCGATGCCGAGGAGCTGCAAGTCCACGCCGCCGAGCGACCGAATCAGCGCGTCGTACTTCTTGCCCTGTCCTTCGGCGTCCGGGTCGAGGCCGTCGGGCAGATGGACGTTTTCCGGCTTGATATTGATGTGGTCAAAAAAGTTGTGGTGCATGAAATAGGCGTAGCTCTGCTCGTGCGAAGGCGCAAGGCCGACATACTCGTCCAGATTCACGCTGCGCACTCTGGAAAAATCCACGTCGCCCTTGTTGTACCACTCAATGAGCTGCCGGTACGCGCCGATGGGCGAACTGCCCGTGGCCAGACCCAGTACGGAATCCGGCCTGAGGATCACCTGCGCCGAAATGATGTTGGCAACCTGACGGCTTGCCTCCTGATAGTCTTTTGCTTTGATTAATCTCATGGATTCTACACCTCACTCTATATTCCACTGGAGCTTGAGCCAGCGGCAGCTTTCTTCTACCCAGCGCTGCGCGTGACGCATCCCCGGCGTGATCTCGCCGTCCAGCGTTTCGCGCGTGCAGGTGGACATACCGTGATAGCCGTAGGGGAAAATGTGCAGCTCAAATGGCACATGATGCTCCGCCAGCGCGGCGGCATAGCGCAGGCTGTTCTGCACCGGCACGCAGTCATCCTCGGAGGTATGCCAGAGGAAGGCGGGCGGCGTTGTGTCGCGCACCAGACGGTCGCAGGAGAAGCGCTCGACCTCCTCTGGTATCAAAGGCTTATGCCCTAGGAGCGCTTCAAAGCTGCCCATATGCGCAACCGCCGGGTCGGCAGAGATCACGGGATAGCATAGAACGGACGCCTGCACGGGCTTGCTCTCCGGCAATACCTCGCGTACCTCCGGCCAGTCAAACGCATTGGAATACAGCGCAGCCAAATGCCCGCCGGCGGAGAAGCCGAGAATCGCCACGCGGCTTTCATCGCAATTCCACACCTCGGCATTGCGGTGGATCAGCTCGACTGCGGCAGCCGCCTCGCGCAGAGGCTGCGGAAAACGCTGAGGTGCGACGGAATACCACAGGACAAAGACGTTATACCCCTCCTTGAGATATTGCAGTGCGACCGATTCGGCCTCGCGCTGCGAGCACATAACGTACCCGCCGCCCGGACAGATCAGGACAGACGGACGCCTTTGATTCTCGCGGCACATTTCCGTCATGTTATAAGGAAGATAGGCATTCAGAGCCGCTTCACTTTCCTTCAGAAATGCAAATTGCTCCTGCAACCGCACGGTAAAACAGCGCATAGTTTTCCCCTCTACTTTCTATTTTTCGACATCGCGATTGTGCGGCATCGGTGACGCGCGGAATTCAAAATCGATCGTCTTTTCGTCCAGCCGGTACTTCTCCGCCAGCTCCGGGCCGCAAGAGGCCGAGCCGACGCCGGAAACCTTATAGTCCACGCGCAAATGCGTCTTGCCATCGGAAACCAGTTCATCGGTGTGCGCGGCGTGCTCGACAGCTTCCGTGCTGTACTGAGAAACACAACATTCAAATGGTGCAGCGCTCTCGAAGCGCAGACCGGAAATCTCCAGCAGGCGAACATCCGTGTGGTTGCCGTGCTCCTGCGGGCGGACATAGGGGACGTATTCGTCCTGCGCGCAGCTCTCGTAGAAATTGACGCTGCCCGCGTGCCGCTCGTCGCAATAGCTCTCTGTCGGGCCGCAGCCGAAGTAGCGGAAGGGTAGATTTTCACCCTCGAGTACAAATTCAAAGCCCAGACGCGGGAGATACACCGCGTTTTCACGCACGGTTCCATGCAGCCGGAAGGAAATTTCCCCAGCCAAGCCAACATTGCATTCCAGGGAAAAGCGCAGATAGGGTGCACGGGAAACGCCCGCAAGCGCACCCTCGAGGCGTATGCCGCCGTCCGAAATGGTGCAGGAATAGACCTTCTGGAACTGCTTGTCCAGCCGCTCTCCGCGCCATGCATCGTAGCTGCCCCAGTAGATTTTTATCTTCTTGTCGTTATCCGTGGGCGCGCGCCACGCGGTCAGGCGCACCGGTGCGGCCAGCAGCTCTTTGCCGCCGAGCTGTAGGGAGGTAAACGCCCCGCAGCGTTTGGAAAAGACATATCGGAAGCCTTCGCCGGAGAAAATGACGTCGCTCCCCTGTTCCTGCACCACAGCCTTGCCCGCAGGTGTGACAGGCTGCGCCACGACGCCCAGCTCGTGCTGCGTCATGGCAAGCTGTTCGCCATCCTTCAGAAGCCTACAGGTCAGAAACAGGCCGTACTGGTATACGGGCAGGTCAAATTGTATCGGCAGCTCCGCCGTTTCGTGCGGATTCATGCCCGCGGCGGGTTCGTCCAGCAGCAGAAGAGACGGATTCGTCGCCAGCGCGCGCACAATCTCCAAGCGCCGCTGTGCGCCGTAGGGGAGCGATCCTGCCTTGACATCGCCCATGTTTTCCATGCCGAAGATGCTCAGCAGATCCAGCGCCTTTTCGTGCTGCTTCTTCTCGCCTTGCCAATACTGCGGCAGACGGAAGATGCCGGAAAACATGCCGTACTTAATCTGGTTGTGCAGGCCGATGCGGACGTTCTCTTCCACCGTCATGTTGTCGAACAGGCGGATGTTCTGGAACGTGCGGGCAATGCCGAGCTTGCTGGCCTGCACTGTGTTCATGCCTGCCGTGTCTTTGCCGTTGATGAGCACGGTGCCGGTTGTGGGCTGGTAGACCTTTGTCAGCAGGTTAAAGACCGTTGTCTTGCCCGCGCCGTTCGGGCCGATAAGCCCGCAGATTTCTGTGCGCCCGATGGCAAGGTTCACGTCGTCCACTGCCTTCAGGCCGCCGAACTCAATGCCCAGATGGCTGGCTTCCAGCACGGGCGAATGATTCACGTCGCGTTCCGGAATGATGCTGCGCGACGGCACGGGAACCATCTTTGTATTGGGCTTAAAACGCTTCAGCGGTTCAGTCATGCCGCGTCACCTTCCTTCACAGCTTCCTTTTTCGCGGGGCGGATGCGCTCGAGCACCTGCCGCACCACCGGGGCGTTGCCCAGCAGCATCACGGCAATCAGCACGATGGCGTAAATCAGCATACGATAGTCGCCAAATTCGCGCAGCACCTCCGGCAGCACCGTCAGCAGCGCCGCCGCAATCACCGAACCGCGGATATTGCCGATGCCGCCCAGCACGACGAACACCAGCACGAGGATGGACGTATCAAACTTGAACTTGTCCGGCGCGATGGAGGAGAAGTTCAGCCCAAACAGCGCGCCAGCCATGCCCGCCAGCGCCGCCGAGGTGACGAACGCCATCAGCTTGTACTTCGTCACGTTCACGCCCATGGCTTCAGCGGCAATGCGATTGTCGCGGCTTGCCATAATCGCGCGGCCGGAGCGGCTGTTGATGAGGTACAGGGGAGCCATGAGGCATTCTAACCTGCTATGGGAACGCCATGTTTAGAAACGGGACTCTTCGAGGTCGGGGCGGCGGCGAAAGAGGGGATCGCGGACGCGGTTCTTCCACATGCCGACCAGGGCGATGCCGGAGGTGCCCAGCGCCACGCCGAAATGATGCGTCCGCAGCGAGGCCAGCACGCAGAACGCGCCGAGCAGGAAGAAGCTGACCACCGAACGCCGCTCGTTGGGGTGCAGCACGACAATGGTCGAAAAGAAGATATACGGCAGCGCCAGTGCGAACACCGCGTAGCTGAACGGCAGCAGTCCCAGCAGCGTGCCGAAGGTCACGGCGACCGCCTTGCCGCCGCGGAAGGGATAAAACACCGCCAGCGCGTGACCCAGCACGGGCGCCAGCAGCACCGGCGCGAGCCAGAGCGTATCGGGCGGCAGGCGCCGCATCGCCAGCCACACCGGCAGAAAGCCCTTTGCCATGTCCAGCGCGAGGCACAGCAGCCCCAGCGGCAGGCCGCAGAGCTTGACTGCATTGGCCGTGCCCGGATTGTGGTCGGGCGAGAGCGCCACAATGTCCACGCCGCGCAGCAGCTTGGGAAGATGATAGGAAAAAAGAACCCCGCCCAGCAGAAAACCGAAGATGGAATATAAGACCGGAATGAAAAAATCAGGCATGAGATGGATTCC
>ERZ773194.2014-NODE-2014-length-20205-cov-17.618362_pt1 | contig 20205 bp, 15 predicted proteins | sample MGYA00511240_ERZ773194 | MGnify/ENA primary metagenome ERZ773194 (study PRJEB29015, sample SAMEA2737774) | human gut metagenome | biome: human gut; feature: human-associated habitat; material: faeces | place: China | collected 2012 ... | reverse complement strand
ACGCGCCGTTTTTCACCGCGTCGGCAGCCTCGAAGCACTTGGCGGCGGTGGTGTCGTAGCCGTTGGGGAAGCCGATAACGGTGCAGACGGCGATCTTGCTGTCCACATATTCCGCCGCCTGCTTCACATAGCTGGCGGGGATGCACACGCTGGCGCAGCCGTACTTGATGCCGTCGTCGCAGATGGCCTTGATCTCATTCCAGGTGGCACCTTGTGCCAGCAGCGTGTGGTCCACGCGGGAGAGGATATTCTTCAACTCTTCGTTCATTATTTTCGCTCCTTTTCGGGATTTTGCGGTTATATGTGTATATTGTACCACACACCGCGCGAAATAGCAACCCGCCGCAGCCCAACTGCGCCCACCTGCTGCCGTTCCGTAAAAAAGGACCCGCCTGCTGAAGTGCGCTCTTTTCTCATTTCTCGCCGACAGTCACGCTGCCGTCCTCGCCCAGCACGGCGGGCACGATGGTGCTCCGCGTGTTCCGCGCGATGCTGTCCAGCCGCAGCCGGCTGGGGAAGTCGCTGAGCAGCGTGTACGCCACGCCGTGCTTCTTGGCCCGTCCCGTCCGGCCGATGCGGTGGATGTAATACTCGTTCTCCTCCGGCACCTCATAGTTGAACACCGCGTCCACATCGTCCACGTCGATGCCCCGGCTGGCCACGTCCGTGGCCACGAACACCCGCAGCTTTCCGTCCCGGAACCGCTGCATGACCTCCTCCCGCTTGCGCTGGGGAATGTCGCCATGGATGCACTGGGCGTCCACGCCGCGCATCTGCAGGAACTTGGTGAGACGCTCGGTGCTGCCCTTGGTGTTGCAGAAGCAGATCACCCGGTCATAGTTCTCATGCGCCAGTATCTTCGCAATGGCGTCCACCTTCCCGTCGGAGGGCACCTCCAGCCGGTACTGCAAAATATCCGGCTTGTTCTCCTTGGTGGCCTGCACCGTGATCTCCTCCGGGTCCCGCTGGTATACCCACGAGATGTCCATCACCTCCCGCGAGATGGTGGCGGAGAACATCCCCAGGTTTTTCCGGCTGGGGATCTTGTCCAGAATACGCGTCACGTCGTGGATAAAGCCCATGTCCAGCATCCGGTCCGCTTCGTCCAGCACCACCGTCTGCACGCTCTTCAAATTCACGGTCCGCCGCTTCATGTGGTCGCTCAGCCGCCCCGGCGTGGCCACCACGATCTGGGGCCGCCGCTTCAGCGCGTCGATCTGCTTGCCGATGGGCTGTCCACCGTACAGACACACCAGCCGAACGCCCTCGTGGCACACGGCGATGTCCCGCATCTCGTCGGTGATCTGCATGGCCAGCTCCCGCGTGGGGGCCAGAATGACCGCCTGCACCTCCTCACTCTCCCGGTCGATGCGCTCGATGATGGGGATGCCGAAGGCCATGGTCTTGCCCGTGCCGGTGGGAGCCTTGGCGATCACGTCCTTCCCCGCCAGCATGGGGGGGATGCACCCGGCCTGCACGGGGGTGCTGACGGTGTAGTGCTTATTTCGTATGGCGCGCATGGTGGCCTCTGACAGGCCAAAGCTCTCAAACGGTGCGCCCTGTGTTACTTCCATAGTCGTTTCCTCATTTTTCCACATAGTATACCAATAAAGAATTATACCATATCTGTCAACGCCTTGCAACCGCGCAAAAAACCGTCCCCGCCGGCGGGGTAGCTCCGGCAGGGACGGTGCGGGGGAAGCGAATGTGTGCTGGGAAACATGGAGAATGTGAAGAAGATCGTGGTATTACGGCGGCATAGTGGTCAGTTATGCCGCTGTGCCCGGGCCGGTATCAGCCCCGGTTGCCGAAGAAGTAGTTATAAAACTCCTGCCAGTTCTCGGGGATCTGGCCGCTGTAACCGCCGTTATTACCGCCCTGAGAGGAGGTGTCCTCCTCCGTGTCGGTGCCGGTGATCTGGGGCTGTTGGTCGAAGGTGATGTCGGTGGTGATGTAGCTGCCGTCGCGGAACACGGTCAGGGTGGCGGTGTCGCCGGCGCGGTAGCTCTTCAGCGCCGCGGACAGATCCTGACGGCTGGTCAGCGTGGTGTCGCCCATCTTGGTGATCACGTCGCCCAGGCGCAGGCCGGCCTTGTCGCCGGCGCCGCCCTTGACAACGGAGTAGACGAACACGCCCTGATCGATGTCGATGCTGTACTGGGCGGCCATCTGGGAGTTCATGGTGCCCACGGTCACGGCCATGTATGCCTTGCCGGTGACGGCGCCGTTCTCCATGATGTCGGTGATGATGGACTTCACATCGTCAATGGGGATGGCGAAGCCCAGACCCTCCACCGTGGTGGAGGAGTAGGTGGAGTACTTGGCGGACACGATGCCCACCACCTCGCCGTACAGGTTCATCAGGGGGCCGCCGGAGTTGCCGGGGTTGATGGAGCAGTCCACCTGGATCATGTTGAAGGGGGTGCCGTCCACGTTGATGGCGCGTTTGCAGCTGGACACATAGCCGCCGCTCATGGAGAACGTCAGCTCGCCCAGGGGATTGCCGATGGCCAGCACGGAGTCGCCCACGTTCACGTCGGCGCTGTTGCCCAATGTCACGGGGGTCAGGCCGGTGGCGTTGATCTTCAGCACCGCCACATCGTAGTCGCTGTCGCCGCCGATGACGGTGGCGTCGTAGGTGCCGCCGTTATACAGCGTCACCTTCACGGAGGAAGCGCCGTTGATCACATGGTAGTTGGTGACGATATAGCCGTCCTCGCTGATGATAAAGCCGCTGCCGCTGGAGGCGGACTGGGTGGTCTGGCCGAAGATGTTGGTGCTCTGGGAGGAGCAGTTGATGGACACGGTGGAGTTCACCGTGGAGGCGTAGACCTCGGCGGGCTGCATCTTGGTCTTGCCGTCCACCTTCTTGACCTCCACGGCGGTGACGGTGCGGTCGCTCTCCTTGATGGCGGTGCCGCCGTTGGAGCCGCCCTTGGCCAGCGCCGCGCCGCCGTAGCCCGCTGCACCGCCTGTCACGACGCAGGCCAGCACCAGCGCGGTGATCTTCACCCACGTGCGGTGGAAGAAGCCGGACCTCTGCGCCGGGACCGCGGGGGTGTTCTCCTGCCGGGGCGCGGGCGCGTAATCGTCGCGGGGCATATCCCGGTTGGTGAAGCGGTACATATCGTTGTTGTTGAATTCGTCGTTATACATGGTCGTTACCTCCTGTGGTGCAGTTTCGTATAAGGATCGCGTTCCCGTCTTGCCGCAAGGGGGAAAGCGTGGTATGATGGAGGAAGCAGACAGGAAGAGGACCATCTGCCTCGGAGGAGCCGTATCGCTCTTTCTGTTTTATAGAATACTCGCTTTTCTTAATTCTACCTTTAAGTTTTCAGACAAAAAAGTGAACTTTTTTTGAACGGAGGGCACAAAAGTGCTGCGGATAGATCAGATCAGGCTCCTGCCCGGCGACAGCGAAGCGCTGCTGCCGGTCAAATGCGCCAGAATACTGCGCCTGCCGGCGGAGGACATCGTGTCCTGCGCCGTGCTGCGCCGCGCCATCGACGCCCGCGAGGGGCTGACGCTGGTGTATACGGCGGCGGTGGAGGTAAAGCGGGAGGACACCGTGCTGCGGCGCTGCCGGGACAAGCGCGTGTCCCGTTACGCGCCGGAGACATACGCCCTGCCCGCCGCCGTGACCGCGCCGGAGATACCGCCCATTGTGGTGGGCGCAGGGCCGGCGGGCCTGTTTGCCGCGCTGGTGCTGGCTCGCTGCGGCGCACGGCCTATTGTATTAGAGCGAGGCCGCCCGGTAGAACAGCGGCAGGCGGACGTGGAGCGCTTCTGGAGCGGCGGCGCACTGGACACCGAGAGCAACGTCCAGTTCGGCGAGGGCGGCGCCGGTGCGTTTTCCGACGGGAAGCTGAACACCGGCACCCGTGACGTGCGCCACCGGTTCATTATGGAGACGCTGGTGCGCTGCGGCGCGCCGGAGAGCATCCTCACGGACGCCAAGCCCCATGTGGGCACCGATATGCTGCACATCGCCCTGCGCAGCCTGCGCCGGGAGCTGACCGAGGCCGGGGCGGACATCCGCTTCGGCGCGCGGCTGGAGAGCCTCCGCACGAAGGACGGCGCGGTGTGCGGCGTGACGGTGCGGCAGGACGGCGCGGTATACGACCTGCCCGCCCGGCAGGTGGTGCTGGCGCTGGGACACAGCGCGAGGGATACCTTCGAGATGCTGTATCGCGCGGGGCTTGCCATGGAGCAGAAGCCCTTTGCCATGGGCGTGCGCATCGAGCACCGGCAGGCGGACGTGGACGCGGCGCAGTACCGGGCGCTGGCGGGGCATCCCGCCCTGCCGCCCAGCACCTACAAGCTGTCGTGCCATCTCCCCAACGGGCGCAGCGCCTTCAGCTTCTGCGTGTGCCCCGGCGGGCAGGTGGTGGCCGCCGCATCGGAGACGGGACGCACCGTCACCAACGGCATGAGCGAGTACGCCCGGAACGGCGAGAACATCAACGGCGCGCTGCTGGTGAACGTCACCGCGGAGGACTTCCCCTCTCCGCACCCGCTGGCGGGCATCGCCCTCCAGCGGCAGGTGGAGGAGGCGGCCTTTGCGCTGGGCGGCGGCGACTATCGGGCGCCCTGCCAGCGGGTGGAGGACTTCCTGCGGGGCGCGCCCTCCGCGGGCGCGGGGCGGGTGACGCCCAGCTACCGCCCCGGCGTGGTGTATACGGACATGGCGCGGTGCCTGCCGCCGTTTATCGCGGAGACGCTGCGGCTGGCGCTGCCGGTGCTGGGCAAAAAATTGAAGGGCTACGATGACCCGGACGCGCTGCTGACCGGCGTGGAGACACGCTCCTCCTCCCCGGTGCGGCTGGTGCGGGACGACCGTTACGAAGCCAACATACGGGGCATCTACCCCTGCGGCGAGGGCGCGGGCTATGCCGGAGGCATCCTGTCCGCCGCCGCCGACGGGATGCGGTGCGCCGAGAAACTTTTGGAGGTTTGCAAATGAGAAAGATCGCGGTATATGACAACTTCACCGAGCCGAAGCACCGGCAGCAGATCGACGGCACCGCCGCCCGGTACGGCTTCACCGTGGACTACTACCCGGCGCCCCAGACGGTGCCGGAGGAGAGGCGCGGCGAGTACGAGGTCATCTACGGCATGCCCAAGCCGGGCGAGCTGAAGGGCTTCACCGGCCTGAAATGGTTCTGCGGCAGCTTTGCCGGCGTGGACGCCTATCTGGACGAGAGCCTGTATCCCTCCCCGGCGGTGATGCTGTCCAACTCCTCCGGCGCTTACGGCGTGACCATCGCGGAGCACATCGTCATGGTGACGCTGATGCTGCTGCGCCACGCGCCGGCATACTGCGCGGAGCAGGCCGCCGGACGCTGGGGCGAGGTGATGCCCATGCGCTCCATCATCGGCAGCACCATCACCGTGGTGGGCACCGGCGACATCGGTACGGAGTTCGCCCGCCGCGCCAAGGCGCTGGGCGCTAAGAGCATCCGGGGCGTGCGCCGGACGAAAAAGGCCGCCGACCCCGCCTTTGACGAGATACACACCAACGACGAGCTGGACGGCCTGCTGCCCGATACCGACATTCTGGTGCTGGCGCTGCCCGCCACCGGCGAGACGAAGGGCATCCTGTCGGCGGAGCGCATCGCCCTGCTGCCCGCCAGCGCCTATGTGGTGAACGTGGGGCGCGGCAGCGCCATCGATCAGGCGGCGCTCATCGACGCGCTCAACGGCGGACGGCTGGCCGGTGGTGCGCTGGACGTGTTTGCGCAGGAGCCGATCCCGGCGGGCGACCCGGCGTGGACGGCGAAGAACCTGCTCATCACGCCCCATATCTCCGGGCAGATGAGCCTGGGCTACACCCGCGACCGGAACGTGGAGCTGTTCTGCGAAGATCTGGAGCGGTACGGCCGGGGCGAAAAGCCCCTGCGCCTGGTGGATCGGAAAATCGGCTATTGAGAGGGCATACCTGACGGCGGGAGGTGATGACCGTGGGCGATCGGGTGATCCTGCACTGTGACCTGAACTGCTTTTTCGCGTCGGTGGAGCTGCTGGACAAACCGGCGCTGTGGGAGGTGCCGGTGGCGGTGTGCGGCGACCCCAAGTCCCGCCACGGCATCATTCTGGCCAAGAACGAACCGGCCAAGCGCCGGGGCGTCAAAACGGCGGAGACGATCTGGCAGGCGCGGAAGAAGTGTCCGGGGCTGGTGCTGCTGCCGCCCCACCACGAGCTGTACCGGGAATATTCCCGGCGCGTCAACGAAATATACGACCGGTTCACCGATCTGGTGGAGCCCTTCGGCATTGACGAGAGCTGGCTGGACGTGACCGGCAGCCTGCACCTGTTCGGCGGCGACGCCAGAGCGTTGGCGGATCGCATCCGCGCCACGGTGCGGGCGGAGACGGGGCTGACGCTCAGCGTGGGCGTGTCGTTCAACAAGGTGTTTGCCAAGCTGGGCAGCGACCTGAAAAAGCCGGATGCCACCACGGTGATCCCCCGCAGCGGCTGGGAGAGCATCGTGTGGCCGCTGCCGCTGGGGGATATGCTGTTTGCCGGGCGCGCCGCCACCGAGACGCTGAAGAAGTACGGCGTGGAGACCATCGGCCAGCTGGCGGCCTGCGACCGGGCGCTGCCGGAGCAGCTGCTGGGCAAGATGGGGCGCCAGCTGTGGGAGTACGCCAACGGGCTGGACGCCGCTCCCGTGCGTCCGCGGTATCTGGCCGAGCCGGTGAAGTCCGTGGGCAACGGCACCACGTTCCCGCAGAATCTGGTCAAGTGGGAGCAGATACGGGCGGGGCTGCTGCCCCTGTGCGACAGCGTGGCCACCCGCCTGCGGCGGCAGGGGCTGTACGCCGGCGGCGTCAGCGTGGCGGTAAAGGACGCGGAGTTCCGGACGGCCAGCCGCCAGACGCGGCTGACCGCGCCCACCCACCTGATGCGGGACATCTACCGCACGGCGCTGGAGCTGACCGGGCAGATATGGAAGCCGTCCACGCCGGTGCGGGCGCTGACAGTGACGGCGCTGTATGTGACGGAGGAGGGGGACTCCTTCGAGCAGATGGATCTGCTGGGCGGCGCGAAGCGCAGGCAGGATCGGCGGCAGGAGCAGCTGGAGGGCGCCATGGACGCCATCCGCCGCAAGTACGGAAGGAGCGCCATCGCCTTCGGCGACGGCGAGGAGGGGGAACCCCATACGGAGGAATAGCAGGAGCCGCGGCAGCGGCTCCTGCTTTTTGCGTATAGGGACAGTCCCGGCGGGCATAGGGTGAGGTGAAAGGAGCGATGTATATGCTGTCTGCGGCTCTGCTGCTGCTGTGCAACAGCCTGTTTCTGTCCCTGCACCTGTCCGGCTCCGCCGGCTCGTTCCCCAAGCCCCTGCCCCCGGAAAAGGAGCGGGAGTGCCTGGAGCGGTGCGCCGCCGGCGATCTGGAGGCCCGCAATCTGCTGGTGGAGCACAACCTGCGCCTCGTGGCGCATATTATCAAGAAATACTACACCCAGTCGGCCGATCAGGAGGATCTGATCTCCATCGGCACCATAGGGCTCATCAAGGCGGTGAACACCTTCCGCCCCGACCGGGGCATCAAGCTGGCGACCTATGCCAGCAGGTGTATTGAAAATGAAATCCTCATGCATTTTCGGGCGCAGCGGAAGGTGCAGGGGGAGGTGTCGCTCAGTGACGCGCTGGAGACGGGCACCGAGGGGGATGCCCTGTATCTCAGCGACGTGGTGGGCGAGGAGGACACCATGCTGGAGGAGCTGCAGGACAAAGAGAATCGGGCGCTGCTGCGCCGACTGATCGCGGAAAAGCTGACAAAGCGGGAGGCGGACATCCTGCGGCGGCGGTACGGGCTGGACGGGCGGCTGCCCCAGACCCAGCGGCAGGTGGCGGCGCACTACGGCATCAGCCGCAGCTATGTCTCGCGGCTTGAGAAGAAGGCGCTGGGCAAGCTGGAGGAGGCGCTGCGGGAGCGGATGTAGGGCGGTTGTCTAAGTTGCATGAGAAATTATCTGCGCAGTGATAAAAGTTCTCGCAATCTGACATTGTATTCCCACCCAAGATTGTTATAATAGTTGACAAGGAGAGACTAATGTGGGAGGAAATAGCTACTCATGAGAAACTTCAAGTGCTATATCGCCGATCTGCGTAAACGCGTGTTTGCCGAGGTGGCGCGATTGGCTTATGAAGGCGGCGATTACCGGCGGATGGAGAAGCTGCCCTACGAGATCGTGCCCGGCGAGGTGGGCAACCAGCGGTCGTCCATTTTTCTGGAGCGCGCCATCGTGGGCGAGCGTATCCGGCTGGCCATGGGACTGCCCCTGCGTCCGGTGGCGGAGCACAGCCTGCTCAGCGACGGCATCGAGGAGAGCGCCGTGGCGGAGAAGTACTACGATCCCCCGCTGGTGAACATCATCAAATACGCCTGCAACGGCTGTAAGCCCACCCATTACGAGGTGACGAACGCCTGCCAGGGCTGCCTGTCGCGGCACTGCCAGAACGCCTGTCCCAAGGACGCTATCGACATCGACCGCAGCGGCCACGCCTGCATCGACCAGAGCAAGTGCATCAAGTGCGGCAAGTGCAAGGACGCCTGCTCCTATCAGGCCATCATCAAGTTCACCCGCCCCTGTCAGGAGGCCTGCGGCATGAACGCCATCGGGCAGGATGAATACGGCCACGCCTGCATCGACTACGACAAGTGCGTCAGCTGCGGCATGTGCCTGGTGAACTGCCCCTTCGGCGCCATCGTGGACAAGGGACAGCTGTTCCAGCTGATCCACGCCATCCGTCAAGGCGACGAGGTGGTGGCGGTGATCGCGCCGGCCTTCTGGGGTCAGTTCGGCGACAACGTGACGCCGGGACAGATCAAGGCCGCCATGAAGCAGCTGGGCTTCGCCGCGCTGGAGGAGGTAGCCGTGGGCGCCGACCTGTGCGCGGTGGAGGAAGCGGAGGAATTCCTGCGGATGGTGCCGGAGAAGCAGCCGTTTATGGCCACCTCCTGCTGCCCGGCGTGGTCGGTGATGGCCAAGAAGGAGTTCCCCGGCTTCGCGCCGTATATCTCCATGACCATGACGCCCATGGTGCTGACGGCGCGGCTGCAGAAGCGGCGGCGTCCCGGCTGCCGCGTCGTGTTCATCGGCCCCTGCGCCGCCAAGAAGCTGGAGGCCAGCCGCCGCAGCGTCCGCAGCGACGTGGATTTCGTCATCACCTTCGAGGAGCTGCGGGGCATGTTTGAGGCCAAGAACATCGACTTCTCCCAGATCCCCGACCTGCCCTCCCACTACGAGGCCAGCGCGCCGGGCGTGGGCTTCGCCGCCGGCGGCGGCGTGGCCAAGGCGGTGGAGGACGTGATCCACCGGCTGCACCCGGAGGTGGAGGTCAAGACCGTGGCGGCGGAGGGGCTGAACCAGTGCCGCCAGATGCTGCGCAACGCCCGGGCGGGCAAATACGACGGGTATCTGCTGGAGGGTATGGCCTGCCCCGGCGGGTGCATCGCCGGCGCGGGCACCGTGCAGCCGCCGGAGAAGTCCCGGCGCGCGCTGGAGCGATACAAGGAGGCGGTGTCCATCAGCAACCCCATGGATTCCCAGTATATGGAGGATATCCACCTGCTGTATGAGAGCGACACCGACTGGGGTCGCGTAGGACGCCACTAACACCAATATGCAAAAAAGAAGCACCGTGGGTGCTTCTTTTTTGCATTATTCGGGCTGTGTCTCGTCCGGCGGGACGTATCCGTCCTCCGGCGCGGTGCCGTCGGAGACGTCCGGAGCGGGGGTCTCCGCGCCCTCCTCGCCGTTCTCCGGCTCTGCCGGGGCGGGCGGGGCGAGCTGCGGCGCGTTGGGCGTGTGTCCCTCCTGCGGCAGGGCGATGGCGTAGTAGTCGTAGGTCACCAGCAGCTGGGCGTAGTGATATTGCAGCGACACGCGGTCGTTGATGGCGCTGACGTAATCCTCCCCCACGGTGATGCCGGGGTTGGCGGTGAAGGTGCGGGTGGAGGCCTCATACACGCCGGCGGCGGTGGCCCAGCTGTTGCCGCCGGCGGTGGGCAGGATCACCAGCGGGATGCTGCCGGCGGCGGAGGAGGCGTTGTAGCTCTTGTCCAGAATGTCCCGCCCGGACAGGAGCCGGGAGTCGTAGGTCAGGCCGAACAGATTGCTGAGGGTGGGCACGATGTCCACGGCACTGCACGGCTCGTCCACCTGTACCGGCTCGTCCATGGAGCCGCACCAGAGGATCAGGGCGTTGCGGTAGCGGGAGGTATCCCGCTCGGAGTCGGTGACGCCCCGCAGCTCGTTGTAATAGTCGGTGTCCGTGTCGGACAGCAGATAGGGATAGTGGTCGGCGGCCAGACAGATCACCGTGTCGTCGGCGATGCCCGCTGTCTCCAGCTCCTCCAGCAGATAGGCCAGCGCGCTTTCCAGCTCCAGATTGGCGGCAACATACGCCTGCACCTGCGTGGAGGCGTTGGGGTAGGCGGCCTGCGCCTTCTGGCGGTTCTTGGCGGCCATGGCATGTCCCCAGCCGTAGCCGCCGTGACCGCTGACGGTCATGTAGTAGGTGTGGAAGGGCGTGCCGTCCTTCACATAGGCGTTGATGTACGGGTCGATGGTGTTCTGGATCATCTCTAGATCGGAATAGGGCCAGCTGCCGTCCTCGGTGAGCTTCAGGCCGCTGCCCTGCCCCTGATAGTCATAGCCCAGATTGGGGTGGGTCTTGTCGCGGTTGTAGTAGTTGTAGATGTTGTCGTGGTAGGCGGAGGTGGTATAGCCCAGCGCCCGGAGCTGATTGCCCAGCGCAAAGGGCATGCTGTTGCGGGCGGTGGCGTAAAAGCTGACGTTGCCGTTGACCCACGTGGGGATCAGGCCGGTCATCACCGCGAACTCGCCGCCGGTGGTGGACTGTCCCCAGCCGGGCTGGTAGAAATTGCTGCACACAAAGCCCTCGTGGGTCAGGCGGTACAGGGCGGGCGTCAGCTCCTCGCTGATGAACCACGGGGAGAACGCCTCGGCGGTGAACAGGATCAGGTTCTTGCCCTTGAACATACCGGTGTACTTGTTCTGGGAGGAGGGCGTCAGGCTGCCGAAGTAGCGGGACATGTTGGCCACGGCGGAGCTGGAGGCGCTTTCCGCCAGCGCGTCAAAGTCGATGTCCATGGCGTTCTTGCCGTATACCACCGGCGCGGTGACGGCGGTGTCGTCCCCGCTGTCGTCCTCCGGCACCTGTATGTCGGGGGCGGGCTGGCCGAAGAGGGCGTAGGTCAGCTCCAGCCGAACGGTGGTGTTCAGCCCGAAGTGGGTCACGCCGGCGTCGGCGTTGAAGCCGTAGGTATACGAAGTCTTGTACATGCCGCCGTGCGCCAGCACGCTGCCCGTGCCGCCAAAGGCCAGACTCAGCGCCAGCAGCACCAGAAGGGGCTTCCACCCCATGCGCTGGGGCGGCGCAATACGGCGGCGCAGCAGGACGCAGCCCGCCACCGGCAGCATGGCCAGCAGGATGAAGGGCAGACGGGGCAGCACCACCTCCGGGATGGCGGAGCCGAAGCCTGTGACCACGTTCTCGCTCATGTTGCCGATGAAGCGCAGGAAGAAGTAGGATTTGAAATAGCTGCGGCAGCAGTACTCCACGCAGACCAGCACCGACCACAGGGCGGTAACGGTGACGGAGACGATGAAGGCCGCCCTGGGACGGCGCAGCAGGTTGACGATCAGGCTCCAGAACAGCCCCGTGCCCACGGCGAACAGTAAGATCAGCGCCAGCGCCCCGTCAAAAAACACCGACTGTGCGTCGAACGCCCGCAGCAGCAGCTCGTGATACAGTACCGCCGCCGGGAAAAACAGCCAGTGCAGCGGCGCAGAATGTGCCCTGCCGTCCGGCAGCGGCGTGCGGGCGGCGTGTTCGTTTTCTTTCTCTATCATAGGCATGTATCCTCCCTGCCGGGAAAACCCCGTGCTCCGGCGCCGCACGCGCCGGAAAGCCTATCTATGCTACCACAAGCGGCGGCGGATTGCAACCGCCACCGATATTTTTTCGACAGAGAGCGGGATGGCTGCGCCATCCCGCTCCGTTTATTTCCCCAGCTTGAAATACTCCCCTGATGCGGCCAGATTGGTGATCTCCGTCAGCACCAGAATGTCGTCGGCCTCCGCCGCCAGCTCCTGCACGTTGCCCCGGAAATACCGCAGATCCAGCATGGTGATCGTCTCATAATCCCCGGTCAGGAACGGCACGAAGGAGTTGGCAAAGGAGTCCTTCACCAAAAGCAGGTGCTTCCCGTTCTCCGTGCCGGTGGTGATGACGCACTGACCGTAGTTGCCGCCCAGAAACAGCTCGTACTTGTCCTTCCGCTCCAGAGCGCTCAGGTCGTACAGCGCGCCGTCCTCCCCGTCGCACACCACGCGCTCCACGGTGATCTCCGGCGCGTAATACACCTTGTCATACACGCTGTCGGGCAGCAGCACCTTGGAGTACAGCGTGCCCCGGAAGCTGTCCGTGGCCTCCGTCAGGCCGTATGCCCGCACCGTATGCCCCGTGGCCTGCGCCCACAGGCCGTAGGCCACCTGCGCGCCCATGGTCGTCCAGTGGTGGTCGGTGTGGTAGTAGGGGTCGTCCACCGCCGCCAGCGTCTCACGGCTGTCCAGCAGCGTGCCGCCCAGCGCGTCACCCAGCTGCGCGAAGGCCGCAGCCTCGTCGTAATAGGGTGCGTCGGCGGGCAGCTTATCCCGCAGCACCCCCGCCGGGCTGGGCACGATCAGCGCCGTGCAGCTCTTGCCGCCGTTGGCGTCGAACAGCGAGCGGATATACCCGGCGTTCTTATTCAGCCCTGCCCAGTCGAAGCTGTCGTCCGTGACCTTGGTGAAGTAGCGGCCATCCGCGCCCAGATAGGCGCCGCTGATGTCCTCCTTGCCCTCCGCCCGCTGCAAGACCGAGCGGCTGGCCGTCCAGAAGTCCCGGAGGATGATCTGGTCGCTGGTGTAGTTCTCGGTGTCCTTCATGAATTTTCCGGACAGGATGTTGTCCCAGCTGAGCTTGGGCGTCAGCTGCAGATAGCGGTTCTCGTTCTCGGAGAACGCCCTGTCCGGCGTCAGGAAAAAGCTCCCCACAGACAGCGCCAGAAGAATGGCGGAAATGGCGATTAGCGGCGCGAGGCCCTTTGTGTTTTTCATTTCGCCGCCTCCTTAAAACCGGAAATACAGGAACGGGTTGTAGCTGTCGCCCACCAGAAAGGCGATGGACACCAGCAGCACGACCGCCACCCACACCGTCCGCAGTCCGTCGGACAGCGCCGGTGTCATGGCGCGCTCCCGCTTCTCCCACAAGCGCTTGGGCAGGGACGTGCAGCCCACCACCGCCAGCGCCAGCACCAGCCAGTCGCACCGCAGCAGATAGGCCGTGGTGCCGTCGGCCAGCGCGCCGGAGAACATGTGCCCCAGATACGCGCCCAGGGCGCTGAAATCCGTAATGGCGAACAGAACCCAGCCCAGCACGAAGCACAGGCAGGTGTAGACGTGCCCCACAAACCGGGGCGCTTTATCCAGCCACTTCAGCAGGAATGTCTTTTCCAGCAGCAGCAGCACGGCGTAGTACACGCCCCACAGGACGAAGTTCCAGCTGGCGCCGTGCCACAGGCCGGTCAGCAGCCAGACGATGGCGATGTTGACCAGCTGCCGCCCCTTGCCCTTGCGGTTGCCGCCCAGCGGGATATAGACGTACTCCCGGAACCATGTGGACAGGCTGATGTGCCACCGCCGCCAGAACTCGGTGACGGAGCGGGACTCGTAGGGATAGTTGAAGTTTTCCAGAAAATGGAACCCGAAGAAATGCCCCAGACCGATGGCCATGTCCGAATAGCCGGAGAAGTCGAAGTAGATCTGGAACGTGTAGGCGATGGCGCCCAGCCACGCCGTGACCGCCGAGGGATCGGACATGGCGGCGATCTCCTCCCAGATAGCGCCCATCTGGTTGGCGATGAGCACCTTCTTGCCAAGGCCGATCACCAGCCGCTGCAAGCCCTCGCTGGCCTCCGCCAGATTCTCCCGCCGGTGCTCCAGATCGTAGGCCACCGTCTTGTACTGCACGATGGGCCCGGCGATCAGCTGGGGGAACAGCGTCACATACGCGCCGAAGTCGATGATGTTCCGCTGGGGCGGCACCAGTCCCCGGTACACGTCGATGGTGTAGCTCATGGTCTGGAAGGTGTAGAAGGAGATGCCGATGGGCAGCAGCAGCCCCAGCGCCGGTATCGCCGTGCCCAGCAGCCCGTTGATGTTGTTGATGGCGAAATCCGTGTACTTGAAGAACCCCAGAATGGACAGATTCCCCACCACCGACAGGATCAGCACGCCCTTGGCGCCCTTCTCCCGCTGCCTCCGGCGGAACCAGCCGATGGCCAGACCGTTGCAGTAGTCGAACACGGTGGAGAACAGCATGATCAGGATATACTTCGGCTCGCCCCAGCCGTAAAACAGCAGGCTGAACACCAGCAGCAGCGCGTTGCGCAGCTTTCTGGGGCAGATGAAGTACAGGAATTTGTTTGTGCATCCGGACCTCGTACAAATCCTCTTCATATTGACTATACTGACAGACAGATTCGTCCGGGAGATGTTATCTGTGTTGATATTAACGGTAACTCATATCAGGGATATAAGTCATGCTATTATCGTTCATTCGTGTGCGGAAAGGCAACTTCACTTCAGAAGGAAGTATATGAGCAGTGCCGCGCAATGATGTACGAAGGTATGAAAGGAATCAAGGCCGGTAATACAACTGCAGACATTACTGCAGGATGGCCGCAGTCGCCGTCTTATTGGGGATATGACAAGTGGCTTGATGTAGCAGGATACGCTCTTGGTCATGGGCTTGGAATAAGCCTTCATGAGGCACCTAATTTCTTTAAACCGTTTACTGCGCCTAAGAATCCGGAAGTACTTGAAGAAGGAATGGTACTTGCAGTAGAAACTTGGGTAGGAGGAGAAGATCCTAGATATGGTAAGTTCGGAATAAGACTTGAAGAAGATATTGCAGTAACAAAAGACGGATATGATTTACTTACTCTTTACCCTGTTGATGAAATAACAGAGTGCCCGCTTTAATTTTGATGATGATAAAGAGTGAACACTATGAACAAAATTTCTGAAGATACAAGAAACCGAATAATGAGATTGCGTGAGCATGTTCTGAATCCGCCTGAAGTATGTGTTGAAAAGGCAAGATACATGACGCAGTCGTACAAACTTACTGAAGGTGAACCATCAGCTATAAGAAGAGCGAAAGCCCTTGAAAATATACTCAGTAATATGACACTTACAATTATGACAGATGAGCTTCTGGTTGGTCGCGTAACAAGCAAGCCGCGCGGTGGAGCCATAAGCCCGGAAATCAATTGCAGCTGGTATCTTGATCAGCTTGATTTACTCTCATCAAGGCCAAGTGACAGATTTCAGCCTATCCCGCAGGAAACAAAGGATGAGATAAAAGAAATCGTTGACTATTGGCAGGGAAAATCTCTTTACGACTATTGGGAAAGAGCAGTAAGCGATGAAGCAAAAGAGATTACATGCATGGTATTCAACGGTGGAGCTTTCAGTTGCAATACACAGTATTTCGGTCATTTCACGGTACGGTATGAGAAGATTCTTGATCTTGGTATCAAAGGCCTTTGCAAAGAAATAGATGAAAAAAAGCCTCTTGACGAAGACAGGGACAAAGATAAGGTTGAATATCTCAAGGCTATGAAAACAGCTCTTGGAGCTTCTGTGACTCTGGCCCATAGATATGCAGATCTAGCTGAAAAGATGGCACAAACTGAATGCTCGGAAAAGAGAGCAGAGGAGCTGAAGGAAATAAGCAGAATATGCAGGAAAGTACCGGAATATCCTGCCGAATCATTCAGAGAAGCGATACAATCAGTATGGTTTGTTTATATTGCGTTGGTAGTTGAGTGCTGGGGTGCATCACCGTGTTTTGACAGAATTGATCAGTATCTCTATCCATACTATAAAGAAGATGTTGAAAAAGGCATTATTACTAAAGAAGAGGCATTCCTTCTCGTATCAATGCTGCTGATAAAATGTAACGAGCAACTTACGGTGTATCACACAGAGGCAACGAAGACATTTGGCGGAATGACGTCCAGAGTTTCTGTAAATTTGGGCGGCAGAAAGAAAAACGGTTTAAGTGCTGTAAACGACCTTTCTTATCTCTTCCTCGAGGCGGAAAGGATTGTGGCATGCGGTGAGGACATGGTTGTTCAGGTTGATAACATGACGCCGGATGATTTCCTTTCGTTGGCTCTCGAAGTTGCTAGGGACGTACATGGCAAAATAAAGTTTGTTGGTGATGAAGTAATTGAAGCAAATATGCTGTCTTATGGATTGCCGAAGGATAAGATACTGGATCTTGTTGTTACAGGATGTAATACTATGGGCATACCAGGTGTAACACTGGATATGCCGGGCGGTGTTGTTAACTTGCCGCTTATGTTGGACTTGGCTATGAACAACGGGTATTCTCCTTACCTCAGGAAACAACTGGGACCTAAGACCGGAGATGCTTCAGAATTCAAGTCGTGGGAAGAACTATTCAATGCTTTCAAACGACAGTTTGATTATTTCATACCGTACATTTCAGAAATACGCGATAAGGATAAGGAGCTTTATGGGAGATACATGCAGATGCCTTTTCAATCGGCGTTATACGATATGTGCATAGAACAGGCAAAGGACGTGATCTGCGGTCCTGCTGGAGTATTCATGGCATTTGGAATATCGTTGGCAGGGGCGCCTAATGTGGGGGACTCTCTGGAGGCAGTAAAAAAAGCGGTTTTTGATGATAAAAGCGTAACCTTGGAAAAAGTCATTGAAGCTTGCAATAATAACTTCGATGGTTATGAAAAAGAACTTAGCGTTTTAAAGAAAACTCCAAAATTTGGGAATGACATAGATGAAGTTGACAAAATGGTAGACGAGGTATTAAGCTATTGCAGTGAAAAGACAGCTTCATTGCCTGGATATATGGGTGCAAGGTCTACCGTCGCAGCAGCAGCTATTACATCCAATATAGCTCATGGAAAAAATGTTGGAGCGCAGCCTGACGGCAGGAGGGCTGGAACACCGTTGTCTGAAGGAGGTATTTCTCCACATCAGGGCAGGAATACAAGTGGACCGACTGCCACATTGAAATCCGTCGCAAAACTCGATCATAAAAAACTAGGAAACGGATCAGTGCTCAATATGAGGTTTGATCCGGAAGCGTTGAATACCAGAGAAAAGGTATCGAAGCTTGCTTCCATGGTTAAGGCTTTCCATGACATGGGAGGATATCTGGTGCAGTTTAATATTGTTAGCACAGAGACTTTGCGTGAAGCACAGAAACATCCGGAAGACTACAAGGACCTTATTGTGAGAGTTGCGACATATTCCGCTTACTTCATAGAACTCAGCCGAGAGTTACAGGATGATATAATAAGCAGGCTAGAATTCAGTCAGCTGTAGAAACTATCAAGGAGATTTTAGATATGACAGATTCGAGCACAAGAGCATGGATATTCAACAAGGTACAAGGTTCTTTTGTTGATGGATATGGTGTAAGGACTACCATCTTTTTAAAAGGATGTCCATTGAAATGCAAATGGTGTTGCAACCCTGAAGGACAGTACTTTCGCCCTGAACTAAAGGTAGCTTACAATAAATGTGACGGATGCGGACAGTGCTTGAGTGCATGTGCGTGGGACGCATTGAAACTTGAAGACGGTAAGATTTCTGTGGACAGAACTAAATGCACTGCTTGCGGCTCATGCAGCGATGTGTGCTGGAAAGATGTCTTGGAGCCTTTTGGAAGATATTACACCGTTGACGAAATGTTTGAGTTTCTGAAAAAAGATAAATCTTTTTATGACAGCAGCGGAGGCGGCGTAACAATTGGAGGAGGCGAAGCTACATGGTTTCCAGATTTTGTGCTTCCGCTGATTGAAAAGTGCCATAGTGTGGGCATCAGAGTGGCTATAGACACATGCGGATATGTAAGTGATCCCGCAGGAATCCAAGTGATGAAGAATGCAGATTTGCTCCTTTATGACATAAAAGGACTTAATGAAGAAAAACATATTGAAAATACCGGAGTAAGCAATAAAGTAATATGGGAAAATCTTCGTATGCTCGGGGATATGGGTAAACCGATAATAATTAGAATGCCTATTATACCGGGATATAACGATGATATGGATGAATTAGAGGAAATTGCAGACAAACTTAAAAAAATACATAGTATTGAGCGAGTAGATATCCTACCGTTCCATCCACTTGGAAAAAATAAATATTATCTTTTGAATATGGAATATGTTATGCCGGAAGGTCTGGATCTGGGACAGGAACGGCAGGAGCAAATTAAATCATTGTTCGAAAGCCGCGGATTTAATACACAAATAGGCGGTTAAAAATTTTTTTTCAAAAAAAGAAAGAGAGGACTATTATGAAATCAAAAATTTTAGCAATCGGAATTATCTTAGTGATGCTTCTCACAATGTTTACTGGTTGCAGCAGTGAAGATGAAAACAAAGGCAACGCTACGGAAGATGTAAATTTTGACAAGAAAGTTGAACTTACATGGGCTATGGCAGGAACAAGAGGCGTTGGCAGCGGATGCGCTGTGGACAAGTTATCCGAAATGCTTGAAGAAAGAACAAATGGGGCTATCACTGTCAATTGTATTGACGGAGGAGCCCTTGGAAATGATGCAGAACTTGTAAATCAACTTATAGACGGAACTGTTGACGTGGTAAGCACGAGCATTGGAACTGTAACAGCCTATTACGAACCATTAGGCTCTATTCAGACTCCTTTCCTTATTGATTCTTACGACGATGAGTATCAGGTAATACAAAGTGGTGAATGGAAAGCCCTCGTTGAAGCAGCCAACAGTGCTATGGGTGGTGCCCGCATCATGGCAACTACCGAAAACGGAATGAGACATTTCGCGTTCAGTGATAAGCTTTGTACAACAGTGGCTGACCTTGCAAAAACAAAAATCCGTACAGGCGGTTCCGATGTTGTTAACAAGGCTATTCGAGCTATAGGAGCAAACCCTACAACTATTCCTATGACAGAAACTTTCTCTGCTCTTCAGAACGGGATTGTTGACGGTATGGAAATCAACTACGCAATGATCTCAATGATGAGCTTCTACGAAGTAATCAACAGCGTATCTGAAGTAAATATGTATCCATGGGTAACCTTCGAACTTATGAGTGAGTCAACAATCGAATCTCTTCCTGAAGGATATTACGAAGTAATCCAACAGTGCTTTGATGATTTCCAGACATGGTGGTGGACCGAAGGTCTTTCTACATGGGCTGACGAAGCCAAGCAGGACTGCGTAGATAACGGAGTTGAAATTGTAGAGTTCCAAGAAATCGACAAGATTAAAGAATTATGCGAAGCTATTTATGATAAAACTGTAGCAAGTGATGAAAAAGCAGCAGCTTTAATCGAATTTGCGCAGGGAATTAAATAATCACCAAAAAGAGGCATGACAAAATTATGAGGGGTTCAATATGAAGTATTATCATAAGTTTTGCAATATTCTGCAAAAAATATTAGGAATTGCAGTGGCTGTTTTTATTTCAGCTATGCTGATTTTAATGCTTGTTGAGGTATTCAGACGGTATTTGCTTGGCATTACGTGGATATGGTCTGATGAGATAATACGTATCTGTCTGATATATACGGCTTTTCTGGGAGGTGCAGTGGCGCTGGGCGTTGACAACATGATTAAATTTGACTTGGTATATGATGCAATCAAAGGCAGAAAGAAAGATATCCTTGATTTTGCAATACTAATAGTTTCAACAATATTCCTTGCAATAGTATTCTGTCTTTCGATAATGAAGCTAATGAGTCCTGCGATGCTTTCACAAGTGAGTCCTAATACGGGGATGCCCATTCTTATTACATACATATGTGTCCCTGTAAGTATTGGCAGCTGTATTTTGTTCTGTATAGATAGATTTCCAGAGAAGGCAAAGTATTTATTTGGAAAAAGATCCGATAGTGCAGAGGAGGTGGAGGCATAAATGTTATTGTTTATTATAGTTTTTGCTGTTACTTTGGTTTTCGGTATGCCGGTGGCCTTTTCCCTCGGTCTTACAGGACTTGCACATCTTGTAGCACTTGGAGATGAAAGATTTTTTATTGATTTGATAGACGCAAAACCTTTTATAAGTCCTCACAAATGTTTA
>ERZ773194.2011-NODE-2011-length-20238-cov-7.460883_pt1 | contig 20238 bp, 24 predicted proteins | sample MGYA00511240_ERZ773194 | MGnify/ENA primary metagenome ERZ773194 (study PRJEB29015, sample SAMEA2737774) | human gut metagenome | biome: human gut; feature: human-associated habitat; material: faeces | place: China | collected 2012 ... | reverse complement strand
TATAAACCCTATACCCATGCTCGTCCACCCTATCCCCCCATCGGGCAGAACGGAGAACAAGCACAAAATATTTATAAGAAAAAAACATAAAAAATGCTCAATATTTACCACAAAAAAGCTTTACTTTTTTACAAATATATAGTATTATATATGTAGGGGATATAATAAATATATGAAAGAATCGAGGTATTAAAAATGGTAGAATTACAAGGAACTGAAAAACAAATTAAATTGGCTAACGATATAAGGCAAGAAATGTTAGGGGTTGCAGAGTTTTTTTCTAATTTTAAAAATGTAACAACCGAACAATTAGAAGAATATGGGTTAGATGAATTTGAAATTGAGTTAAAGGATTTTATTATAAATATGTTTGACGATTTATACAACACTATAAAAAGTGAAAAAAAGGCGAGTTGGTTTATAAGAAACAGTTTTTTATTAACTAAAAAAATAGTTGTTGACGAAATAATAAGCGTGTTTGATATAGACTTTATTTTTAAAATGTCTAAGCTTAATAAAGACGCTATTGACTTCCATGATATGATAAACTGTTTTTATGGGTTATTAACTGTGATATGTGAAAGCAAATAAATCAAAGACTAAATAATTGACATGAAAAGGCTAGTACAAAAATATTTATAAGAAAAAACATAAAAAACTTTAAAATATTTTTGTCATTTTTTCGATAAAATCACTATAATATAATGTAAGATAAATACGACAAAAATAATAAATAATAATATATAAAGTGAGGTACAAAAATGGAAATTAACGTAAATTCAATTATCAATCAAATTAAAAAGGAACATGAAGTGCAAGGTATTCCATTCATGGAGGGCAGAACATTATCAAATATGGAAGTCGGAAGAGTATATACTATTAATGACTTTGGGTTCATCAATGGAGAATCGGGTGAATATGTTGTAGTTTCAACTAAAGAAGATGATAAGGTATTTTATTTCGGCGGAATGGTATTAACTCAATTAATGAAAGATATTGAGGAAAATTATACAGAGGAACAAATCTCAGCATTAATGGAATACGGATTTAAAATAAAAATTGATAAAGTAAAAGCGAAAACTTCTAAAAGACTTTATACAAAAGTGGAAATAGTAACAGAATAGGAGAGAATGAAAAATGTTAGAAAAAGTATACGGAATATTACAAGAATATGAAGAATATATATCAAATGCAAAAGAGCAAAAAAAGGCATTAAAGAAAAAGGCTAACGAGTTAACAAAGTTAGCCGAATTAAATGAAAAACATGGAATCGAAACGGATTCGATAATATTATCACTTGACGAAATAGAAACAGAAGTAAACAACTTAAATAAGGAAATCGCAAAAGGTAAAAAAGTAATTTATAGATTAAATGTATGTATGAACATACTTGAAGATAAACCAATAAGCGAAACAGATAATATAGAATAATACATAAAAAAGGCTGAATATTTTTCAGTCTTTTTTTGTTATTATTATTTAAAAATCACTATAATATAATGTAGGAATAAACGAATTGTATAAAAGTCATATTTTTCGGATACTACGGCGAAGAACCGCCGAAAATATTAAGAGCTTGGTAACTCGGTTTTATCACGTTTCATTCTTGCAATTTAATTTAAGGGCGGATATAGTACAAGCTATTAATCTGCCTTTACATTAAATTTATTATTTAGAAAAGTTAAGGGGTGTAAACTATGGCATTTAAAACGTTAGAGGAGGCAAACGAATACCAAATTGAGATGGAGAAAAAATTACAAGAAAGCAAGCAGGCTTTAGAGGGATTACAATTAAAATATGAAAACCTTGAATCTGATTTCAATAACTCTAATGAAGAAATAAAAAGATTAAAAATTAAAAATTATGAGTATTTGGAGCAAATCCCACGAGGAAATGCAATTCCAAACTCGCAAGAATCTACGGAAGTAGACGAACCAAAAGAGAAAATAATATCAATTAACGATATTATGAATGATTTAAAAATTTAGGAGGTTGACCAATGGCAACAAATAAAGATATTATGAACCTTGTAAGAGAATCCGCTCCCGCAAGCTATAAAGAAAGAATACCACAAACCACACAACAAAATTTAAATGAAACAATCAACGCAATACTAGAATATCCAGACACTAAAAACGAATTTATTAGTGTATTAACTAATAAAGTTGCAAAGACTATATTCTTACAAAAGGCTTACACAAATCCGTTCAAGTTCTTTAAAAAAGGCACTTTACCGTACGGGAAATCGATTGAGAGCGTTTTTGTTGATTTAATTGAGGGCAAATCATTCGAGGAAAAATTTGGCGATGGAAGTTCTGAAGCAAGTTCATTATTAGCAAAAGAGGACGCTAATGTAAAAGTTGAATATTATTCAGAGAATTTCAGACATAAATATAAAATAACTGTTTCTGATGAACAATTAAAAGGGGCGTTCTTATCAGAGGGAGGCTTACAACAATTAATTAACCGCATGGTAATTGCTCCGCTAAATTCAGCCGAATATGATGAATTTTTATTAATTAAAAAATTAATAAATTCTGCGAATATTAAAAAAGAAACTATTGCAGGTTTTTCAGAACTTTCAGAAGAAAAACAAGCAAATAAATTAACTAAGGTAATAAAAACAAATGTTGCTAAATTTAAATTCTTATCAAAGAAGTATAACAAACAAGAGGTTATGACTTTTACTAATCCTAGTGAGATAGTAATTTTCGTAACTCCCGAAACTAAAGCCCTTATTGACGTAGATTTATTAGCAAGTGCATTCCATATAGAAAAAGCCGAATTCGAGGGCAGACTTGTGTTAATTGATGAGTTTACAAATGCGAGCGGTGAAGAAGATAAGAACACACTTGCTATAATCGCTGATGAAAATTTAATTCAATTCTATGACACAACAAACACAACAGAAACACAAAGAAACGGCGACCAACTTTTTACTAATACTTTCTTCCACAAGTGGGGAATAGTTTCAAGTTGTGGATTTGTAAATGCTTTAAAAATTCAAAAATAAAATAGAGTGCTAAATGCACTCTTTTTCTATAAGGAGGGAAAATATGAGAAATTCAATCATAAGATTATTAAATTGTCCTATGCTAGATACAAATTACAACCATACAGTAAATTTTAAAAGTATAGAGAATCAGATTGCATGGTTTCAAAGTAAAACTCAAAAGATAATTGACGATAATACATATACAAGACTAGGCGAAAATATTAGAGTAAATATGTCAATACAAGAACTAGATTTTTGTAATTATGTAATGACTAAAAATGAGGGTGAACAATGGAAGTATTATTTTATTATTGATAAAGTTTACGTTAATGATAACATGACAATACTTGTATTAAAATTAGACGTATTTCAAACTTACTATTTCAATTTAAATTTTAATTTACATGAAAGTTTTATCGACCGCCAGCACGTACAAAGATGGAACGGAGCAATCCCCAACATTAAAGATTTAGACATTCCCGAAAATTTAGAAATTGGGGAATATGTGATAAAATCAATTCACAATATTTATTCATATAATAACAAAGGCGGTTTTATTGTAACCGCTAGTGATAAATTATCAAAGAAAATAGGAACAACTTCAAACGGAAATAATAACGGAACTGGGGGGAGCGGTGGAGGGAGTTCTGCAAGTGAAATGCCAGACAATCCCTCGTGGGGAAGTATGACAACAAAACAACAAAATTTTATATCATTAATTTATGAGGGAGCAAACAAAGGATATAAAGATTTTAATTTATTTGCAAGTGTCACAATTGCTCAAGCAATTCTAGAAACTGGTTGGAATTGTGAACCAGTGGGCAATAATCTTTTTGGAATAAAAGCGAGTCCCGATTGGACGGGGAAAACTGTAACGGTTGAAACATGGGAAGATTACGGTGATGGTCCAGTACAAATAATTGATACCTTTAGAGCTTACGACACTATTTCAGATAGTGTATTAGACCGTTGTAAATTTTTAAGAGAAAATAGCAATTATGTAAATGCTGGAGTGTTCACCGCTCAAACATATACAGAACAATGCCAAGCATTGAAAAATGCAGGATATGCAACCGACCCTGCTTACGTTAGTAAGTTAGTTTCTATAATAGAATCTTATGATTTATATGTATATGATATTAAATAATGTTTCACGTGAAACATATAAAAGGAGGTTAAACAATGCCAATTATTAACGCAAAAGATTCAGATAGCACAATATTTAACGATATTCCAACTGGACTATATTATTATTATATTCCTAAAAATGAAGTTAAATCCGCCACTTATCTCGGATTTGCTCCCGTGATTGAATCATTGACATTCAATCCATTTATCGAACTTGACGACGTGCAAGTAACAGAAGTAAATTTTGATACTGCACGATATGGAAGTCCCGACAATACAACGCCTAAATGTTTGCGTTTATTATCAAATAATAAAATCGAAAAAGTTTTAGGGACATTTGATATATATAATAATATAGATGAAGATATTGAAACTAAAATGCTAATGTATCCATATAAATATTACATTGTTACTGATTATATAAATCAAGCCTTATTAATAAAACCGCAATTACTGAACAATAATGGAAGAATTGAAGTAAAAGTCATCACTACACCGCTAACGGTAGAGGGTAAATATAATATTAGTGTAAAAGGTTATAAAAATGACAATAACGGAAATTTAGAGGGAATAGTTAATAATACGTCCTTTATGCTCCCAGTCACTTCATCAATATATAGTCAATTTCTTGCAACAAGTTCCGCAAGTTTCAATCAAGGAATTACAAACACTTTACTCGAAAATGATGTGACATTAAGGCAAGGAATTAACACCGCTAAACTAAATTACGAGCAACAACAAACAAATAATATTATGAGTAGTTTAGGTAGTATTTTATCAATGAATATAAGTGGACTTTTAAATTCGGGAGTAAATTCAATATTTACTAATAAACAATATGCAAATTTAGTTAGCAATTTAAATGAAAATGCTGGGGTGAAAGAAAATGCAATTATTAGTATGGCAAATGCTAAAACAAGTGACATGATTAATACCCCAAATTCGTTAAAAACTTCGGGAAATGACACATTATTTAATCTAGAAATAGGGCAAAAGAAAATTGACATTATAGAATATGAACCAACTCCAACAATGAAAACGAGATTACAAAATTATTTTAAACGTTTTGGATACGCTATAAACGATTATCGAAGAATAAATATAAATACGAGAAAATATTACAATTTTGTAAAAACTTCAGTTTGTAATGTTACTGGGCAGAGAGTACCGTATAGATATTTAGAAGAAATAAAAGAAATATTTAATAAAGGTGTGACCATTTGGCACGTTGACAATGGGGCGGAAGTTGGGAATTATAATGTAAAAAATATGGAGGTATAAAATGGCTAAAACTGATAAAAAATTATATAGACTTTATTACGAAAGATATAAATTATTAGCGTTAAATATGTTTAGATGGGAAAACCTACCCCCAACTATTAAAAGTAGAAATATAGAAAAAGCATTATTCGAACACGGAAAAGCTATAATATTTAATGACAAAGATTGTGGCTTAATATGCTTAGGAGCAAATGATGGAGGGAAGTTAAATATTAACGGTGAACCCATCTCATTTATTGCAACTGGGTTTAATTATTCTAAACATATTACAATAGACAAAGATTCCGCAATTATATATAATAATGCTCTGGGGCAAGATACTGAAAAATATGTTAAACAATACGCTTTAGAAATGACAGAAGTTAAAAGAAGTATTAACGCTAATATCAGACTACAAAAATTTCCGTACCTTTTTGAAACTAACAAAAATAATAAAAATTCTTTGAAACAATTATTTGGGCAAATTGAAGATGGTGAACCCGCAATATTTGGGAACAAAGATTTAAACATAGAAAATATCAATGTGTTAGGGCTAAATGTTCCATACGTTACAGATAAGTTAAACGAATATCGTTATGAACTAGAAAGAGAAATATTAACATTTTTTGGACTAAATAATTCGTTTGAGAAAAAAGAAAGATTACTTGTAGATGAGGTAAACTCTAATAATGATTTTATTTCTCGAAATGTAGATTTAATGTATCAATCCCGCTTAGACGCTTGTAACGAAATCAATAAAAAATTCGGTTTAAATATCAGAGTTATAAAAATAAATGATGAGGGGAATCACATTGATAATAAGAATATAGAGGTGAAATAAATGGCTAAATACACAATAGAATTAAGAGCGTTAAATAATCCGCCTTTCTTTAAATTATTTGATTTTAAATATGATTTTTACGAAGAAAGTAAAAAAGAACAATTCGAACAAAAATTTATCGACTATTTTTATATGAGAGAAATTGAACACGCAACCGCAGAAGAGTTTAAGCACGAATTACGCACAAAACTTAATTTAATTGCTCCATACTATAAACAATTATACGAAACAGAGTTAAAGTCAAAAAATATTGAATTTTTATTAAATAAAGATTTAAAAGAAACTTTCATTCGTGAAGTTGAATCAGATACAGAATCATTATCTAATTTTAACAATGAAAGCAACGGAAAAACAAAAGTGGAAACATTAAGCACCACCAACGACACGCCACAAAACCGAATTGATGATTTAGATAGATATATAAGTTCTGCCAGTAAAGACAAAAATACTTCTGACACTTCATCAAGTGACAATGGTTCAAGTATTTCACAAAATTCTAATACTGCCAAAGAGGAAACCACACTAATTTCCAAAGGTAATATTGGGACTACCTCTTCAGCTCAACTATTAAGGGATTGGAGGGACGTGCTAATAAATATTGATATGATGATATTAGAGGAATGTGAGGAATTATTTTTTAAATTGTTTTAGTAATCATATTGAAAAATCACTATAATATAATGTAATGTTTCACGTGAAATAATTATTTAGATATTCCACACAATATATATTATTATTATAATTATATATGTTTCACGTGAAACATTTTAAGAAATGTCAATTCTAACAATATTTATATTTCAACTACAATATTAATTTATAAAAGCACGTTTACAAATAAACTTGAAATATATTTTTGTCAGAATATAAGTTTCATTCTTTCTTAAATAATAAATTTAAATTGAACGTAATTCAAATAATACAAATACTTGTTTTGAATTACGTTCAAAATATTTTTTCATCAGAATTGAAATAAAAGGGGGATATTATGGGATATCAAGAAGATTTTATCAGTAAATTAGGTAAATTGGCACAAGCAGAAAGAAGAAAAAGGAGTAGATGGGTTTTACCCTCTGTTTGTATTGCTCAAGCTTGTTTGGAAACGGGGTACGGTCAGAGTACACTAATGACTAAAGCCAATGCTTATTTTGGAATTAAATGGACAGCGGGCTGCGGTTTCAATGCATATTCATCACTAACTAATGAAGTATATGACGGAAATAATGTGACAATAAATGCAGATTTTAGGGCATATAATTCTCCCGCAGAAAGTGTAGCCGATTATTTTGACTTAATTACGGGACTTCCGCGTTATGCAGGAGCGGTAAATAATGGCGATTACAAGGCAACTATACAAGCAATTAAAGATGGCGGATATGCCACAGATATAAATTATGTAAGTAAGATATGTAATATAATTGAAATGTTTGACTTAACTGTTTGGGATAACTGGGATACTGGGAACACTGGGGGGACAGTTTCAACGGGGACAACATACACGGTAAAATATGGGGATACTCTGACAGCAATAGCAAATAAGTATAACACAACTGTTAATAAAATATGTAGCGATAATAATATATCAAATCCCGACTTAATTTATGAGGGACAAACTTTACAAATTGGCGGGGGTGTTTCGGTAGCAAGTATTTACACGGTTGTTAAGGGTGATAATTTAACAAGTATCGCTCAAAGATACGGGACTACAATTTCAAGAATTTGTGCAGATAATAATATAAAAAATCCCGATTTAATATATGAGGGGCAACAATTGAAAATTTGTTAATTTTTATAAAAAGATACTATAATATAGTGGGAGATTATACCCACTATTTTTATTTTATAAGGAGGAAAAAATGTTAAATACTATTGATAAATTAAATATATCTTATAACGGTATATTTGATAATAATAAACCTATGACATCAAGTGAGCAAATGTATTATTTACTAAGTAAGTTAAATTTGATAATTGAACATTTCAATATTTTAGACGATACAACAAGAGAAAAAATAAAAGAAATTGAGGAAACTGTTGATTATTATATGAATAGTGGAATAGTTATTGAAACAGAGAAATATATTGAAAACATGATTAAAAAAGGGGATTTTGATAAAATTATAAATCAAAAGATTTTTGAAGATATTCAAGAAAGATTAGACTATGATAAAATTGCAATTAATAACTTAATAAACAGAGTTTCGAATATAGAAGAAATATTAGAATCTGTCACTAATCCCTCTTCATATAGAAAAACAAAAATTAAAAAATAATTAAGAACGTTATGAAATAGCAAAGGAGGAAAAATATGTTTAACGGGACAACAAATTTTTATAACTTAAATAATGAAAATTTTCATAATTTTTTAATGGAAATGTATAAGAAAATTGACTTGTTAGATAAAGACACTAATTATATAAGAAATCATTTAATTGATGAAATGAGAAAAGAATTGAGAAAAATCATTTCTAATGGTGAATTAATAGTTGATATTGAAAGTGTGGTCGATGATTTTTTAGTAAACGGACTAGAAGAAAATAAGATAGTTACAGATATTAAAAAGAAACTTGTTGAATGTAAATCGCAATCGGATACAAATAAAAGTCAATTAACACAAATGAATAATATAAAAATGAATAAAAACACAACAAATATAGCGGTTTCACAAATAAATAAAAATCTAGGTAAATTTGACCAAACTTATATGACCGACGAATTTTTACAACAAATAGCAGGTAATGCTCCTTTAAATCAAACGCCTGCCGATAATAGTTTAACAACCAAGAAATTTGTTAATGAATCAGTTACATTTGATAAGAGAACTAAAAACGGAATAAAAATACAATGGTTGAATCAAACTCCATTAAATTTCAATACTAAAAGTGGAGTTTTAGAAAATAACGGCGGTATACTTGGCAGTATAAGAATAGGTAATTATGGTTTATATGGGAATGATTATGTAACTTTTGTATCAAATAATTTCCCTTTAACTTTATCTAATGATTTTGGATTTATAATGTTTGATTTTGAATCAAAAAGTTTAGTAATTAAAGCGGTATCTGATTTAAATGAAAATAATATATGTATTGGTTGGTACTATAAATCTAAAAATAGATATTATTTAGATACTAATTATACGGTTGATGGTATGAGTGATATAATTTTAAATGATAATTCAATAAACTCAAATAAAATAACAAAAATAAACAGTAATTTGTCAATGATGTTAACATACCCTCTTAATTTCAATACAACAACAAAGCAACTTGAAAACCCTAACGGACCAAATCAATTTGGCTTAACATATGGAAAAACAAGACTAAGCTCAAACCAAATTCTTGGTTTTCCGTTACAACTGGGGAATTTAGGTTATATATTCTTTGATACCAGTGATAATACTTTTAAAAATTTTGAAACTGTAGATAAAGTAACCAACCCTGAAAATAGTATTTTAATAGGTTCATATTATTTCGAAAAAGCTATATTCAACATAAATATTTTATTTACTGTTGATGGAAAATATTATTCCCCAAAAAATAATTTGAATATACCATCTGATGTGTATGGAAAGTATGGTAAAGTAATGAGTATAATTGGGGATAGTATGGTTGCTGGTGATAATAGTGAGGGATATCCATGGCACAGTTACATGAAAGAATTATTAGGTTTTGAAACTTTAAACGTTGATGGAATTGGTGGAACTTGTATAGCTAGAGGTGAAAATAATAGTTTTTTAGATAGATTTACTTCACTAAATAATAATGCTGATGTAATTTGTGTTTGGGGCGGTCAAAATGATTTTGGACATAGTATACCACTAGGAAATATAAATAGTACAGAAGATACTAATTTCTATGGAGCATTAAAAATATTATGTGAAGAGTTGATAGAAAAATACCCAGGAAGGAATATATTTTTTATTACCCCTACACCTAGAAATTATAATATGTTTCCTGCAGATGGGTGTGCAAAAGGACAAATTACAAACAAGAACGGTAATAAATTAATTGAATATGTTAACGCAATAAAAGAAGTATGTAATGAAATTTATAATCTGCCAGTTCTTGACTTGTATCATAATACTGTTTATGCTAATTCATCAGCAGTTTGTTCAAATGTTCTTACAGATGGGTTACATTTTAACAAAAAAGGTCACAAAGATATATTAGCAAAAAGAATTAGTAACTTTATTAAATATACTTTTTAATATTAATTCGTAATTGATTAAAATAACGAACTATGGAATAAAAGGAGCTTATGAAAATGACAAATGACGTGTTAAATGCAGTAAGTACAGTAGGATTTCCAATTGTAATGTGTGGGGGATTTGGATATTTTTTATATATAATAATAACTAAATTACTAACGCAGATAGATAAATTTGGGGAAAGTTTAGATAAATTCAATGACACACTTATTATAATGGATAAAAGAATCGAGAATATCGAAGATTCTTTAAAAACTGAAAGATAAAATATTTTGAACGTAATTCATTTCATGTATTTGCATGTTTTGAGTTACGTTCAAAATTTAAAATATGTTAGAAAGGAGATTTATAAATGGCTTATTATAATTATGATAGAATATGTAGCTATAACGCTTGTTTTAATTTTATACTAACTAATAGAGGGTATGGGAAAAGTTACGGAGCAAAGAAGAGAGCTATCACGAGATTTAAAAAATATGGTGAGCAATTTGTGTATGTAAGAAGATATAAAACAGAATTAAAAAAAGTAGGGAAGTTTTTTGATGATATTAAGCACGAATTTCCTAACGACGAATTTAAAGTAATTGGATATACTTTTTACATGAATAAAAAAGTAATAGGCTACGCCATTCCGCTATCAACTTCTTTAATTGAAAAATCGAACCCATACCCGCTAGTAACGAGTATAATATTTGATGAATTTATCATTGATAAGGGGAATTTAAGGTATCTTAATAATGAAGTTGATATTTTTCTCGAATTATTTTCAACTATTGCAAGAAAAAGAAATAATGTAAAAGCCTATTTTTTAGCCAATAATATTTCTGACGTAAACCCATATTTTATTTATTTTGATATTATCCCAAAAAAGGGGGAACGGTTCACATTAGCCAAACAAGGAAAAATTATAATTGAAAAGTCGGAAGATGATGTATTCATGGAGGAAATGGCATCAACTGATTTTGGTATTATTGTTAGTGGGACAAAGTACGGAGATTATGCTATTAATAATCAATCTTTACGAGATACTGATACATTCATTCAAAAAATACCTCTTAAACAATGTACTCCATTGTTTAATATTTTATACAAAGGTCAATACAATCAAGTATGGTTAGATAAAGAAAATTACTTATATTATTGTAATAGCAAATATGTTGAAAGTTCTGAAACATTATCACTATCAATGTTAGACCATAGCGAGGGGGTTATGCTAAGTTTATCAAAATTTAAATATAGTGGTTTTGATGATTTAGTAAAATATTTTCAAGTAGGAAAAGTTAGATTTGAAAATCAACAAATAAAGTCGCAAATGTATGAAATATTTTCAAAACTGGGAGTAAGATAATAAAAATGTTTCACGTGAAACATTTTTATTTGTTTCACGTGAAACATTTTTAAGATGAAAAACTGATATAATTTTCATAGTATTCTTTTAGTATTGGTTTAGTCTTTTTTATTATATAATTTATTTGTCTTTCAGTAAGTCCGACATAGCTTGAAATTTCTTTAGCGGTATATCCGTTATAAAATAGTAAGTTTACTTGTTTGTCAATTTTCTTTTCTATAGAGCTACAAGCTTTAATAATAAAATCATCAGCCGAAAAATAATTATCTTTTGCGGGTACAATCTCCGACAATTCTGTACCCTCATCAGTTCCAACGTGTAAACACAAATTGCTATCATCTATAAATATTTTTCGTTTGTCGGTGGTTAGCCCTTCCCCTAAATCACGGGCAACTGATTTAATAACATTGCCCACGAATGTGGTATGAGCATATTTTGGGTTATAAGTATGCCAGTATTTTATTAAATCAACTATACATTCATTTATAAAATCATCTAACTCATAAGCTTTTCGTAATACACTACATTGCTCTGAATGATATATTTTACTTGAAAACTTTTCTATAAATTCCCTATTATTTTTTATATTATAAAATTCTTCAAAACTTAATAACTTCATTATTTCAATTCTCCTTTTATACAATAAATAGTATTAAATAATATTTGACCGTTTTTTACTGTTTTCTTTCTTATACTTCTATATGCTCCCTTTACCATTTGCATGCATTCTTTATCTTTGTAAATGAAAGGGTTGTTTGTTTCACGTGAAACGTAATAATTAACTTCCTTTACATTTTTCTTATCGCTTTTGCCATCTTTAAAGTTTATATATTCATTAACGTCGTTGACAAAATTTCTATCCTCTTCAGATATTTCACAAATACAATTTTCATCAATATTACAATAATCTTCAATGAATTTGAAATACTTATTATTAATTCCCGATAGTGTGGCATGATATGAATAATTAGCATTTTCATCTTTCCCCCCAAAATAGATATATTTCTTAATTCCTATAATCAGTATTTTATCAAAGTATTTCTCTATTTTCCAAAGTCCTAATTGTCCGCTATCTTCAAAATCAATCACATGAGCAAGTGCTTTCTTTAATATATTAACGTCCCCCGTCACATATGCGGAATCAGTATCACAATACCTCCATTGAATTCCTTTTGTATCGTTTATTATATTCAATATTGATAATAAATGAATCCTAGAATATGAAGTGACAAAACTGGCAACGGGAATGTAAACCCCCTCCGATATTAATTCAATCGTTCCCTCGTCATTTCTTACTATTATATCCTCAATACAATTTAATTCCTTGTTGTATTCGTCTTTTCTAAATTCAGCGATAATATTTTGACCGTATTTCCCATAAACTCCGTTAAGATTTAACTTTGCCCAGTTTCTAACGCCACCTTTAGAATTTTGCTTTATTGAGTAAAATTCTCCAGTATATTTATCAAAAAGACCTTGCAAACAATTATATTCTATCCCATCTAATAGTTGTAAATTTTCATACTTATAATTTTCTATAAAATAATTATAATCTGAAGAAGTGCAAGTTATTATGCATTTACCGTTATATTCTGCTATCCATGTATCAGCTATATTACTCTTATTAGGAATATTCATCATGTTAATTCCTATATTTGGTTCACGGTTCTTTTTAGTTTTAAATTTATTTACCGAAAATCTAACAATATATAATTTATCTTTTTTCATTTCCTTATCTGTAAAATTAATCATTTTTCCCTTGCCGTAAGGAAGTTTAAAAGTAGTGTATGAATATGGAAAACTTGAATTAATATCTATTCCGATACCTTTTTCATTTATCCATTTCCCGCAATCTTCTTTATAATGATAGCGAGTAATACCCCCGCAGTAACTTGCTTTTACATACTCGAAATGGTCGAAATTGATAATCGGAAATACAAATAAAAATACATCTTTAGGAGTGAAATATTTTTCTAATATGAACATTTCTTCCCCAATAGCTTTACCATGTGTAAATAAATAATTATTATATTCAGAGCATAACTTTTTATATTTTCCCTCCTCTGAATTTGCTACCATGTAAGCAATTTTATATTTTTTACAATGTTTATAGTATTGATTAGAAAGCTTATATAATTTATGTTTTCTATCATTGATAGCGGATTTCATGTCCTCGCATAATTTATCTTTATAACAAGCTAAAGCCATTGATGAAGTTGTTAATTTGTCAGCGTGTGGATATTTACCGCTGAATAAATATTCTTGTGTTAATTCTGCAAGACAATAAGTATCATTCCAAATATAAAGTAATTCTTCATCAGTATAAGATGTGTGTCCGTAATCTCTAAAAATAGAGTAGTCTAAGTCATCTTTGTTCATTTTTAGCGGTGTAAATCCCTCCACATTAACCTTTAAAGAACCAGTTAATTTTTTCGACATATCTATAATTGTTATATGTTTAACTGCAACTGTTTTCCCGCAAGTAATAGTGCCTAGATGTATGTCAGCTTTATATATTTTACCGTTACGGCTTATTTTTTGATAAATATATGTGTCTTTTGCGGTGAGTTTTTTCGATTTGGAAGTAAACAAATTGTCATATTCATCTACTTCCTCAAGTGTGGCAACTTCTTCACGTAAATTATATTTTTTAATTGCAAAATTCAAAACGTTGTTTACGTCATATTCTGAATTGAATAAGAAAAGAATTATTTTTTGTGTGGGATATTGCTCTATATAATCCCAAAAATTATTAGGATGTGTAAAAATCTCTAATACTCTTTTATCCCCATCAATAAAACTGTTAGCGTTTGTGGAATCGATTTTCTTTCCGAACTCCATAAGAGAGCAACAATATGTAATACACTCTTTATTATCTACGTTTGTTGTTTCAGTATCGAAAGACATATAAATAGTATTTTTTATATGTGATTTAGTTATTTTTACCTTTTCGGGTAATCTATCAAAATATACTTTTTCTCTTGAAAAATTATTTAAATATTCCACACAATTATCCATTGTTCCACCTCTTATTCGATTAATCTTCCATACATAGTTATTTTATCTTTTGACGCTTTATTAATGTCGTTAAATATAGATTGCAATAAATCGTCATTATTTTCTTGTGAAAGTCCATCTTTGTAAATTTCGTAAAATTTCTTCTCTAGTTTTGAATTAAAAGTCGCCATTAGTTTCTGACTTCCTAACCAGTCAATCTTTTTAAGTCTATTTAATATTTTCTTTTTGTTAGATTCAGTTAAGTTAAATCCTTGTAGTTCCATAAATTCCTTTAGCTGATTAAAAATATAATTAGTATTGTCAGCACTATTTAAATTTTTAATATCTTCTTTAATTGCTTTTATTTCATTTTTAATTGCTTTTAGCGGTTTTATTTTGTTGTTTTTCGCTAATTTTAAAATTTGACTTTCTGTATAATTACGTGTTGTATGTATTGAGAATGTAATCCCCCTCCCTAATACTGCAACTTTACCACTTTTAAATCCTTTTTTAAAATCATTGTCATATCCATTTAATTTACTATCTATTATTCTTTCCCTTTTTGATTGTAAATCATTTAATATACGTAAATTTGATTGAATAGAATTTGATTTTAATTCATCTTTGGCGATTCTTCTATCAAGCGTATTTATTAATGTTTGTTTATATCTTTTCATATCTGACTTTGTTGCAGTTCCCGTTAATAACTTAGATGGTAATTTTCGCCCTACTTTTTCATATTGTTGTATTAACACATTTTCCGCTTGTTTCTTGCTTTTAGTATCTAAGTTTATACGCTTAATATTCGCTTTTAATCGTTTGTTGCTCAATTAATTATCCCCCCATAAACATATAAATTGTTTCGACATTCTTAATTATACAATATTTTGGAAAATTGTACAATCTTTATATATAAAAATGTTGGATTATTTGGTTAAAGTAGACAGATTGTCTACTTTAACATATGCTTGTAAGTTTTCATAAATTCGTGTAAATTTTTATAATTGCCCTCTGCTAAACCTCTATTATAGCAATATAATTTATATCTTGCCCATGTATATTCGTTCATTTTTATATCCTCCTTATGTTTCACGTGAAACATTTATAATAAACTTTTTTTAAATTCTTTTTTATTATAATACCCAAATTCTCTTATCAATGATTGCTCTTCAAGTCGTTTTAAAGCTACCGCCTTTGATTTATATTCTTTAATTTTAGCAATTAATTTTTCGTCCTTTATTTCTATGTATTTGTAGCATGAATTTCTTAACGTTGATATACTACCCCTATGCTTTACATATTGAATAAAAGCTCCATTTTCTTTGTCATACATTTTATAATATTTTAATTCCCCGCCTTTTTTGTGGTGTTGTGGATTCTTGACTTTTTCTCTCATTTTTTATTGCTCCTATCCTTTTATTATTTCATTCATTACTAATGTATCAAAGTCTATTTCTGATATATTATATATCTCTGCTAATTCTAAAATATTGGCGTATATTCTAGCAAGTAACCTTTTATCATACGTTATTTTAAATAATTCAATCGCTGATGTTATTTCATTTAATAATTGTATTTCTGTTTTATTCATTTTTCATCTCCTTTTTGTTTCATATATTTATTATATCGCCTACATATATAATACTATATATTTGTAAAAAAGTAAAGCTTTTTTGTGTTAAATATTGAATGTTTTTTATATATTTTTCTTATTTCATATTATTTTAATTGGTTTATCAGTGATTGTAATGCAGAATTCCTACTTTGTCAATAGGAATTCCATGCAGTCCGCCATTTTCCCGGGCGTTTTCCTTCCTCAGCGCAAAAACCTATCAAGGTACATTTTTTGTTTTTTCACAGAACGCACCTTCCAAACAATTCAAGTCGAACGTCCGTGAGACTTGGCGCGTGATTCTGGTCAGCGAAGCTGACATATTCCTATCAGAATCACTGCGCATCCTCGCGGAGCGTTTATCTCAGTCGGAGATTGGACTCCCACTGAGACAAATTTGCTATTACTCACCACCTGAAGAGGTGGGAGTCTTCTCGACTGAGATAAAAAAACAGTCAGAATCAATGACATCTTCCCACATTTCAGAAATATATCATCCATTCTGACCGCTTTAAATGGCTACAGTTCTCGCTCCCCTTACCAGTAGGTTTCACTTTTCATCAACCACACACTAATTTTTACCAAATTACACTCTTAATTTCCTTTGCAGACTTCTTCTAGAAAATACCGGTGCACCGTCACATCCTCATTCAATTCCGGATGAAATGCCGTCGCAAACTGGTTTCCCTGTCTGGCTGCGACTATCTTTTCGTCCACTGTCGCCAGCACCTTAACATTTTTCTGAACCGAAGCGATGTACGGCGCGCGGATAAAAGTCATCGGAATCGTCCCCAGACCGGCAAATTCAGCCTCCGTGTAAAAACTTCCGAGCTGACGCCCGTAGGCATTCCGCACCGCCGACACATCCATCGTCGCAAAGCACGGCGTTCCGCCCTCGATCTCCTTGGCCAGAAGCAAAAGCCCCGCGCACGTTCCATACACCGGAAGCCCTGCCGCAATCTTTGCCCGAAGCGGCTCATAAAGCCCCAGCTCATCCAGGAGCTTACGCATCGCGGTACTCTCGCCGCCCGGCAGAATCAGTCCGTCCATCGGCCGCTCCAGATCCGGAAGCTGCCGGATCTCAAACGCCTCTGCGCCCAGTCTCCGTACCATGGCAATGTGTTCGGCAAACGCGCCCTGCACCGCCAGCACGCCTATCTGTTTTTTCTCCATCTTACTGTCCCCGCTCTGCCATCAAAATCGCAATCTCATTCTCATTGATACCAACCATCGCCTCGCCCAGATCCTCAGAAATCGCAGCAAGTAATTTTGCATCCTTGTAGTTCGTTACTGCCTGCACGATCGCCGACGCACGTTTCTCCGGATTGCCTGACTTGAAGATACCAGATCCAACAAAGACTCCCTCTGCGCCCAGCTGCATCATCAGAGCCGCATCCGCCGGGGTAGCCACGCCGCCTGCCGCGAAATTGACAACCGGGAGACGTCCATTGTCATGTACATAGCGGAGCAGATGAACCGGAACTTTTAACTGTTTTGCTGCCTCATAAAGCTCATCCTCACGCAGGTTCTGAACCCGGCGGATCTCCGAATTCATCGCACGCATATGGCGGACTGCCTGTACGACATCGCCCGTTCCCGGCTCGCCCTTGGTACGGATCATCGAAGCACCTTCCTCGATCCGGCGCAGCGCCTCTCCCAGGTCTCTCGCACCGCAGACAAACGGAACCTTGAACTGTGTCTTGTCAATATGGTACACATCATCCGCCGGAGATAATACCTCGCTCTCATCGATATAATCAATCTCGATCGCTTCCAGAATCTGCGCCTCCACAAAATGACCGATCCGGCACTTCGCCATAACCGGAATCGAAACTGCCTCCTGAATGCCGCGAATCATCTTCGGGTCACTCATACGGGACACACCGCCCGCTGCCCGGATATCCGCCGGAATCCGCTCCAGCGCCATAACCGCACACGCACCTGCCGCCTCCGCGATCTTCGCCTGCTCCGGGGTTGTGACATCCATGATAACGCCGCCCTTTAACATCTGTGCCAGCTGTTTATTCAGTTCATAACGATTCTCTGCCATTTTTATTCCTCCCGTGGTTGAATATGATTTTTCTTTGTAAGCCAAGCGTCCTTACGATCCTTGCAATCAATACCCGAATCCACTGAATCATTCACAGGCAAGCGCCTCTTCTGCCTTTCTATTCTGCCTTGCGAAAAACAATTCACTGACATTCTGTATTTTTACATTCATTTCCGCATCAACTTAGTAGGAATTATAGCAAAAACTGTACTGATTAAAATATACACTTTTAAATATTTTAATCAGTACAGTTTGTTCTTTTCTCAAATCTTATTCTATTTTTCTTTTATCTGCACAAACCGGAGCGCCCCGGCATTCCACCAATGCCACTCCACTTACCCATTTTTCAGCTTTCCGTTTGTGTCTACGCCTCTTCCGCCTCCAGCAGCGCCTGGTACACATCCCGCTTCGAAACCCCGCGGTCCTTCGCCACCAGCTTCATCGCTTCCTTGCGGCTGTTTCCCTGTGATTCATAATGTTCCATATGCTCTTCCAGGGACATCTGCTGCCAGCGCGCCTGATCCTCCGCCTCGATCTCCTGGACGGATTTGCCCTCGATGACGATCACGCACTCACCCTTCGGCTCATTTTCCGTATAATACGCCACCGCCTGCGAAAGCGTCGTCCGGAACGCCGTCTCGTATTTCTTCGTCAGCTCCCGGCAGATGGACGCCTTTCTATCCCCCAGCGCCTCGTAAAGCTCCGTGAGCGTCCGCAGAAGGTGGTGCGGCGCCTCGTAAAGCACAATCGTGCGCGTCTCATTCTGAAGCTCTGCAAGCACCCGCTGGTGCTCCTTCTTGTCCGTCGGAAGAAATGCCTCAAAACAGAACCTTCTCGTCGGAAGTCCCGAAATAATCAGCGCCGTAACACACGCCACCGCTCCCGGAAGCGCGGTTACTTTAATTCCCGCCTCGCAGCACTGGCGCACCAGCTCCTCACCCGGATCCGAAATCCCCGGCGTCCCGGCGTCCGTGATGCAGGCAATATTCATGCCCGATTTCAGCTTCTCCACCAGCACACGCGCCTTCTCGACCTTATTGTACTCATGGTAGCTCGTCATCGGTGTATGAATATCAAAATGATTCAGAAGCTTAATACTGTGCCGCGTGTCCTCCGCCGCAATCAGATCCGACTCCTTCAATATACGCAACGCACGCAGCGTTATGTCTTCCAGATTGCCTATCGGCGTACTCACTATAAAAAGACGGCCTTTTTCCATCATCTGTCTCTTCCTTAAATTGCAAATTTCTTAATCCCATTTATAATAATAGCGTGAAATAAAGTTTGTAGCAATAATTCAAATGGTAAATTTAACTAAATATTTGGCATCTTCAGGAATTATATCCCGGCGCAACGCCGCGGACGCGGTTAAAGCAGGAAGAGTGGCCGTCAACGGCAATACCGTTTTCGAACCCGGTTTACCAGTCGCCGATAATGACATCGTCACCCTCGACGGCAACACCGTTAAACCAATCGCCAGCCACCGCTATATCATGCTCAATAAACCGCCCGGATATACCTCCACCCACTCCGACTCCCACGCCGAAAAAACCATTTTCGACCTCATCCAGGACAACGCGGACAAACTCGATTTCGCCGGAAGACTCGACAAAATGAGCGAGGGAATGCTCCTCCTCTCCACCGACGGGAAGTTCATCCAACGCATCGCACACCCCTCTTTCGAGGTGCTTAAGGCATATTTCGTCAAAACCGTTCCGCCACTGAACGGAAAGGCTATCGCCAAAATTCAGTCCGGAGTTCACGACGACGGCGACTTCTTAAAGCCACGCATGGTTAAAA
>ERZ773194.2005-NODE-2005-length-20302-cov-3.361337_pt1 | contig 20302 bp, 23 predicted proteins | sample MGYA00511240_ERZ773194 | MGnify/ENA primary metagenome ERZ773194 (study PRJEB29015, sample SAMEA2737774) | human gut metagenome | biome: human gut; feature: human-associated habitat; material: faeces | place: China | collected 2012 ... | reverse complement strand
GGAGTACGAGACGCTCGACAACCTGAAAGTTTTGTGCGTGCAGGGCAGCCTTTCGCTGCCGGATCTCCCGAAGGCGCTCGACCGGAAGCACCGCGCGATAGTGGACACGGCGGTCGTCTACAAGACTGAAAAGCTCGCCGTAGACGGAAATTCGAAAGATGTCGCGGACTTCAAGAAGCACGGCGCGGACGCGGCGGTTTTCGCGAGCCCGTCGGCAGTCGAAAGTTTTGCGGCGAATGCCGAAAAGCTTCTGCTCGAAGACGGCGCGGTTCGTCCAAAGATTTTTTCGATAGGCCCGACAACCACCGAGGCCTTGAAAAAATACGGAATGCAGCCCTATATGGAGGGCGGGGACATTGCGGGGCTGCTCCTGGCGTTTTTGGGTCAGTTCTGCCTTGAGGGCCGCATTTTCTCTCATGAGAGTTTCAAGGTCAACATTAACCTCGGGTTCTTCTCTCACAGGCTCTTGAGATTGTGTCAAAAGTGTCTTGTCGTATGTATGTTGGCTATACTTATCAGCATAGCAGTATGCAACAAAGTCAAGAAAGTAGAAAAGATTTTCGAGCGCAAGTTGTGCCTGCTCGGGCGTAATCTGCTTGGTGCTATGAGCAGAGTTATTGCCCAACATGCGAATAAAGTTGATTCGTCGATAGAGGTTATCGTCAATAATATCTCTGAATTCTTCGGTATTGATCAAACTGACCAACTGATCCTGATATGGCATAGTGAGAGAACCGTCAACAGAATACATCCATTTGACAGCAAACTCCAAAGCTCGTCTAACATTGAACAAGCATGACGGTAGGTCAATTTGGTATAACTTTTCCGCGGTTATAGCAGCATTTGCAAAACCGCTAAACTTTTTTTCTTCCAATAAGAAGTCAAAATTCGTCATAGTAGCACCTCTGTTGTTTTTTGCTGTATCACTCGAATGAGTAATCGCAGTAATATCTGCATTTGTACGATGTAAAATTTCGATTTGTCGACCTGTTCGACGAACGAAACATATTCGTTCTGTTTGTCAACCGGAGGAACGAGAATTTTCGTTTTCTTGATCTCACCCAGATGAAGATTTGGAACGCCAATACCCTTGATGCTACTATCAAACTGCCTTTTTGTATCGGGACTATTGATTGCAGAACGGAAATAGACAGGATTTATTAAATCGGTTTTGGGGCGTAACAAAGCCAAACTCACATAGATATCAAACACCTCATCGGTATCATTTACGGCAGCCACGCCGTAGTTCACTCCATTCTTCGACATTAAAATATCATTTTTTATTGGCTTGACTACGGCATAGAGTTTTTCGTGCAAATCTGAAGGGATATATTTTATATCGCTCCAATCGATTTTTTTCGACATAACATCCTTGGATGACAAGAACTTAAAGCCGTTGATAGTATCTTCGGTATATGTTGGCGTTTGGTGAGTGCCGTCTTTTATCAAGCTACAAAGCGATTCTATTGTCGACACCTCGAAGTTTTGCTCATTGCTTGAAAGCGTTCCGAACATCTCGATAAATCGGGATTTGAAATTAACCGATATATTTTCGATGGGATAGCTTTACATTATTTTGACTGACCATTGCATACTGCATCGTTGTGTCAATTTTGGCGTGTCCGAGAAGCTGCTGAACCTGCTCGATGGGCATTCCTTTGTCTATTGCTCTTGTTGCAAGAGTTCTGCGGAATTTGTGGGGATGTACTTTGTCAATTCCGAGAGCTTTTCCGAGTTGTCTCATTCTAATCTCTACGCCGCTAATTTCAAGACGATTGTGCGGCTTCAGCAAAGAGACAAATAGTGCCGGATTGTCATCGATGCGGCTCTGAACATAATTTCTCAAATGGATTTTGGTTCGCGCATCAAAATATACAGGGCGTTCTTTGCTTCCTTTTCCGAATACAATACATTCTCTATTATCAAAATCGATGTCAGAGATGTTGAGTTTAACAAGTTCGCCTACGCGCATACCTGTTGATGCCAACAGATCAATCATTGCAAGATCTCGGAGGTTATTACAAGCATCTCGCATTTGTTCGAGCGCCTCATCGGTATATGTTTCCTTTACGGTTTTGGTTGTTCGTATCTTGTGGATTCTACGAACAGGGCTTTTCAGTATATAGTTTTCATCTTCAAGCCACGCAAAGAAACTTGAGAGAATGCGCCTGATGTTATCAATATTCGCCTTGCTGCAATCGTTTATTTGCTGATAATTGGCGAGATATTCGCGCAGATCATCTGTTGTTATATGAGATACACTCTCTTTGATGTCCACAAACATTCTTTCGACGGTCGCTTTGTAGTACTTCAGCGTTTTTTCACTACATCCCTCAACCTTTTTGGCAGAAAGGAAAGTTGTGAGCAAGGAATGATTGTCAAATTCCTGTTGCAATTCGGAGGATTCATCCGTTTTGATGATTTCAACGCCAAAAAACGCGTGAGTAAGCACCTCGTGGAGTTGTTTCATCTGTGCATTATCAAGGAAGCCTTGCATTCCTTGCTCAACATCCGTAATAATTCTGTTTTTCATGTTGGTATTACCCCTTTGTTTTAAGATATACCAACATCCTACACCGCTATTATTTAGCCAAAATACTGTTGCATGAGTGATTTCTTTAGAATTTCGAGTTTTTCGAGACTCTGTTGAATTTCAAATTTCGATTTGTCGGTCTGTTCAACAAATTCAGAAAACTGCTTCTGTTGATCTATTGGCGGCAACTGAAATCTCAATCCCTTTATAATTGTGAGATTTAATCCGTCCATAATTGCACCTTTGCATTGGTTTTGAAGTTGCAAACGAATTGCGGGGTGCATTTGGAATGCCGAAGACAAAAAACAAGGATCTACAACTGCACTATCGGGTGTGATACAAGCCAAATGCTTTGTATTTATCGCTTTAGGCATATCTTGCGGAATTACCGCAGATCGGCCAACAGTTCCCATAATCGTAATTATTACATCGCCGGGATATACAGTATATCGTTTCAATTGGTTGTATTTTTCTTCTGTTATGTATCGCATACGATTATATGAAAACCTGTTTTCTACGGCATTATCAATACCCAAAACAAATACACCACTATCAACAAATTCATCGTGATGCAATGCACTCCCGAAAGGACCGGTTCTCATATTGGTTGAAACATCGCTAATGCTAACCTGAGACCAATTGCAGACATTTTTATCGGCGACAAACATCTCGATAAATCGGGATTTTATGATTTCATCAAACAAATTGAGCTGCTTTTTCTTGTCGGCAATTAACTGAGTCAAATGCTTTAATTTATCGACAAGGATTCCTTGTTCGGAGAGCGCAGGCACACTAATTTCAATTTTTGCCATGCCGCCATTTGTGATAGCCTTCTGTGTAGCACCTGAGCAATTCTTATCTTTTTGTGCAAGGAATAGTTCACTATCAATAAGATAGTACAGGCATTCTGTTGTAATTACCTCGGGATTTGCTCTTACGGCATAAAATCCTGTCGAATATATATTTTTCTCTGTTTCGGAATCCAAAAGAAGAGTTTTTCTTGTGCCTTGCATTTTTGCAAACAAGATATCGCCAGCTTCAGCAGATAGGTTAGCGCGAGAAGGTCTATCCTCATATGTCACTTCAACAACCTCTGATTCATCAATCTCGGTTGTTGCAACCGCACCTGTGCTGACATATTTCTTTGTTCCATGAAATTTGCTCGGCGTTGCTCCGACAATAGAAATGCAATCAAGGAACTTTTTCATTACAGTATTCTCCTTAATTCATTGATTCCCGCGTTGATCTTCGCTTCCAATTCCTCGATTTGTGTAAGGAGTTCATCGGTGGAGGGATACTCAACAACTTCGTACTCGGTTTCTTTATACTTGTTTATAGAGAGATCGTAACCATTATCCACGATTTCTTTCTTGGGTATAAAGAAACTCTGCTCTGTGCGCTCACGGCTTTCCTCCGCATCAAGGTTATGGAATCGGGCAATTATGTCGGGAATGTCATTCTCGTTGATGGAACTTCGCTTATCATCAAGGCTAAAACCATCAGCCTTCATATCGTAAAACCAAACTTTATCAGTTCCGCCATGTCCGGTTTTGGTGAAGATAAGGATTGCCGTGGAAACACCTGCATAGGGTTTGAATACACCGGAGGGCATGGAGATCACAGCTTCAAGTCTGTTTTTTTCAACGATTTCCTGTCTAATAGCCTTATGTGCTGTGGACGAGCCGAAGAGTACTCCATCGGGAACTATGCACGCACAGCGACCACCTATTTTCAACATACGGAGGAATAGAGCCAAAAACAGCAATTCGGTTTTCTTGGTTTTGCAAACCTTGAGTAAGTCGGTTGATACCGTATCAGCATCAAGACTTCCTTTGAACGGAGGGTTGGCAAGGATGATGGAGTATCTGTTGGAGTCTGAATTTTGATCAGACAGACTATCTCTGTATTCGATGTTGGGATTATCAACTCCGTGAGTCATCATATTCATTGCACCAACACGGAGCATCGTTCTATCCATATCGTACCCATAGAACATATGGTTGTTGTAGTGGTCTTTCTTTTCTCTGTTATAGAAGATATCGTCCTTGTATTTTCCCTTGAGATATTCACCCGCAGCAACAAGGAATCCCGAAGTACCACATGCCGGATCACAGATTGTATCATCGGGCTTGGGGTCAAGCATCTCTACCATCATGCGAATGATGTGGCGAGGAGTTCTAAACTGACCGTTTACGCCCGCGGTTGCAAGTTTGGAGAGCAAACTCTCGTAAACATCGCCCTTGGTGTCTGTTTCAATTTCTTTTGCCATCTCTTGATACATCTCATCAATTGCATCAACAATTTTTGAAAGCAATTGGGGAGTAGGAATCTTAAAGATTGCATCAGACATATATTTTGCGTAAGTGCTTTCTTTGCTACCATGAAGATTCTTGATGAACGGGAATATCTCACCTTGCATAAGTTCATACATTCTCTCGGCAGGATAGTCACGAAAACACGACCATTTGTATTCATCATGACCCTCGAACATACTTGTGTAAGGCAGTTCAAGCATCATGCTGCTTTTTGCTCTCTTTGCATCGGTTTCATCCAAATCGTGAATGAACATAAGATATGTCATCTGTTCTACGACATCGAGGGGGTTTGTTATTCCGCCCGTCCAGAACATTTCCCAAATTGAATCCACTTTATTTTTTAATGCACCTGTTAACATTGCGTTTCCTCCACTATTCAGTCCTCAACTACTTCCATTATGTCGCCGATATCGCAATGAAAAATTTTGCAAAGGCGAAGCATAACATCCATAGACACAACGCGGTCTTGATTCAGTTTTGTCATTGTACTTTGAGATATTTCTGCAGCTTTTGCAAGTTCACTTTTTTTCATCTTGTTTGTCTTCATAAGACTCCATAGTTTATCGTATCTTACGGTCATAACTTCCCTCCAAGGCACTTTTTATACTGCATATAAAGATACATACTATATTATAGCATATTTCATCCGTTCGCGCAATAGATTTCGGCAGAAAGCAAAGGGAACGGCTGATAGGTGTTGATTTGGGTCGTCACCTACAAATAAAAAATGCAGTGCGCTTATAGAAAGAATTAAGGGAGGCATTGCTGTGCCTCCCTTAATCGATCTTATTCATTGCGTCTCTATACAGAGTTATGCAATTAGTAGCATTTTTTGCAAGGCTCGTATCCGCGGCTTATAGCGTCGGATTTTGATATTTGCGATGGATTCTTCATGTTGCTGCAACTGCTTTTTCTATGATATTTCTTGCCCGTTGCAGATACCCATACCGTTTCGGTGTTGCCGGGTTGGGCAGGGGGCTGTGTTGTAGATTCGGTTTTTGCAGGCGCTTTTGCTTGCGAAGTATTATCACTCGCGGGCCCGGAACTGTTGCCGGTCGCATAGTCGATAGTTATACCCGGCTGAACATTGTAGCAATAAACATTGAAACAGATTCCTTCCCCGTTATCCTCTACGGAATATGCTTCGATTTGGACACCGCTGCACACGAGATTGTTTCCCTCAAATATGGGGGTGACCCTGTATGCGACATGATGATTCGTTTCTTTTATGTAGTCCGCAACCATGTTTTCAAATGGAAGCATTCCTTCGATGTTCATGTATCGGGTGCCGGTAATCAAGTTTTTTCTATTGGCATTTTCGGCGGAAAGCTGCCATCCGATTAAGTGGCAGCGATTCCACAAGTATCCGCCGGAGATGCCATTATATTTTGCCTGAATCCATCCGGATGGCTTAATGCTGCTGATGCTTCCGCGGGTTTCGTTTGCTCCCGGCATTGTATCCCTGCCGCACGAAGCAAGCGCAACACCGCATCTTCCGAGCGAATCAAGGTCTGAGTATTTCTCATAACCGGTTGTAGTTAATTCGGTCGCTGAAAAATTCGGCTGATTGTTATTGATAACCACATATGCAGTTCCCGCATATGCGCCGACAGATGCAGGCTTAACAGGGGTAGCCGTTCCTGAGCCGACACTTGATGGTTTGCTGCTTGGACTTGTGGTTTCCTCTTGCTTATTGGATTCCGAGCCTTCGTCGGCAATTTCTGTTTGCTTGTCGGTTTCCGAGCTTCCGTCGGTAATTTGGATTTCGGAATCGGTGCTTGTATCCGAGATTGATGCCGGACTGTCACTCACTATTGAATCCAAACCGCAACCGGCAAGGGAAAACAACATTGCAAGAGACAGTAATAATGCTAATAACTTCTGTGATACTTTCATCGTCGTTACCTCCGGTATGTTTCGATTGTTATCTTCTCATGTGAGGTTCCGGCGATATCTTCCGTCTTGACCTTCTTGAAGCCAAAGGCTTTTAGGTCGGTATCAAAGAACTTATCCGCAGGATAGTGTCGATTCCATTTGCATAGCACGATTTCATTCGCGTTATCGGTCGAATACGAACCATCCTCAATAAAGCAAACATCATTTTCTTCTGCCTTGCCCATATAATCATCATCAGCCAATACAGAAGCGTTGTTTCCAAACTGCTTGGCGGAGTAAGGACTCATCCATAGTTTCGAACCTTGTGCATAGTCAAGTATCCATTCTCTTAGGTTTTGATCCTGGCTTTGCCTCTTTCCGAAAAACATCATCCCGCTCTTGTCATCAATACAAAAAATCAGTTTCATACCATATACCTCTCTCATCTTTTGTTCCATTTTAGAGAACGGCAAAATAATAAAAGTCTACTAATACGGAACAATATTATTATAGCGCTTACTCATACGAAACGCAAGTATATTAAAATATTACTGAAATAGAACTATAGGAGGTGTACAGGTTGTTCGATTTCGGAATACGATTACAGCAACTTCGCATGAGTCGGAATATGTCTCAAGCGGCGTTGGGAAAGAAAATAAATCGCAGCAAGTCCGTGATTTGCGCCTATGAAAATAATTTACGAATCCCGCCATTGGAGGTTCTTACTGATATTGCCGTGTTCTTCAATGTTTCGCTTGACTACCTCGTTGGTATCGACAAGGAAGAGATGGTTTCTGTGGACGGATTATCAAACGAGCAGAAAGAAATAATACACGCCATGATTCACGAGTTTAAGTGCGGCACAAGCAATTGTCCGGGACTTACGGTACAACAGCAAGACATTCTCAATAAACTCATGGTTGAGTTTTATCGCAAGCATAATCAATAAAAGACCTAACAGCAGCGGCAGGTTTGTCCACCGTTGCTGTTCTTTTTGTTATTGTCTTCTATTCTTCTGCTGTAGTATATCTTAGAGTGAGTACTTCCTTGGCCTACCAAAATGGGAGAGGGCTACTGACACGTAGTAAGCAGACTATCCCCTTGGCGAATCACAGTAAAAAATAACGGTTGCTTGTGAACGAGCCGTTTTTTCGCTTTGCATATTCCTTGCGGATTAGACCCGCTTTTTCCAAGTCCTTTATTGCTCGGCGGACGGTCTTATCGGAAATAGACAACTCTTTGGCAATGGTTTTAACGCTCGGCCATGCCTTTCTTTCCTTATCGCATCTGTCGTAAAGATAAATATAGACGAGCTTCGCCCTTGAGGGAAGCTCGTCTCGATCATATAATTTGCGGTAATATGCCATAAAAAATCACCGCCTTTAATCTGTTCGGACGCTCTGTTCCGGTTCTCTGAACAGAGGCTCATTACTTTGCGACAATGCTTGTCCGCCTGAGGCAGACCTACGAGCGGAACGGGACGGCGGATAGTAGGAGTCCGGATATTGTTCGAGTATATTATTCTCAATAATCTCCTTGTTCGTATAGTATACTTTTCGAGCGCCTTTATCGGGGACAGTGTACTTCTCTGTATCAAACTCGATACCCCATTTGAAGAACAGTTTCAGTTTTGATACAAATGGGTGAGTTCCTGTCTTCATAACGATGAAGCTGCCTTTCTTCATCGATTTGAGTTCGTCTGCGGTCATGAGCGGTCTTTCGGTCATTTGTAAGCTCTGCGAGGGATCGTTTTTGCTTCTTGAGACCGAGCCTGTCATAACAGTCCGAGTGCCGAGGGATTTGGAGATTTCATCAGCCGTTCCGGAGGTCGGTGCAAAACCGCCTGCAATAGTTACCTGACAGTTATCCTTGATAATATCTGCGCCTTCGCTTCCGTAATTCTTTTCAAGCTGCTTATATGACTGAATAATGCTGACAAGCGACAACTTTCGGGAACGGGATGCAGAGTACATCATCTCGGCGGAACTGATGGCCGGCAAAGTTCCAAACTCGTCCATGTAGAACATTACACGGTTTTTCAATGCGCCGCCGTGTTCGTCTGCAACGGTAAGTATTTCTCTGTATAACTGTTGCAGAAGCAGTGACACCATAAAGTAAGTTGCGGGATTTTCCTCGGGTAAAACAATAAAAATAGCACACTTGCTTGAACAAAACTTTTCGGCATCAATCGCCGTATCAAAGCAAAGGATTTGTTCAAGTTCCGAATCAAGAAAAGCGTTAAGGCGCGACATCGCAGTCGACATGATAGAAGCCATTGCCTGGTCGCTTGTGTTCAGTGCGGCGCCGGCAAACCACCTCGTTTTATGTTCGGGCGGCAGTTTTTCTATAAGGAGTTGGAATTGGTTCTTTCCCTTTACGCCGCTTGGTGCAAGCAAATCCTGTATCAGTTTAAATACAGACACAATATGCCTCTGCTCGGGCGGCGCAAACTCGGCAATCAACAGAATGACCGCAGTCATCAGACCTTCGGCCGCATCATAAAAGAATGCGTTTTGACCGTAAGATGCCGCATCACCATCACTGAATATCAGAGTCTTCGCAATTATTTTTGCGTATTTTTCGGCTTTTGCTTTCAGCGCTATGTTTTCGGGATGGGATTTATACTCGTCCATATACTTATTTACGAGGTGCAAAAGATTGTTGCCGTCCGATTTTGTCGGGTTGCGCAGATCGATAATAGCCACATCGTAACCGTAGTACTGCTTTGCAATATTTCCGTAATTACGATACAGGTCGCCCTTTGTATCGGTTGTTAAAAACGACATGCCCGCGGCACAAGCGTATTCCAAATTGGGGTAAAGCCAGAAAGCGGTTTTACCGCAGCCTGCAGCACCGATCATAAGAGTATGCACATCGTCATCATCAACTATTGCATAATCAATGCCGTTCTTTTTCTTTACTCCCAATATCACTCCCTGCGGCAAATTGAGATTTTCCTTCTTAGCTTTCTTTCTCCAAACTTTCGGTTCATACGGAATGTATTTATATATTCGTCTCAATTCCGAGTTTGTGGAGAACCGCGAAGTGCCATGCTGACCGTCTCCTACGGTTTTGGATTTAATACTGTTTAGATTATATATGTGGGATGCAAGAGTAACGCCGCCGATAACGGCGAACATAATTGTTGCCACAATAATCAGTATGATTGTTCCGTCCACGCTTGTTCACCTTCCTTCTGCATAATTAAATCCTCGTTCCAATCCTTTTTTGTCGGAACGAGGATTTCTGATTTATAGCCTTGCGCAAACAGTTTATCTGATATTTTCTTTGCTGCTGATTGACCTGCGGTATCACTGTCAAAGCACAAATACACATCTGTTAAATTCGGATTGTCTTTAAGGCATTGAAAAAGCACCCTGTCTGCCACGCAGCAGGATGCCGCATAAGTATTTTGCTGCCAGTTGCTCGAGTTCATCGTAATGTATGACAGCATATCAATCGGAGCTTCAAAAAGAAAGACTCTGTTACTCGTACCGTTCCAGTGGAAACTGTATTCCGGAAGACTTCCGTCTGCGTTTCCTTTGTAGGTACTTTGTGAGCCAGTCCCGCGCTTGTGAGCATGACGCGCTACTCCGTTAGTATCATAGCCGACGAATACAGCGTTATGGTGGGGGAGCGATTCGTATATCATTTGCTTACGGGCAAATGCATTTATAACATCCCTGCTGATTCCTCTGCGTGAGAGAAGGTAAGCATATACTCTGCGCATATTATCGTTTTTCTCCGGCAGGTTAAATGCTTTTTCTTTTTGCTCGATGGGCAGTGCCGCAGTCAGAGTCCCGCCGTAGCCGTTAAGCAGATATTCCATTGCTTCGTGATAATTCTTATGATAGAATTTGCGAACAAAGTCTATAGCATCGCCGCCAACTTCTTCATACTGGTGATACCACAGGTTTCCCCGAATAGTTACCTTCTCAGACCCGTCGCGCCATTGATATTCTTTGCCTGACGGTTTCAGTCGTTCACCTTGCCGTTCCAATAAATCTACAATATCGGTTGTCCTTGCACGATCCTTTTGTTCCTGCGTGTAGTGAATATAGTTTGCCATAGCAACTCCTTTCCTTGATTATCAGCCCATTTTTTGACCTTGAGCCATTTTCTTTTCCTCAATCTTTCGCATGAGTTTGCGGTCAATGGTACGGCTGTTTGTATTCCTTTTCTCTGCATCATCACGGATAATTTGCGAAAGCCTTGCCAAGAGACGCATAGATGCCAATACCGTTGCCGAACTACTGTGCGTATATGGCATGTACGGATGGTAGTTATCAAGAATATGTTGAGCATACTCGTTTCCTTTACTTGCGGAGGAGGTCAGTAACTGTACGGCGAGTTCGTAATTCTTATCAACTCCCTGACCGTAGAGGTACATCTTTCCGAGTTGATACTCTGCCCATTGGTTTCCCCGTTTTGCTGCTTCTGAGAGCAATCGGACGGCATAGTAAATATCGCTGTATTTCGCCGTGCCTTGAAGATGCATCTTTGCAAGCGAGTACATCGCGTATGCATTGCCCTGGCGTACTGACTTTTCAAACATTCTTTGTGCAGTCACATAATTTGCCGACACATCCTCGCCTTTAAGATAGATTTTTCCAAGCTGATACTGTGCATAGGGATTGTCCTTTGCATCAGCTTTCCAAAACCATCGGAGTGCTTCACCAACATTTTTCTCAACCACTTCGCCCTGTAAGTACAGTTTCCCGAGCCGATACATTGCAACATCAAATCCCTGCATTGCAGAAAGAGTCAACAGCCGAACCCCTTCTTCGGGATCGAAATTCTCGGAGTCAATATCCAATAGTTCACGCCCAATAATATATTGGCAATGCATATCGTTTGGGTCAGTCCATGGGTTTCTCTTGGAGGTGGTTTCACTTGTATAGGTCATTGTTTCCTCGGGAGTTTCCGTTTCCGGCTGCATATCTTCCTCAAAGGTAATTCTGTTGTGCAGGATGTTGAGCGCTTCCTGGATAACCGCATTCTTAATAGAGTTGAACTCTTTGTTTGCGGATAGCGGGATGCGTTTTGGCATCGTATCCTGATAGGTGCGAAAAACATTTTCTTTCTGCTCGTACCATAGATCATAGAGTTCTGCAATTCGAGTATCCTTGGCGAGTTCATCGATGACGCCGTTAATCAGATTCTTTGCCGCCTTGGGCATATAACCATAGACCGTCTTACCCTTGTAATTTTCAAGCGTCTTTGACAGTTCCCGAAGCATCGTCACAACAGTTTCGTTTTCATATGCGCTGTTATTGCTCTGCTGAACAATTTCCGCAATTTTATCTCTGCCGGTCCTGCGCAGTTCGTTCCTGTGTGCGGTCATGTCCCGGTATGTGTGATAGAGGTCGTTCTTGAAAATCTCTCGGGCAAAGTCTGATTTGAATGTTTGTAATGCCTGCGCGGTCATATACGGTTCTTTCCCTACCGAGTATGAAATCAAGTGGATATGCGGATGCCTGCCCTCATTATGAAATGCGGCATACCAACGCAGGTCGCCGAGAGGAATGCCCATAGCTTTTGCCAATTTGTTTGCCTGACCTCGAAGCAGGTCACGCCATGCCTTTGCGTTATCATAACCAAGTTTCGCTGCGTCCTCTCTGCGAAGAGACATGATAGTTGTCCATACCGCGCCTTCGTGTTCCGCAACCTCTTTTGATACGGCAGAAAGATCTATCGGTCTGTCGGTTTGTGAAAACAAACCGTGAGCACCTTGTTTCTCAACTCTCGGCCGCATAGCAATGTACCCGACATAGTTTTCTTTCTTACCGATGAGATCGAGATTTTCTTCAATGGTTCTGCTTATAAATTCCGAGGCTGTGCTTTTTGTTTGAGCATTGATATAGTCCCGGTACTCAAAGCTATTCACCGCATCGGGAAAGTCTTCGGTAAGCTGTTTGATAAGACGCTGCTGTTCCGTTGTCGCAGATTGATGTTTCCATGATTCATCGCATTTCTCCACGCCTTCACGAGTGGCAATATATTTTACAAGATTCGTACTGTGTTTTACTGAACCTGCTTTTATATATCTCCACTTCAAAATAAATCTCGCCATCGTTATTTACCTTTCTGATAGCGGACAGCGTCATCGAATGAAATTTTGCCGTTGAGTCTCTTGACTTCATTGACACACTTTCCTCTGAGCCGGGAAAGCGTATCTTCATCGACACGGAAGTTTGCAGCCGATACATGCATCGTCATTGCAAGTTCTACAGCATACTTGAACAGCAAAGATGCCATTCTGTTTTCGAAAGAGTCAAGCGACCCTTGGATTGTACTGACGATGGTCTCCGGAAAGTATTCACGGCAGTCCTCTGCGCATACATATCCTGCATAAAATAAAACTGCCTTTTCTATGAACTCTGATTTGCTTCGGCAGTTATCCAACTGATACAAGCGTTCCACCTTTTCCAGTGTGGTAGGGTATGCCCACAGAGCAAATTTCTTTTTTGTTTCGTCCATTTTTCATCATCTCCTTCTGTTGAAAATCCGCATAAAATAAGGCTTTTTCGGCAAAGGAGGTTGCGCATACATTTTATGCGCAACCTCCTTTTTTGAGCCATCAACGCCGATATGTTTCCTTGTACAATGGGGCATATTTGCAATTCCGACCCCGAAGTCTTGAAAATGCGTTTATTACGACCCCGATTGTGAAAGTGCGAAAAGCCCTTTAACGGTCGGCTCTGCCGTCCGATGTGAACCGAGTCGGGGAGCATTGCAACCCCGGCTCTTATTCCTGCAAGTAAAATCGGACGGCTGAACCGCCGATTTTCCGCATTGCGCAGTCACCTCCCGAAAGCCGTTATTTCGCCTGTTTTGTTGTGAGAGGGGACTCGGTCAGGAATTGCAACCGTTTTGCCTTACAGGGCGACACAGGGGCAGACACGGCGGTTACATCTTCATATCAGATACTGTAATATCGTTTGATGGTTCTTCCGAAAAATCAAGTTTTTTTCCGGCAAGGGTGTTATTGAATATTTCACGGCGACCTTCCTCACTTCGGTAATCGGAGCGGAATGCTTTATAAGCCGCAACGGAAAAATCACGCAGGGAGTAGGTTTGCCATTCGTTATCCATGCCGTCGTAAACACTGACCCGACCTTCATCCAAATCAAATTCGAGCAAAGTAGAGATTCGATTATCCGAATGGATGTCTGAACAGACCTCGTTGAAATATTCGAGGTTGACAGGATTCGTTTCAATAAAAGCGTCGGCAAATGTTTCGGGGGCAGCCGATAACTCGCCGCGCTCATAGAGGCGGTATCGATACGCAGCCTGCATCGAGGTGTGGAAGTAGTCGCTTGTGAAGTGAAAGTCGTCACCGCTTTCACGGATGTGATAAACCGCAAAGCGTCGGGCCGCTTCCAGCCGCGCCTGCTCTGCGGCGTCCTCTCTTTCAATCCTTGCCTCGATGGAGGCACGCTGCTCATCGGGAACATACTCCTGATACAGTGCGTCGAACGCCTCGGCCAATTTATCTTCGACCGTTTCGGCAGTCTGATCACCGAGTGCGTCTGACAAAGCCCGTACACGATATTTGTTAAGGTACAGTGTAATGTCAATATCACTCATCGGCGCTTACCTCACTGACTTCCGTATGTTCTGCTTTGGGTGGCCTCGGCTTTTTCAGCTTCGGCACGGCAGAGGGAGAAGCGGTGCCGGATTTCATGTCGATAAAATCACGAACACCGGCAGGCACGGTTTTGCTGTAAAGTGTGTCGAGCGCTTTTTCAAGTTCAGTTTCGACAGTCGTACCTTTCTGCGAAAGATAAAGGACAAGGGCGGATGCCTTGTCCTCGTCAAATGAGATATTGAAAGTTGTCTTTTTCATATTGTGCTTTCCTTTCTGTTACATAATCAGTTCGGGATCAAACCCGTCTTGCCGCCAATCTTCACGGTCTGAATTACATCCGCGCATATCGATTTCCGCGTAATCGTCAAGGCCATAGAAGTTCGTGCCGTCAGTACAACAGTTTTGAAAACTGCCGTGTTCCGTATTGCATTCAATCATTACGGCATTGCTTAAATCACTGTGAGTATAAACACCGCCCGACATCTTGCATTTGGAAAAGACCGTGTTCTTGAATTCGCATTCTTCGGCGGTGACATCTTCAAGGTTACAGTTTTCAAACCGCGTGTCATTGACAACGGAAAAATTGAGTTCCGCGCCTCGCAGGTCAGTATTCGCAAACCTCGCGTTATCCATAGCAACATTCATCATATTTTTATGTGCAAGGTTTAGTCCCTGCACAAAACAGTTTGAAAAATCTGCCTGTATACCGCCCGCATCGTTAAGCCATAAGGTGTGCTTAGCAAGCATGACATCCGCTTCTTCCTGCGTCAGTGTTCGGCGTGAATCAGCCTGCTGTATATATTCATCTTTTACAGTGCAGAACATAAAGTTACCGTCAAAATCAACGCTTTCAATTTCCTGTCTGTCTTTCAGTGCTGCATATAGCAATCCCTCACTGAATCCTGCACCTCTGAACTTATTTCGTGCCTCATCAGTATTGAAACTGTATTCTTTACTGTCACTGTCGATAGCTTCTCGAACTATGCGTTCTGCCGTTATTGCGGTTTCACGCACAGCGTTTTCAAGGCTCGGATACTGAATGGCAACAGCAAGTTGCTCGGCATTAGGAATATGGGCGGTGTATCGGGCGTAGTCATAACCTTCTGTGTCAATGATAAAGCCGTCTTTATGTCCTTCTCCTATGAGCAACAGGCACGGTATACCGTCGGGTGAATGCTCATGTTTCTCGGCATTGAACTCTCGGAGAAAATCATAGTATCCAAGAGGATTGGAAACGAATTCGGTATATTCAGACGGCGTCAGTTTTACTACTTTTTCAATCTGACACTGAGGCAGATTGAAATCCGTTTGTTTACACTTCAAGTCTGCTTTTATAATCATGGGCATTCTCCTTTACATAGACAGAGCCTGCGTTTCGTCCTCGTCAGAGGATTCGTTCGCAGGCTCATGGTGGTGTTCGGTTTCATGGTCGTCATAGAAATTACAGCCGAGGACGGAGAGTAGACTCAGCGGATCGCCCTGGCACTGTGGGCAGTACCTTAGATGGCAAGTCATTTCAATGGCGTCCTCTGTCATAACGAGCTCGTTGATTTCCTCTCTCTGCCGTAATTCTTTTTCGAGGAGTTTTCCGTTTCCATTGCTGTCGGTGATTTCCGCACCGAAGTGATGGTACAGTTCATCATAGGAAACCGACCAATAGCAATTCTCGGAATTGTCGCAGCACTGCCGAACGGCATAGTCGGCAAGCCGCTTGATTTTGTTTTTATCCATATAGACCGTTCCTTTCTGTAGTTTTATGTTTGCGCTTTGTTTTGACAATCATGTTTTTCATCGCCTCCGAAAAAAGAATTAGCCGCTTGATTCTCAAATGAAAATCAAGCGGCTATGTATGTGTTATTTAATTTGACAAATGTGAATTTATTTACTTATATTCATATCTCCTACAATTTGACAATCGAGTCAATTCCTTTCGTCAACAGTTGCCCGGACAGTTCAGTTATCCGTTCCAGCGGGATGCGCTTTCCATCCTCGACCCACTGCCGATACAGATTCATAGATGTTGTGCAAAGGTAGTTGTTGATGATGTTCTGCTCATCTTTTGAGTAGGCAGCATATGGATTATATCTGTCTCGGTTATGTTTTAGCATTGCCAAGAAGCCTCTGTTTGCAAATTCCCGGTAGCTGGGAGCAGATATCAGCTTTTCCATGTATGGCTCCTGCCTTGCCATAAACTCAAAAAATACCCGGTTTGTTTCTGTAAATGGGGCATCCTGCGGAACCTTGTTGATCTCGTCGAAATATGCTTCTAACATCTGTCCGATTACATCTTCAAACAGAGCCTCGATGCAGGTATAGTGCAGGTAAAAGGTCTTGTAGTGTATGCGCGCCCGGTCTGTCAGTTCCCGTATCGTGATCTTATCAGCGTCCATCTCGCATACCATCCGCTTGAATGCTCCGTAGATGGCTTCTTTTGTTTTGATAACACGTAAATCCTGCTTTTTTCCCGATGTCACGGCGTTCCCTCCCCAAGATAATACCCAATTTTCAAAATGTATGGCATAAACTCCATTCATGAAAAATTGGCGATTGTATTTTTCTTTATTCTTAATTATAATATATACGTGGATATAAATCAATAGGCGGATATTAAAAATGAGTGAAATTATAATAACGGACGGAAACATCATATTGTATGCGGAACTAAACCGTTCGCTTTCGGCATCAGACTTTGAAAAGCATCTCCCATGTACACTGTCAGGCTTAGAAGAAAATGGCAGATACCATTTCTCCGCTGCAAGGGGACGGTTCGATCCGATGGACAACTGTGTAAGGTTGGACAAAGGCGATCTCACGCTGGATCACGGTATCTTTTCTATCTGTATGGAGGATGATTTAGCGGACGAACCTTGTATGATAATCGGGCAGCTGGAACCAGACTCGCTTTCACAGCTTGCCAACTTGCCACATACGATGAACGCTTATATCTGTCTGGCGTAAATAAGGTCAAGGAGGATATCTCTATGAAGTACACATCAAAAACTGCATTCAAAAAAGCAAATTACTTTGGCACCGGCTTTCCCAATTTCCTGTTTGCAAAGAATATGACCGGAAAGACTTACATGAAGCCACTGAAAATGATCGGCAAGCAGGACTATTTCTTTGTAAATGTCAGCTTCGCCCCCGGATCCAGATGTTTCTGGCATATTCATCGCGGAAGGACCGGCGGCGGTCAGATTCTGATTTGCACCGCAGGAGAAGGCTGGTATCAGGAAAAAGGGAAAGAGCCTGTTTCGCTGGTACCCGGTTCTGTCATTGATATCCCGACAAATGTGGAGCACTGGCACGGCTCAAAGAAAGACAGTTGGTTTTCTCATATCACCATCGAGATCGGCGGCGAAGATGTAAGAAATGAATTTATCCGTCCGGTGTCCGAAGCGGAATATCATGCGCTTCCGGGAAGTTCTTCCGCCGTCCCGGAAGGAAATACTGCTTTCGATAAGGCAAATGTGTTCGGAAAGGGTTCCCCCAATGATGCGTATGCCCGGTATTTCACCGGCAGCAGTTATCTGAATCCCAGAACATCCCCGGTAAAAGGAAGACCGTCTGTGGTAAATGTGACCTTTGAACCGGGGTGCAGAAACGACTGGCACGTCCATAAGGCATCTTCTGGCGGAGGTCAGGTTCTTATTTGCACAGCCGGAGAGGGCTGGTATCAGGAGGAGGGCAAAAAGGCACAGAGCCTGAAACCCGGCTGCGTTATTTATATTCCCGCAGGCGTAAAGCACTGGCACGGCGCGAAGAAAAACTGTTGGTTCTCGCATCTTGCCGTAGAGATTCCCGGCAAGGATTCCGGCACGCAGTGGCTTGAGAAAGTGTCCGATCAGGAATACGCAAAACTTTAAGGAGGTATTAATTATGATATTAAGCGAAACCTATACGCTGTCCAATGGCGTAACGATTCCCAAGCTGGGGCTTGGAACATGGTTCATCAACAACAAGGATGCAGCGGAAGCAGTCCGTCAGGCGGTGAAGCTCGGATACCGTCTGATTGATACCGCTCAGGCTTACAACAATGAAGCCGGTGTCGGGGAAGGTATCCGTACTTGCGGCGTGCCTCGTGAAGAACTCTTTGTCACCAGTAAAATTGCCGCTGAAGCAAAGAGCTACGCAGACGCTAAAAAGGCTATCAGCGATATCCTCAGTAAGACCGGGCTTGATTATCTTGACCTCATTATTATCCATGCTCCGCAGCCGTGGAAGAAATGGCGCAGCAAAACACAACGCTATTTCAGCGAAAATGTTGAGGTTTGGCGCGCACTTGAAGAAGCCTATAAAGCAGGAAAAGTACGGGCGATCGGAGTCTCCAATTTTCTGGAGGACGACCTACAAAACATTCTGGAGCATTGCGAGATCAAACCGATGGTTAATCAGGTGCTCTGCCATATCAGCAATACTCCGGCGCAGTTGATTTCCTTCTGTGCGAGCCACGATATCCTTGTGGAATCCTACGCGCCGATTGCTCATGGAAAAATGCTGAAAAACAAAGAGGTCATGTCCCTTGCGGATAAATACGGAGTATCTGTTTCACAGCTCTGCATCCGTTACGATATCCAGTTGGGCACAGTAGCGCTCCCCAAAACAGCAAATCCTGTACACATGAAAGAAAATGCAGCGGTGGATTTTGAAATCAGTAAGGCAGATATGGCTACATTGAAGAAGATCACACCGATCAAAGGATATGGACTTTTGAAAGTGATGCCTGTATTCAGCGGAAAATAACCGAAATTCCCTTTGAATCTTCTACGGGTTCAAAGGGGATTTTCTTTCGCAATCTATAGTTCTCCGAAAGCAATTCATACATGGGCGCAAACAAATACCAATTTATTAAATTGATTATACCACCGAATCGTAAAAAAATCTACCGCTATGTTCAGTGCGGCAGGATCACTCCTGCCGCACTGAATTTTTCTTATTCGGTATTCTCCAAATAGGTTATATACGGAATCTTAAGCCAATGCGTCCATCCTGACTGTGCAAGGGGCGTCATAATAACTCCCAACTCCGTGTTCGCAGCGTGAATGGTTTGTCCGTCCCCAACATAGATGCCGATATGTCCGTCCATCCATACGGCGATGCCGGGGATGTCGGGCATCGTATCAATCGTGCCTTTTTCGGTTGCCATATCAAGCATGGGGTCGGAGCCGGTATCCCGAACACCGTTGGAGCGGTATTTGATCTGTCCGGTGTCGCAATTAAACCATGCATAGCCTTTGATGAGCCCGATGCAATCGGCGGTGCGGCCGCCGAGCCAATGCTGACGGATGAATTCCTCGTTCTCACCGACCTGTTCCGGGAATTGCGATATCTTGGCTGTCAATATGGACTCGGTCAGCACCTCCCCGTATGTTCCGTATACATAGCCCCATTTCTTTGCGTAAGCCTGCTTTGCCCACTCCGCAAGGTCAACATTGTTTTTTGTTTCGGGATCGACGAACTTTGAAACATTGATTGCCTTTGCTCGGATGGAACTCATTATTTTACTGTAGTCCTCAGTTTTCAGTTCCGTGCCGAAGGCGGAGTTGACGGCGGCGATGAGCTGCTCGTCCGTTTGATCCTCTGCAAAGCACCTGACCAGTTTATCCACAAAGCCGTCTGCTTTGGAATGGTTGTACAGAGCGAGGGTGTACAGCACTTGAGCCTCTTTTGTCCTTTCTGCCGTAAAGCCCTTTTCGGTCATAGCCGTTTCAATGGCTTTCATCATATCCTCAACCGCTTGCAGCTTTGCTTTTTCCTCATCGGACATTTCCTCGACCACGATTTGCTGAAGCCTGTCGGTGTCGATATTGATATCGCCGTTAAAAAGAGCGATAACGGCAACCACAGGCATTATGACGATGATGATAATTCCGAGGACAATGCCAAGCACCACCTTGCGTAATTTCTTGTCGGTGAGTATGGCAACGGCTATCTTTTTAAGAGCCGCCGCTACCGTTGCGCTCATAAGCTGTCACTTCCTTTTCGCAGAAA
>ERZ773194.1978-NODE-1978-length-20493-cov-38.704325_pt1 | contig 20493 bp, 19 predicted proteins | sample MGYA00511240_ERZ773194 | MGnify/ENA primary metagenome ERZ773194 (study PRJEB29015, sample SAMEA2737774) | human gut metagenome | biome: human gut; feature: human-associated habitat; material: faeces | place: China | collected 2012 ... | reverse complement strand
ACAAAGTCGCATTCCGTACAGCGGCAGCAAAAGTGCTTCCGGAAGAAATTGCATTCCGCAAGAAACTTGGATTTATTGTGCCGATCCGTATCTGGATGGCGGATGAGCGATACAATCAGGATGTGCGTGACAAGTTCCACAGCGAGATGGCAGCCAAATTCTTCAATCTGGATGAGATCAATGCGATTTTTGAGGATTATATCGGAGGAAACTCGGATAACTGGAGAAAAGTGTGGACAATTTATACATTCCTTGTATGGTATGAGGAATACTTTGTGAAGAGATAAGAAAAAACCATGGAAAACGGGATAAGTTCCCGTCACTTCCATGGTTTTTTAAATTAAGCTTTTTTCATTTCCGTATAAATTTCACGACCATACTGATCCAACAGATCGATCGTATGCTGCATATCTTCCTGTGTTGCTTCCGGATGGATCGCGCAGATTCGAAGTACGGTCTTTCCATTGAGAACAGTAGTAAATATCGCTGCATAACCGCTTTCGAGGATCCGATGGGAGATCTTTTCATTCAAAATGTCCTGTTCTTCCTTTGTCAGATCTTTTGGGGCATAGCGGAAGTTGATCATTGCCATCTGTGCAGGGGAGACGATCTCCCAGTCTTTTTTTGGATTCAGAGCTTCTTCGGCCCAGACTGCCAGCTGGAATCCATGCTCAATGGCAGATCCGATCAGATCACTTCCGAGCACCTGCAGAGTCAGCCATAGTTTTAAGCCGCGGGCAGGGCGGGTCAGCTCCATTCCGATATCCCATGTATTGACATTGTCGATGTCATTTTCCAGATCTTTTAAATACTCTGGATTTACATGGAAGCTGTGGAACAGGTTACGGATATCTTTTACAAGAACCATAGCACATCCGTACGTCTGGAAGAGCCATTTGTGTGCATCCCAGCTGATACTGTCAGCAAGCCCGGTTCCAGTTAACAGAGACTTGTATTTCGGGCTTAACAGTACAGAAGCACCGTAAGCCCCGTCAATGTGAAACCACATATCATGTTTTTTACAAAGTGCGGAAATCTCTGTAAGTGGATCTATACTTCCGGTGTTCGTGGTTCCCGCGGTACCAATGACAACAAACGGGATATAGCCGGATTTTTTGTCTGTTTCAATGGCTTCTTCCAGTTTTGTCGTATCCATCTGGAAATGGGAGTTTGTCGGAATTCTGCGGATCCGGCTGTCCGTGATTCCGATGATGCGCAGTCCTTTTGCGACGGAGCTGTGTGTCTGATCCGAAATATAAGCTGTTCCCAGATGGAGATTGATATCTGTTAGCTTATTGTCCCGGGCGGCAGTCAGAGCGGTGATGTTTGCCATAGACCCTCCGCTTACAAAGACACCACCGGGATTCTCGGTAAATCCGACCTGTTTTGCCAGCCATTTTAACACTTCCTGTTCAATACAGTTGACCATGGGGGCAAGTTTGCTTCCGCCGGCATGAATGTTGTAAGCAGATGTCATGATATCTCCCAGCCAGGAAACCGAAGAAGCCGGTCCCGGAACGAAGCTGAAAAAACGTGGATGGTTGGCATCTCCGCGGTAGCGGTACACTTCGTTCATCATTTCAGAGACAACTTCGTTTACCGGGCGTCCTTTTTCCGGGATTTTGATCTGTTTGATTTTGTCCTCCTGATGTTCCTTTGCTTCAACAACAACAGGCTGATCGTGGATCTCGTGTTTTTCTGCACAAAAATCATGCACAAATGATTTGATGGCCTCTTCCAACTGGGTACTGTTTAAAATATATTCGGTTCCGATCATAAAGGTATTCCTCTTTTTCTTAATTACTTGACTCATTTCGTTTGATAGTCTACACTAAATTTACATATATGTAAAATTCATAGATTTCATATAATATATTAAAAATGTTAATGAGGAGAGACGGATGGAAATCAGAAATATTTTGACGTTTCTAAAAGTGGCAGGCACCCAGAATTTTTCCAAAGCAGCAGAGCAGCTGGGGTACTCCCAGTCCGCAGTGACCATTCAGATACAGCAGTTGGAAAAAGAGCTGGGAACACAGCTGTTTGAGCGGATTGGAAAGCGTGTATATCTGACGGAAAAAGGGCAGGAGTTTATTGGCTATGCAAGTGAGATCATGCGGGTGACAAATGAAGCATTGACATTTGCAGGGGAAGAGCATACGACAAGAGGAACATTGAAGATCGGCGGCGTGGAATCTACCTGTACGGCACTGCTTCCGGAACTTTTGCTTCAATATCACAGACTGTATCCGGAAGTTGAAGTGATCATTAAGTCCGGAGCTACAGAAAATTTGATGGATCTGGCGAAAAGTGATGAGATTGATCTGATCTTCACGCTGGATAAGAAAATTTACAGTTCACAGTGGATGTGTGCGGCAGAAAGAGTAGAAGATACGATTTTTGTGACATCAGACAAGGTATTTGCACAAAAAAGTAATATTCATCTGATACAGCATCTTGCAAAAGCGGCATTTCTTCTCACGGAAACAGGAGCCGCCTATCGATATGAACTGGAGCAGATGCTGGCAGAAAAAGAGATTGAGATTGTACCGGTTTTGGAGATCGGCAATACAGAAACGATTATCAATCTGCTAAAGCGGGGGATGGGGATATCATTTTTGCCGGAATTTACTGTGAAAGAAGAAATAGAAAAAGGTGTCCTTTTCGAGATACGGACGGATTTGCCGGGAGTGAAGATGTACCATCAGCTTTTGTATCACAAGAACAAATGGATGACACCACAGATGAAAGCGTTTCTGGATCTTGTGCTTGCACAGCCCGGATTTCGTGAAAAAGCGGGCTGTGCAAGCACATAAAATTATTTTCCGGTTACATATTCATGCATGGATTTTGTGAGATAGTGGTTGACCGGCATTTTTTCCGTTGTAATATATCCGGCAGGAGCATCGATCAACATTGGAATGCGGTTGACCAGTGTGGCGCAGGTTAATTCCACTGTTGCCGGGCGATTTACGATCACCGTTGTATCCGGTTCACCGTGGAAGCTCCATTCATTTTTATCAAAATCCTCAGGACCATAGACATAACCGAGACATTGTGTTTCCAGTGTGATTCCTTCTTCTGTTTCTGTTGTAACGATGGCGGACATTCCGGTAGCATCCCCTGCTTTTACCGTCATATTCAGCGTACTGGAGTACAAATCTCCGTCGTGCGTGATCGGTACACATTTTTGTGTCTGTGAAGTAATGTGAAGACCGAGCTGGCTGCAGAGCCATCCGTTCTGATTCCACATATAAGATGGAACGACGATGCCCTCATCAATTGCCTGCAAGGTCTGGTGATAATCCAGATTATTATATGCTCCGATCTGGCGTTCGAAATCTTCGATATTTAATCCGGCGCCATGGCCCTCTGCAAGAGCAATTCCATAGTCTTCCACATTATAGCTGCTGCTTCCGCAGATTTTTGTAATGCGATGCATAGATCCTGCCAGAGTTGTGATCAGAGAACCCCAGTACATATCCGGGTATCCGCTTCCGCACAATGTACAGTTGTTGGCTTTGGCAAGTGCATCCAGTTCTTCTGTAATTTCTTTTGAAGAGTTCCACGGATAGAGTGCCTCTTCGCAGGTAGAAATCGCGTTGATTCCGTTTTGTGCACATACAGAAAATGCTTCTTTTAATTCGGCCATAGTGGAGCGGGTTGCGATAATGCATACATCTGGTTTTTCTTTGCTTAAAATTTCAGAAGCATCTTTAGCATCGCTGATCGTTATGCCAAGTTTTTCCATTCCAAGATGAGTGCCGATATCCGTACCGATCATTGCAGGATTCATGTCAAAGGCAGCCACCAGTTCTCCGCCTTTTTCTAAAACATATCGCATCAGATAGTGACTCATTTTTCCGCATCCGTATTGTGCGATTCTTATTTTTCTGTCCATAAAATCATATCCTTTCTTTGAAACATTATGTTCCATAGTATAGCCAGGAACTCTTTATCTTATGTTGATTGTAAGTCCTGTTGCCGGAATAAAGTCAATGTAAAATTGTAGTCTGCTGACAGGCAGAAAAAGGCTATTTCAGATGAGAAAACTGTACAAAATGATTGAAAATAGAAGTGGAATCGGCTAAAGTAACATTATACTAAGAATAAGGTTTGGGAGGTTCGTTTTGGAGAAAATTTATTTGACGATCGGGCAGATGGCAGAGTTGAATCATGTTACGACACAGACCCTTCGACTGTATGACAGAGAAGGAATTCTCAAGCCAGAATTTCAGGACTGCTCAAATGGATATCGCTATTATCACATCAATCAGTGTGCTACGCTGGACATGATTCAGACGATGAAATTGTGCGGAATGACGCTTCGTCAGATTGAGAGACAGCTGAAAAACAGTTCTTTGAAAGAATTATACGAGATGCTTTTACAGCAGGAAATTCAGTTAAATGAAAAAATGAAGCAGCTTTTAGACAGTAGAAAATCTATTCAGAGGTTGTGTAGAAATATTAGTCAGCTGGAAGCGTTGCCGCCAGTAGGAGAAGTATTTCTGGAGAATATGCCGGAGCGCAGAATTGATACAATTTCGACAAAGGTGGAGTATTTTTCCGAAGGGTATACAGGATATGAGAAGATGCTCAGAGAGTTAAAAAATCATATGGTCTGTGAAGAACTCCCATTGTCATATTTTCTAAATGCAGGAACACTGATCCGAAAAGAAGATTTTACAGAGGAACAGTATACTGCACATACGGTTTTTATTTTTGTAGATGAGGAATATCCGAATGTAGAAACTGTTCAGACATTACCAGCAGGACTTGTAATGGCAGTCTGTGGGAAAAATCCGGATAGAGAACTGGAGTATGCCAGAAGATTATATGAGAAAATGCAGGAGATGGGATATGAAGCAGTCGGAGACTATCTGTGTGAAGTGATTGCACAACTTCCTGCTGTCAGAGAAGAGGGAAAAAATGAAATGGTCTATAAAATTCAGGTGCCGGTCAAAAAAAGGAGGACACAGAATGCAGATTAAAAATGCAGTTTCCATGATTCCCTATGGTCTGTTATCAGGAATTGTCGATGGACAGGAAGTGCGCATCACACAGCTGGGAGAAAACGGATTTGTATTTCGGATGGCAAATCAGGCTGAGAAAATCCATGAAATCTGGCTGCAGTTTTTTTCGCAAAATGGAGGGTGCTATAAGAAGCTTCTGATTCCTGCAGACCGGATGAAAAAAATGGAGGAGAGCCGATTTTTTACAGAATATACGGTATTGACAGAAGACAAAGACTATCAAAAATATGTGCGTCAATTACTTGCTGATTATTGGAAGTATATTTCTTTGAAAATGACAGGGGAAGACGGGGAAGTCGCGGCAGCATACACGGATTACCCTGTTCATCTGGATGAAGACTATGCAGAATCTCTGGAAGAGCAGAAAGAGGAGTGGTTTCAGGAGGCAGCAGAGAAAGCAAAAGGGCAGAAGCTGTGTGAAAATGTAGAGCTGGCTCTGGAGTTGGATACTCCGCAGCTATATGAAGCGTGGCTGCAGGAACCGATGGAAACATTTGCAAAAAAATACTGGAAAAAATGGGGCTTGCAGGGACATCCGATTGCGAAGAAGCAGGTGGGACGTGTTTATATAGGCAATACGTTTTGTCCTCATTTATTTCCGGAAAAAGGGATTCTCAAAGCAATGCTTAAGAAAGCAAACAAGGAACAAATTCCGGTGACACTCACTCTTTCCTGGATCAAAGAGGTACAGCTTGATGCAGTGAGAAAACTTTTGGGATGTCTGGGAAAAAACAGGGAGTGTCTGCCGGATGAGATTGCAGTAAATAACTGGGGAATCGCACATCTGATCCGTAAATGGAAACAGGAAACACAAAACTGTGTGAAACTGAATCTGGGTATTCTTTTGAACCGGTACAAAAAGGACAATCGGTCCCGTTATCTGAAAGAGGAAACAAAGTGCTTTCAGGAGACCAATTTAAACAGTGGATTTTATCAGCAATATTTAAAAGAGAACCAGATTGAACGGTATGAACTGGAAGCCTGTGGACATGAAATCGTGATTCCAAAAGGAAAACATAGCCTGCATCTGCCGTTTTTTCAGACCAATACAGCACAGTTTTGTACACTGTATGCAAAGTGCGCATGTGGAGACCGTGGCAGACAGAAAGCTGTAGAACAGTGCCCCGGATACTGTGGAGAACTGGCATTTTTATATCCCAGGCATCTGGAGATGTTTGGAAAGTACAATACATTGTTTGGATATGACAGAACGAGTCTGGAAGAGATGGCGTATCTGAATCAATCTGTCAGACAAGGCATTGACCGGATTGTGGTAAACCTATTGTGAGAAGTGAGGCGTGAAGATGAAGATTACAGCAGGGCTTGGAAGTGTGGATGATTATCCAATGTATGTGGAGGCAGGGGCAGATGAATGTTTCTGTGGGTATGTTCCGTTTGCGTGGGCAGAAAAATATGGAGTGCTAAATCCATTAAACAGACGAGAAGTGCGCGCTTATAATGTGCAGATCGGTTCTTATGAAGAGTTGAAGATTCTTGGAAATATGAGGAAATACTATCAGATGCCGGTAGCCATCACGTTCAACTCATTATCTTATACACCCGAGCAGTATCCTGTTGTGGGGGAGATCATTGGACAATGCCATCAGGCAGGATTTGATACGATCATTGTGGCAGATCCGGCGCTGCTTTTGTATATCCGCAGTCAGAAGATCCCCTGTCGGATTCATTTGAGCGGAGAATTTGGAGAGATCAACAGCCAGATGGCAGATTTTCTGGAAGAAATGGAAATCTGCAGGGTGATCTTTCACCGCAAAAATACAGTAGAAGATATGAAATCCTGTATTTCCAATCTAAAAAAGAATATCGAGTACGAGGCGTTTGTCCTAAATGAACTGTGCCATTTCAGTGGAGGATTCTGCAATTCGCTGCACTGTGATGAACTGGGGCATCTCTGTCGGGTTCCATATCGTGTGGGGAAGTTGAACAAAAAGTGTAAGAGCGTTCTGGAACTGTCAAATCAAAAAGCAGATGAAGATGAAGTGGAAAACGAGGATTTGGATGTGGAAAACTATCGTACAGGAGCAGGTGGATGTGGATTGTGCGCGCTGCACGACCTACAAAAAGCGGGAATTACATATTTGAAGATTGTGGGCAGAGGAAATTATGCAGAATTTATGCGGCAGGATATCATCCGGTTGAAAAAAGCGCTTATGATTTTGGAAACAGCGGAAACGAAAAGAGAATTTCGGGATCGTATGAAACGGGAATTGTTCCCCGATGGGTGCAGTCAAAACTGCTACTATTGACAGCAGTTTTGACTGGTATTCCAGAATCGCTTGATCTCATCCGGTGTTAAAGTCTCGATGAATCGTTTTTTGATGGTGATCAGTTCTTCCAGATCGTAGAGAATTCGATAGAGAACTGCACGGTTTTCAAACTCGGTTCTTGTCACCGGAAGCGGTTCTTTTTGCATGGAAGTCTGCATTTCGATCAGTTTATGCATCAGTTCCTGTGTATTATTGGATTCATGAAATTTTATACTGACATCTTCGATAAAATGAGAGATGGCATGCGCCTGAATCGGAACATCATGTAAAAGTCGGATATTCTGACAGAGTTTTTCAACTACCAGCTTCTGGTTTTTTCGCATTTCTACATATTTCACAAAATACTGTTCATCTGACAGTAATGTATTTCCCTGATTTTCATGTGCCTCTTTTTCCAGTTTCTTTAAAATCAAATCCAGATCGGACAGATCAAAAAAGGTGCAGGCAAGTTGTTTGTCCATCACAATATCACGGGCGATCCGGTGGAATGTATTCCGGAATATCTGTTCCAGCTCGGATTGTGCCCGTCGGATTTTTGCTGAATTTCCGGGCATGTAGAGATTCATCAGAATCCCACAGGAAGTTCCGGTCAGAAGCAAAAGCAGTTCGTTGACCAGGAGTGCGGGATGCACGGACTGGGCAGCATACAGGTGCAGTACCAAAACGGTGTTGGAAACCAGTGTATTTTGCAGAGAAAATAATTCACAGATACCGGCAAACAAAATCAGATAGACAAAAATGGATGGAATCTGGTATCCCATCAGATAAAATACCACTATAGCCACAGCCATGGACGGAAAGAAAGAAAAAATACGTGTGGCAACAAGAGAAAAGGTTTCCCTTCTTGTATTCTGCAGGCTTAAGATGGCAATAATACCGGCAGAAGTTGGTGTCTGCAGTTGGAATAGTACTGCAAGAAGACATCCGATGGATGCGGCGGCAGCAATTTTAAAAATACGCAGAAAATTAATTTGTTTTATATTCATATCGGTTCTCCCCAAGATCATAGTAAGGATATTTATTCTAGCATATACAGCTGCAAGAGTAAATAATCAGGATAAATGTTAACTTATAATAATAAAAGGTTGACAATTAAGCGTCTCTTTCGTATACTGGAACAAGAGTGTAAAGAAGGAGAACAAAACACATGGAGACAAAAGCAAAATTTCTCACAACGAAACAAATGACACTGATCGCATTGATGACAGCGCTGACCTGCATTCTGGGGCCGTTAAGTATTCCTCTACCGTTCAGTCCGGTGCCGATCTCATTTACAAACCTGGTGTTGTATTTCTCGGTTTTTGTACTGGGAACAAAATTCAGTACCATCAGTTATATTGTATACCTGTTGATCGGTCTGGTCGGACTTCCGGTATTTTCCGGTTTCAGCGGCGGTCCGGCAAAAGTGGCAGGTCCTACGGGCGGATATCTGGTCGGATTTGTGTTTTTGACAGTGATCGCCGGATTTTTTGTGGAGCATTTTAAAGGAAAACTGTCATTTGCCGTTCTTGGAATGGTACTGGGAACGATTGTATGTTATCTTTTCGGTACAATCTGGCTTTCTATGCAGTTGAATATCGGATTTGTGGCAGGTCTTGGTGTCGGAGTATTTCCGTATATTCCGGGAGATCTGGTAAAAATTGTGCTTGCTTGCATCATAGGGCCGAAAATCAGACGTGCTGTTGTAAGATAAAGGAATAGAATTCGCACTTTTGGACAGAATAAACAAGACATGATTTGTAATGGAAAGTGGGGAAATGATATGGAAGAACAGACAGGAAAGCTTTTAAAAGAATGCAGCAGTGGCTGCAAGATGGCAATCAACAGCTTGAATCAGGTGCGGGATTTTGTGAAGGATGAAAAGCTTCATCAGCTATTGGATGAATACGACAAGAAACATAAAGCACTGGAAGAAGATATCAGCAGACTGCTGGAAAAACATGGAGAAAAAGAAAAGGATCCGCATCCTGCAGCAGCTGCATTTTCCAGAATTACAACGGATGTGAAGCTGATGATTCACGATGACAGCTCTCAGATCGCGAAGCTTCTGATGGATGGCTGTAATATGGGAATCCAGTCCATCGGAAAATTTCTCAATGAGTATGAAGAGGCGTCTTCTGAGAGCCGTTCGCTTGCCAAAAAGCTGCTCCATATGGATGAACAGCTGATGAAAGAATTGAAACCATTCTTATAAAAACAGGATAAGCAGTTAAAAAACTGACAGTAAAAGTTAACTCTCCGTCCATTGGAGAGTTTTCTTTTCTTTGATACAATAAAAACAGCAAAAGATCAGAGAAAAGAGAGGTGCAATGGATGGAATTAAAAATTGGAAAACGAATCCAAGATCTTAGAAAACAAAAAGGACTGACGCAGGAACAGGTGGCAGCAGCACTCAATATTTCAGCGGCAGCAGTGTCCAAGTGGGAGACGCATACGACATATCCGGATATTACAATCCTAAATCCACTGGCAAGGCTTTTGGGCGTGAGTGTGGATGTTCTGCTGGACTTTCAGGAGCAGATGACGGAAGAAGAATGTATGAAGCGGATGGAGAAAGCGGATACACTGTTTTCGACAAGAAACTGGGAAGAAGGACAGCAGTACTGTGAAGAGCTTCTGAAAGAATTTCCGACAGACTTATTTCTGAAATTTCAGGTAGCTTCGACTTATATGCAGTATGCAGGTGCAAGCTTACAGGAAGAAATTTTGAAGCAGCAGATGGAACGAAGCATTACGTTGTTTGAAGAGAGCACAGCCAGCGAAAATGCGGAGATTTCCGAGACGGCATGGTATGTTTTATCTGGCTTATACTGTATGAATGAGGAATATGAAAAAGGGCTGGAAGCCGTAGAAAAACTGCCGCAGCCGGATTTTGATGCAAGAAGCATGAAGTCCAGTATCCTGTATCAGATGGGAAAACTGGAAGAATCAGAAAAACTGACACAGCGTTGTTTGTATGAAGAAATCCGCAATGCAGGTTTGTCTCTGGTCAGTCTGGCGAAAATTGCCGGAGAAGAAAGTGAGTATGAAAAGGCGTTTCGATTTCTGGATGCCGCACAGGAGCTGGAGACCTTATTTGAAGAAAGCCGTCTCGGAGGAGTCAATGTTATGGTATCCCAGATGAAACTTGGAATTCTGGTGAAGCAGGGGAAAAAAGACCAGGCACTTTCAGAACTGAAGCATCTGGTTATGGGGTATCTGAATATTGTACAAGGAAGAAAGACAGAGACTCCAATTTACTTTGACAAACTGGAATGGAATGAAAGTACTTCACCGAAACGGGGATATCTACTGGAAAATCTTCTGTGGCTGTTGGAGACAGAGGACGTATATGCAGAATTAAGAGCGGAAGATGTGTATCGGGAAATGGTAGAAAAAATTCAAAAGGAACTGGAAAAAAGCAGATAAAATTCGCCCCGCAAAAGTGGAAGAGAGCTTTTGCGGGGCGACCTTGTTTCTTATTTAATCTCAGCTCTTGCAGCTGCATCCTTGTAGTATTTGAAATCTGTAAAGATTTCTTCTTTGTAAGGATTCTTTTTCTTCTTTCTTGCAGTTCTTATAATGTAAATAAATGCTACAATATTTACGATCAGTGCAAGGAGACTGACAATCGTCATCATGGTCGGATCTGCATTTGTGCTTCCGCCGGCAGTGATTCCGTTTAAAGTACCGTCAGCATACAGTTTTGGAATGGTTGCCCATGGGAATACCTGTTTTCCGTCAGAGAATGTCTCCTGGAACAGAGGGAATACCTGCGCGAACATACACCAGATACAAAGCGTGTTGGCACGGTTCATGATCCAGCCGCCTTTGTTCCAGAGCAGTGCTGCGATTGTCGGTGCAAGCAGAAGTGCAACGCCGCAGAACCAGGAATGTGTCGGCAGACAGTTGTAGGTATAGGCGAAATTCCATACATCATAGACCAGGATGTAAACCCAGATCATATCCGGCCAGATCATGTCTTTTTTGTCTTTGGATGTGTAGACAGCCCACCATCCGGTCATACACAAAATATTGATGATTCCGGCAATTCCGTTAAATACGTTGTGCCATCCTCCGTACAGCCATACATCTTCAGAGGACAGCCACCAGGAATACCATCCGTTGATGGCAGATTCAAAATCACTTGCAACGGCGATCAGAATATTGATGGCAACGATTGCAAACGGATACGCTTTGAACCAGTGAGCTTTTCCGATTCCCCATTCATATTTGATCATCATAAATCCGATACATCCTGCAAGTGCGGCATAAAGCTTGGCGTAGTGGAACCATCCATTCATATATAGATATGTCTGGTTATTGAGTGCCCAGGAAGCTCCTGTTTTTGCCCCGACGGCAATTGCAATAAAATAAACAGTCAAAATAGCCGGGATGACAAAAAACATTAAAATACCGCCGGCTTTGGTCCGTCTGGAAACTTCGTTTAACAGAATCAGTGCAGCGAGTACGCCAAGCATCGCGATCCACTGCGGCAGGGCGTTTTCACCGTAAACATGAAATAACATAATCTTTTTCCTCTTTTCATTCCTTTTATTGTGCTTCAATTTCCTTGATATTACATTCATCTCCGCACACGAGATACGTGTTCGGGCTTTTACAATATGGGCACTGTCTGCCGAATTCCACTGTAGGATACGTCTGGCGGCAATCCTCACAGTAAGTAGTGGCAGGGAGTATCTCGATTTTCAGTTCTGAATGTTCGATCAGCGGAAATTTTTTGCGGTAGTATTTCCAGCAGTCTGTCAGGTAATCAGGGACGATTGTGCTCACTTCCCCGATTTCCAGAGTGACAGAGCCGATTTCGCTTAAATTGTTTTCTTTTGCAACATTTTGAAGCGTTTTTGTAATGTGAACAATAATTCCCAACTCATGCATAATGTGTTCCTTTATGATTTCTTTTTCAGTTTGATCTTAATGGCACGTTTGGCTGCATAAGGAAGGATTCCTTTTAGCTTGTCTTCTGCAGTACGCATCCGGCTTGCCTCAGGAAGATCCCGGCTTAAATGGATGGCATCAAACTCGCATTTTGTGGTACAGAGTCCGCAGCCGATGCATTTATTTTCATCCACGACAGAAGCTCCGCATCCGAGACAGCGACCTGCTTCGATCTTGACTTGTTCTTCTGTGAGAGAAGAACGCAGATCGCGGAAGGTTTCTTTTGCGATTCCGGATTTTTTACCCGGTATCTGTCTTTTTGCCGTGTCAAATTCTTCGATGTCAAGGTTGTTTTTATCAAGCTCGACAAACTGACGCAGATCACGGCCAAGTGTCAGCGAGTGGCCTTTATGTACAAAGCGGTGGATGGATACGCAGCCCTGTTTTCCGGCAGCAATCGCATCAATGGCGAATTTCGGCCCGGTAAAGACATCACCGCCGACAAAAATATCCGGTTCTGCGGTCTGATAGGTGACAGGATCTGCCTGTGCAGTCTGATTTGGACGAAGCTCTACAGTGGTGTCTTTTAACAGATTACCCCAGAGGATCGTCTGCCCGATGGAGAGCAGTACATTTTCACATTCCAAGGTGATACAGTCATTCTCATCATAGACCGGAGCAAATCTGTGATTTTCATCAAATACAGAGATACATTTTTTCAACACGATACCTGTTACAGCTCCGTTTTCAGTGAGGATTTCTTTTGGTCCCCATCCGCACTGAATCTGGATATCTTCTTCTTTTGCCTCTTCTACTTCATCACGGGCTGCCGGCATTTCTGCCTCGGATTCCAGACAGTACATGGAGACAAGCTCACTTCCGGTACGAAGCGCGGTCCTTGCAACGTCGATGGCAACGTTTCCGCCGCCGATCACCACAGTACGGCCATTCAGATGAACAGAATCTTCATTCAGGTTTACACTGCGTAAAAATTCCACACCGGTTGTCACGCCTTTCGCATCTTCCCCCGGGATTCCGGTTTTTCGTCCGCCCTGCGCACCGATCGCAATATAAAACGCCTGATATCCCTGTGCACGGAGTTCAGGGATCGTGATATCTTTGCCGATTTCCACGTTGTAACGGAATTCAATTCCCATTTGTTTTAAAATGTCAATTTCTGCTTCAATTACTGATTTTTCCAGACGGAAGGATGGGATTCCATTCATCAGCATACCACCTGCACGGGATTCTTTTTCAAAAATCGTAACCGGGTATCCTTTTGTACGCAGATAGTAGGCGGCGGACATTCCGGCAGGACCGGCACCGATCACGGCAATTTTCTGAGTGAATTGTTTTCCTTCATGATTCTCGCAAAGCGGAACAAAGCGGGTATTTTCCTTTAACTCCTGTTCTGCGATAAACCGCTTGATCTCATCAATAGCAACAGCCTGATCAATGGTCGCTCGGGTACATGCATCCTCACAGCGGCGGTTACAGATTGCACCGCAGACTGCAGGGAACGGGTTTTCGGTCTTGATCAGTTTTAATGCGTCAAGATAGCGTCCCTCAGCCGCCATCTTAATATAGCCCTGTACGGGAAGATGAGCAGGACAGGCAGTCTTACAAGGAGATGTACGCAGTGCATTGCAGACACCAGGTGCACAGTTGCAGATGGCGAAGATCTTATCTTCCCCGTCAATATTGGTGATTTGATGTACAAATCCGTTTCTCTCGGCGCGCTCCAGAATTTCCAGAACTTCCTCCTGTGTGATGTAATGGCCTTTTCCTGTTTCTACCAGATAATCTGCCATATCACCGACACCGATGCACAGATCTCCTTCGATTTCGCCGCAGCCTTCGCCGCGCACGCGTTGCTGACGGCGGCAGGAACAGGCGCCGACTGCATATTTGTCCTGATATTTTTTCAGCCAGTGGGAGATATGCTCCACACTTGCGGATTCCTGCTTTGCAGGAATTGCCTTTTCTACAGGAATGACATGCATTCCGATTCCGGAGCCTCCCGGCGGTACCATTGGTGTGACCTTTTCCAGAGGCAGTCTGGACATATTTTCAAAGAAATCTGCCAGAATCGGGTGTTCTTCCACCTGCTTGTCATTCATCATCATAAATTCTGCGCAGCCGGGAACAAACATCGGCAGGACATACTGCTTATGATGGTCGGCGTTCTCCCAGTTATATTCGATCATGCCGATCACGGACATTTCATCCAGCAACTTTTGCACACGTTCTGGATCTTTGCCGGATTTTCGGGCAATCTGTTCCAGTGTCATTGGTTTTCTGACCTTCATGGAAAGACAGACCTCTGCCATTTCATCAGTCAGAACTTCCGCGAGTCCCCAATACTCGGGATCCTCCACTGTGACTTTCACACCGACACGGTCAGTGATCATCTGTCCCAGCTTCAGTACCCGCTTTTTACATTCTTCCAGATCAAAGTCAAAATAAGGAAGAACATCAATCTTGTTGATTAGAAGGCACTGGCATACCTGAAACATCAGTGGATATTTCAGTGGTTTATCGTCTCCTTCCGGAACACTTAAGATCATGGCATTTTTCACAGCGCCTGTGTCAAATTCTGCAGGACAGACCAGGTTGCCCACATTTTCCAAAATGGCAAGATCTACATCACTGGTATCCAGCTCCAAAAGCCCTTGCCTTGTCATATCTGCATCCAGATGACACATTCCCCCTGTGTGCAGCTGAATGACTTTGGCTCCGGTTTCGCTGATCGTATCTGCATCTACAGCGCTGTCAATGTCAGCTTCCATGACTCCGATGCGAAAATCATGTTTCATAGCATCTATTGTTTTAGTCAGAGTGGTGGTCTTCCCTGCTCCGGGAGACGACATCAGATTTAAAAGAAAGTTAAATGGTTTTTGGACACAATGTATAAGAATTAACTTTCTAAGAAAGAAAAATAAGACAAATACAACATGATATAGACGAAGTGTTGAGTAAAATAAAAAGAGCCAAAGCTCACGCAATCATTGCGTTTACTTTGGCTCTGATTTTATGAAAATTAGAAATTAAACTTCCGGACCAGCAGAAACTAAAGCTTTTCCAGCTTCATTTCCTTCGTATTTAGCAAAGTTCTTAACAAATCTCTGTGCAAGATCTTTTGCTTTTGTCTCCCACTCAGCAGCATCTGCATAAGTGTCACGTGGGTCAAGAATGTTTGTATCTACACCTGGAAGCTCTGTTGGTACTTCGAAGTTGAAGAATGGGATCTTCTTAGTAGGTGCATTTACGATGTCTCCGTTTAAGATTGCATCGATGATACCGCGAGTATCTTTGATAGAGATACGTTTTCCTGTTCCGTTCCATCCTGTGTTCACCAGGTATGCTTTTGCTCCGTTTGCTTCCATTTTCTTAACAAGTTCTTCTGCATATTTTGTAGGATGCAGCTCTAAGAATGCCTGTCCGAAGCAAGCTGAGAATGTTGGTGTAGGCTCTGTGATTCCACGTTCTGTACCAGCAAGTTTTGCTGTGAATCCAGACAGGAAGTAGTATTCAGCCTGCTCTGGTGTCAGAACAGATACCGGAGGAAGTACTCCGAATGCATCTGCAGACAGGAAGATTACATTCTTAGCTGCCGGTGCAGAAGAAACCGGACGTACGATGTTCTCGATGTGGTTGATCGGGTAAGATACACGAGTATTTTCTGTAACACTCTTGTCATTAAAGTCGATCTTTCCTTCTGCATCCAGAGTTACGTTCTCAAGAAGAGCGTCACGTCTGATTGCATTGTAGATGTCCGGCTCAGATTCTTTGTCAAGGTTGATAACTTTTGCGTAGCATCCGCCTTCAAAGTTGAATACTCCGTTGTCATCCCATCCGTGCTCGTCATCACCGATCAGAAGACGTTTCGGATCTGTAGAGAGTGTTGTCTTACCTGTTCCTGAAAGTCCGAAGAAGAGTGCTGTGTTCTCTCCGTTCATGTCTGTGTTTGCAGAACAGTGCATAGAAGCGATACCTTTCAGCGGCAGGTAGTAGTTCATCATAGAGAACATACCTTTTTTCATCTCTCCGCCGTACCATGTGTTTACGATAACTTGCTCACGGCTTGTGATGTTGAACATAACAGCTGTCTCAGAGTTAAGTCCCAGCTCTTTGTAGTTTTCAACTTTTGCTTTAGAAGCGTTGTAAACAACGAAATCTGGTTCAAAGTCTTTTAATTCTTCTTCTGTAGGCTGGATGAACATGTTTGTAACAAAGTGTGCCTGCCAAGCAACCTCAACGATGAAACGGATTGCCATACGAGTGTCTTTGTTAGCTCCGCAGAATGCATCTACAACGAAAAGTCTCTTATTGGAGAGTTCTTTCAATGCGATGTCTTTTACTGTAGCCCATGCTTCTTCAGAAGCTGGGTGGTTGTCATTCTTATATTCATCAGAAGTCCACCATACAGTATCTTTAGAGTTCTCATCCATTACAATGAATTTGTCTTTAGGTGAACGTCCTGTATATACTCCAGTCATTACGTTTACTGCACCGAGTTCACTTTCCTGACCTTTTTCAAAACCTTCGAGTTCAGGTTTTGTTTCTTCTTCGAATAATACTTCGTAAGAAGGATTGTACACAATTTCTGTAGTTCCGGTAATGCCATACTTGCTTAAATCAATCTGTGCCATGTTACGTTAAACCTCTTTTCTTATATAGTAATAGAGTAATGCTCTGTTGATGCAGAGATTACAATATCCCTACCACAATTATACATATTTAATGGACAAAATCAATAAAAAAACAATAAAATATTGAATGACAGAGGGAAAAGTATTTCTCCAAAAAAGAAAATCAGGGTATTTAAAATAGGAAGAGTTTTCAGTGTATATAAATTTTCATATGTAAATTGAAAGAAGAAACACCTTGACTTCCCTATTGCCATATGATACAATTTTCTGGCGAATGGAAGTAGGTCTTTTTTTTATGCCTAAAATTAGATGGGGTCGCAGCCATCAAAGTAACATGTAAAAAGTAAATAAAAAGCGAGGTGGAAGTTGTGCGCACAAGAATCACATTGGAATGTACGGAATGCAAGAATCGTAACTACAACATGACTAAGGATAAGAAAACACATCCGGACCGTATGGAGACAAAGAAGTACTGCAAATTCTGTAAATCACACACACTGCACAAAGAAACGAAATAATCGTTGGAAGGAAGTGGATGTATGAGTGGAAAGACAGGAAAAGCAGAAAAAGCTCAGAAGTCAAGCTGGTTTAAAGGAATGAAGGCCGAATTTAAAAAGATTGTCTGGCCGGATAAGAACACACTTGCAAAGCAGACAGCTGCAGTTGTAATCGTTTCTGTATTGATGGGCGCATTGATCTCTGTGATCGATGTACTGATGAAATACGGGATTGACTTTCTGATAAAATAGCTGGTCAGAAGCGGAAAGGTGATTTTATGTCAGATGCAAAATGGTATGTAGTTCATACTTATTCCGGGTATGAAAACAAAGTAAAAGCAAACATTGATAAGACAATTGAGAACCGTCACCTGGAGGACCAGATTCTTGAAGTCAGAGTTCCGATGCAGGAAGTCGTGGAATTAAAGAATGGTGTTCAGAAAGCAAGTCAGAAAAAGATGTTTCCTGGGTATGTCCTGATCCATATGATCATGAATGATGATACCTGGTATGTCGTAAGAAATACCAGAGGTGTGACAGGATTTGTCGGACCTGGATCCAAGCCGGTTCCGCTGGAAGAAGCGGAAATGGCAAATCTGGGAATCAAACAGGAAGACATCGTAGTTGACTTCGAGGTTGGCGATACAGTGACCGTATTGAGCGGAGCATGGGAAGGTACTGTTGGTATGATCCAGGCGATCAACGAACAGAAACAGAGCCTGTCGATCAATGTAGAGCTGTTCGGCCGAGAGACTCCGGTTGAACTGAATTTCTCAGAAGTAAGAAAGATGGATTAAAAAACCGTGGGAGGGATACAAATCCCGCCAATACCACAAGGAGGTAATGAAAAATGGCAAAAAAAGTAGAAGGATATATTAAATTACAGATTCCAGCTGGTAAAGCAACTCCAGCACCACCGGTAGGTCCTGCACTTGGACAGCACGGTGTAAATATCGTTGAATTTACAAAACAGTTCAATGCCAGAACAGCAGACCAGGGTGACCTGATTATTCCTGTTGTTATCACAGTTTACAATGACAGAAGCTTTAGCTTCGTTACAAAGACTCCACCGGCAGCAGTTCTTATTAAGAAAGCATGTAACCTGAAATCAGGTTCCGGTGTGCCGAACAAAACAAAAGTTGCAACAATCACAAAAGCTCAGCTTCAGGAAATCGCCGAGATGAAAATGCCAGACTTAAATGCTGCAACAGTAGAAGCAGCTATGAGCATGGTAGCAGGAACATGCCGTTCTATGGGTGTAGTGGTTGAAGAGTAAGAGATAACTGCCAGATAAAAAAGCAGAGATTTAAGAAAGTCTGAACAATTCTTTTCGGTGTCTTCGAAAAGGAGGAAGAGACAATCTATGTTATATGTAAATTCACGAAAAAGTGGGAGGGGCACGTTCCCGCCAATACCACAAGGAGGTTATTTGAAATGAAACGAGGAAAGAAATATATCGAAGCTGCAAAACTGATCGAAAGAGGAAATCTTTACGAGAAAGCAGAAGCAGTTGCATTAGTGAAAAAATCAGCAGTAGCTAAATTTGACGAGACAATCGAAGCTCACATCAGAACAGGTTGTGACGGACGTCACGCTGACCAGCAGATCCGTGGAGCAGTAGTGCTTCCTCACGGAACTGGTAAAAAAGTTCGTATCCTTGTATTTGCAAAAGATGCAAAAGCAGAAGAAGCAAAAGCAGCCGGAGCAGATTACGTAGGAGCAGAGGATCTGATTCCAAAGATCCAGAACGAAGGATGGTTTGAATTCGATGTTGTTGTTGCTACACCTGACATGATGGGTGTTGTTGGACGTCTCGGACGTGTACTTGGACCAAAAGGTCTGATGCCAAACCCGAAAGCCGGAACAGTTACAATGGACGTAACAAAAGCAATCAACGATATCAAAGCTGGTAAGATTGAGTACAGATTGGACAAAACAAACATTATCCATGTGCCGATTGGAAAAGCTTCATTTACTGAAGAACAGTTAGCGGACAACTTCCAGACGCTTATCGATGCAATCAACAAAGCTAAACCGGCAGCAGTAAAAGGTCAGTACTTAAAGAGCGTAACACTGACATCTACAATGGGACCTGGTGTAAAAATCAACCCAATGAAACTGGTTTAAAAAACTGTTGACATTGACAATATAAAGTGCTATTATAATATAGCAATTGACTGCCGAAGACAGCAGGTGCCGTAAGGCATAAGGAGAAAACGCCTGCCGAGGAAGTATGCGAATTCAATTTCGGATTTGTAAACCTCTGTGTCTTTGGATACAGAGGTTTTTATTTTGGCAGTACACGCACAATAAAATAAGGAGGTGTACCGAACATGGCAAAAGTAGAATTAAAACAGCCAATCGTTGAGGCGATTTCAGAAGAACTGAAAGGAGCTCAGTCAGTTGTTCTCGTAGATTACCGTGGACTGACAGTTGCTCAGGATACAGAACTTCGTAAAAAGCTCAGAGAAGCAGGTGTTACTTACAGAGTATATAAGAACACTATGATGAAGAGAGCATTCGAAGGAACTGAATTCGAAGGTCTTGAAGGATGTCTGGAAGGACCAAGCGCGATTGCAATTTCTAAAGAAGATGCAACAGCACCAGCAAGAATTCTTTGCGAGTTTGCAAAAGGAGCAGACAAGCTTGAATTAAAAGGTGGTGTAGTGGAAGGAACAGTTTATGATGTGGCAGCACTTTCAGAACTGGCTAAGATTCCATCCAGAGAAGTATTGCTTTCCAGATTACTTGGAAGTATGCAGTCACCAATTACAAACTTCGCTCGCGTTATCAAACAGATCGCAGAAAAAGATGGCGAAGCAGTTGCAGAGACAGCTGAAGCTCCTGCAGAGGAAGCAGCTGAGACAACAGCAGAGTAATTGGAATTACATTTTATACCCGGCAGGATATGCCTTTATGGGGTAGCCGTATGATGTACGGCAGAGTATAAAAATAATCAGAATATCAATGAATATGGAGGATATGAAAATGGCTAAATTGACAACAGCTGAAATGATCGAAGCGATCAAAGAGTTATCAGTATTAGAATTAAATGAATTAGTAAAAGCTTGTGAAGAAGAATTTGGTGTTTCTGCAGCAGCAGGTGTTGTAGTTGCAGCAGCAGCTGGAGACGGAGCTGGAGCAG